>ERZ779997.266-NODE-266-length-10557-cov-4.61669_pt1 | contig 10557 bp, 8 predicted proteins | sample MGYA00511876_ERZ779997 | MGnify/ENA primary metagenome ERZ779997 (study PRJEB29588, sample SAMEA2161087) | human gut metagenome | biome: human gut; feature: human-associated habitat; material: faeces | place: Denmark | collected 2008/2010 ... | reverse complement strand
GATACTTCATAATCCACTTCTCCTGCTTTGGAGCACCCACACCAACGAGCAGTACATTTGCACCACTCTCGTTCACGATGCGAACCAACTCCTCGCATTCATCCTCATGCTTCTCGAAGCCAAAGGAAGGAGAATGAGCACCGACCACCATCTGGCGACCTACCTTCTCATTGATACGTTCCATCGCCTTGGCAGCAATACCCTCCTTGGCACCAAGCAAGAAGATTTTGCAGTCAGCATCATTCTTATGATACATATAATAAGAGGTGAAGAAGCTGGAACCAGGAATTGCTTCCTTGATTGGAGTCTTCAACAACTTACCGAACAGGTAGAGAATCTTACTGTCACATACTACCCATTCCGACTTCTGATACACATCATAAAACTCCTTGTCCTTCTGAAGCTTAATCAGATGGTCAAGATTAGGAGTCACAAGAACGCCCTCCTTCAGGTTCTCCAAGAGTTCCTGACGAGTAATATTCAGAATATCTATATTTAATACTTTAACAGTTTCCATTTGCATAATAATTAACGAAGTAATAAACTATTCTACTCTTTCATGGTCAAAAATTCAGCTATCATTCTATCAGGCGATTTACAATGAAAGCCCTTCACTAAATTTTTATGCTCCGATTTGATAAGATGAATATCTAGTAAATTTTCCAATAAATTATATCTTAAATACAATTTACGAGCTTTAGGATAAATCAATGAATTATAAAACAAAATACACATTTCTGACGAGGAAAGACCAGATTGCAAGAATGCCGTATAACGCTTAAAACGTTTACTAACTTCCATCATCTTATCTCTTCGCTCTTCACCGTCAAAATTATTACGAACCATAATAAGTATATCAAGTTGAGCTTGATCTATATATTTTAAGATATGATATAAATGCCGACAATAATGACCAATTGTAGAAGAATAATGTATAAAGAACAAAAAATAAATAGCCTTACATCTATATAATTCATCTTTCTGTCCTTTTACACTATTAAACAATATTTCATTGAAGCCCATATTAGAAATTGCAAGATCTTCGGAATATGTTTTAATTATTTGCTTTCTTTGTTCATTGGTTTTAGCAAATTGTAAATCTTTATTAGGATATAGATTTATCACGAAAGACTCCCTTGCACAAAAAGCATAAAGTTTTTTCAAGACAATAGATGCATCTTTAAATAGATTATTGCCAGAAGCATGAATCTTTTCCTCATAAAGATGATGGTTTTCATCTAATTTCCCATCACTAAAATCAGCACTTAGCTCATCTTTTATTTTTTGCTGAGAGGCAATCAAAGCAAAAAAGGTATTTTCAAATTCCTTTATGGAATCCAGTATACGATCTTCCCTTCTGTATTTTGCTTGATTCTCCAACTCTGTATTTTGCATTTTTATAGCAGAAAAATACAAAAATACACCTGCTAAAGCCCATATAGAACCAATGACACCGCCCATAAAATCACCAACTTGCCCAGTTATTGCCATCTCATCGTTTGAAAGATGCCCACCAACACTATAAGAAGATGACAGATTTATGATGAATATAATCATCACAACAAAACCGATGCCAGTAAACAAATAGGCAATTTTTTCTAGTATTGAAATTTTAGCTTTCATACTATATTTTATTTTTATTCACTTCTTTCCTCGACTTCCTGTCGACTTCTAATTTCCGACATATCAATGCACTTAGCAGGGATACCAATCTTACTCAACTTATATCTTAGCAAAGCAGCATATTCATCTTCATGAGTAGAAAGTAATATAAAGCTATCTTTAAAAGCATGGCGGATTGTCTCAATGAATCCCCACACATTAATATCATCGATAGTTTGCACAGGGTCATCAATAGCAATAAAAGACTGCGAACTATATAGTTTATTTAATGCCATGACAAATGCAAATATAACTGATACTAATTGTCCACTACTCAAATTATATAAAGCATCTACATCTGATTGATATTCAGAAACAAACAACACACGTTTTAAAGAAGAGTTCTTCTTAATAAATAATCCTCTTCCATAATAATTCTCTTGCATAATGCGACCAGAATATACATAGAACAAAATTTCTATATCCGAAATAACTTTCTCCAAATAATCATTCTTATAATCCGTTAGGGCTGTCGTTAGTTTCTTTAAACTATTAATTTTCTGGTCACAAAAGTTTTTTCGACACTCAAAGATCTGCTTTTGTTTTTCTTTGGCTCGATAAAGTTTGGATTTCATTGCATTCCATTGAGATAACAGATAATTACGTTTTTTCTCAATATTCTCCAGATTTAAGTACGCTTGATTCATAAATTTCACCAAAGTACCATATGTTATATCCAACCTTTTATAGTCCAAAGTTTCATTTAACTCATTCTTAGCATCATTCAACCGCTGCTGCAATAAGGAATAATAATCCTCTGCTGTCTTTTCTAGATCAATTTCTATACCGCCAAACTTTGTTATTTCCTGGAGGTATGATTTATAGGCATCGAAATCAAGTTCCTTAAACTTAGTATAACCTACCTCGTTCAAATTCCATTCATCAAATTTTACTTGAAGGGTTTCGATAAGCAAAGACAAAAGTTCTTTCAACTCATTTGTCATTTTTCCCAATCCCTCTTGCAATTCTGGGTAAGTCTCCGAAATTACATGTTCGTAGTTGTCAATTTTTCTTTTCAACACCTCGGTACTTTCATACCCTTGTCCACATAGCGGGCAATCTTTTAGATTTAGTGCAGCATAACTCTTGTAGAAAACTGACTTCATTTTTTCACGTTCATTCTGCAAATCGACCAATGCTTTACTCAACTGGGAAGCAGAACGACCAACAGGTTGAATCATCTGAAACTTAGACTTTATTTTCTCTTGTAAATCTATATCAACCTCATCTTTAAAATACCCTTGAAGAATTGGACTTATTGTATCTTCCAAATTGTCTATTGATACCTTATCTACAGCTGGTAATAATTTGGTTTTAAAAGCATCATATAGTTTATATTGATATTGTTGAAAAAATAAGACTAAGTAATATGGGAAATTAGGAAATAATGGAGAATTCAACAGAGTATCAATTTTCTTGTTTTTCTTCCATTTTGAATAATCCTCCTGATGATTAAAGTAATAAACCAAGCAGTCTAATATACCATTTTCACCCAACACTGAGTTAAACTTTTCGTAAGACAACTGAGGATTTTCCATATCCCAATCAAATTCTTTCTCTGCAACAAGACGAGTATAATCAAATATATTCCCCTCCTCACCCTTATCCATTTCAGAAAGTTCACGAGTAATGGTCTCTATTTGCGCCTTATAGCCCCTATTTGCCTCTTTGAGTTTTTTATCTATCTTAGTTATCTTATCAATTTGCTTATCTATCTTTGTTGTATTAAACAGTTTATTGATTTGTTCTGCTCTATCAGATTCCTTGCTTTTCAAGAAAGAAGTTGCCTCTTCTTGACTCACATAGTTAAGAAAACTATAAGAGTTCATAAAGTCATCCAATCCAAACTGACCACGATAAACCTCATCTTGCAATATTCCATCCTTTTTATATTGAATTTTCAACTCATTAAAAACTCTATCAAAATGAATAGGATTTTTGAAAGAATCCCTTTGTTCACGCCTATAAAGCACTACCTCTTCATCATCTATTTGTAATGTTACAGCTAATACAACCTGCGTAATACGAGTATCATATATTAAAGGCAAAGCATATTGACTCAAGTTTGTATTCTGCCTATGAAAAGACAAATACGATTCATAACGGCTAATCTTTCCAGTAAAAACAAGTTCTATTGCATCAAAAACCGTAGTCTTTCCAAAACCGTTTTTGCCAGACAAAATTATGGATTGATACTGGTCGAATAGCACTTTTTTCTTTTCAAATCCTTTAAAATTCTCAAAAGAAACTGATACAATTTTAATCTTGCTCATGATCAATAGAATTTAATAATTTATCAATATAATCATCTATTTCATTATCTTTATCTGGTATACCATCAACCCATTCATTCGTTTCTTTATTTTCATCTGTAGCCCAATTTGTAGGATACGAAAGTTCTAGTTTTGACTTCTCCATCTCTAATAACAAGAAAGGTAACTTATGAGCTATACCATATAGCAGCGTATAGGGACCATCAGAACTGTCATTTTTCAAGTTTTCAAAAACAGAAGAATCAATCAAATAATCTGAAAGTTTTTTCTTAGGATCAACAAGAATCTCATTATTTAAAGAATCCCATGCTTTCTGAGTATAAAGTAGAACATACTTTTTAAAATAATACTTATCGTTCTCAGTTTCAACTGCCCATGCCTTAATTTCTTCATCAAAATGCGAAATGCATTTCAAAATAAGAATAGATGTATTTTTCTCGGCGGTTGAATATTCCTTCATTTCTTGCCGATAAAGTTCAAATAGTTCTTGTTGTTTATCTACCGCTACATCATAATCGGAAAGAATTATCCAAAAGTCAGAGTTTGCTTCATTCGTCAAAAGAAACTTTCCTTGCTTATTTTTCAACAAATGATAATTAGCTATACCAAACTCGTTTAATATTAAATCAATCATATTTTCCATTTTTCTTAGAATCAATAGTCAGTATTCCTACTTTCTTTGCGGCAAATATACTTTTGCCATCTTCATGAATACCATTAACATCTGAAATTTTCTTGAGATATCCTCCAATATTGCTAACATCGTGCTGAACATCCCCTATAAGCCAATCATATTCATACAGAACATCAAGATTTTTGGAATTATCTATAATTTTCTTACACAACAAAGGTACTTTTAACTGATTACTTAAAGAAGTGGGAGTTTCCTTTCCTTTGCCTTCATCCCAACTCAAATCTTCTTTTAAGAGCTCCAAGCCTGTAACTACTTTGAAAAGGCAATTTGCTTTATCGTTGCTAGCTATATCAGAAAAAGTATTAACATTTCTTTCGAATAGATTGCTAGTTGGATGAACACGTTGTAAAAAGCGTTCCATTTCATCAACATTCATAGCACAAATGCGATTAACAAAGAATAATATTTTATTCTTTTCATCATCGTCCATTTGATACTCAACATCTAATTGTTCATCAGCTTCACAGATATTATTCAAATCTTCCAATAATTTATATTTGATATGATTTATGTAATTAACCCTATCATATTTGAAAACTTCAACTTCAGCAAACAATATATCGATAATGTCATTAAATTCAATATGCTCGCTTTTAGCAATGTTTTTCAAAGTTGTTCTATTAGATTTAGAAATATATCTTTGATGAATATCTAATACTTTTTTATCTATCAGAGAAACTAATTTCGCCACAATCATATCAATGGTAGCCTCTTCTTTTTGGGTGATTTGGAAAATTGTATTTTTGATGAGAGAAAGCAGATAACCTGGTCCACAAAACACTTGATTATCAGTAAAAGGATACAGAATAATCCCTTCTCCGCTATTGACTATTTTATTCGTATGAAAATACAATTTACAGTCATCCGCACAAAACTTTTCCAAGATTTTTAACTTGCGCCTCATTTTGCGATATTCAGCTGAATACTCTTTGACCATTTTTTCATCTTTACATTGATGAAGGCTAACTAACTCATCAGCATCATTCATAATAGCAAAATCCTCATAAGAATCCAAAAACAGCTTATATCCAACATATTTATCCCGATCTTCTCCGATTAACCTAATACAATGATATATTCCACAGAGTCCTTGGTAAACGTAGCCAGCCCAACTGCCAAGGGCGGAATTATCAAGTTCCCGAGGTATTATTATCTCTGCCATTAAAAAAACTCCTTATTTATATAATTATTTCCCAAACTCTTTGATTCTCTGTTCCTCTTTTAAAGAGCAAACAAGCATTTGTCCATTCTTCTCGGCTACTATATAGCCATCCAAGCCTTGAACTACCACCTTGCTTTCATCGGCTGCATGAACCACGCAGTTCTTGCATTCATACAAGCGAATGTCCTTGCCTACCTTGGCATTGTTACTTATTTGCAATACTCTATATTCACTCATAATATACTCTCTACTTCCTTCAACTCCTCAGGAGTATCAATCTCATAGATACCCTTTATCTCCTTCACATGTATATCTAATTCAGGATAAATATCCAATACCATATTATCCCAGTAAAGATTGGTGTAATCCTTAGTGGCATAAACCTCTTCCATATGATTGATGATTTTCTTGCAATCATCAGCCTTCCAATATGAGATTCCACTCATCAGATATCCATCACCGGCACCAATGTTTATCTTCACAAGTTTGTTGTTCTCATCTACTTCCAATCCCCATTCATTCTCATATTTTTTCTTTTTGGCGAAATAGGTAGATTGGGAAACTTCAGATAGCAATACATTCTTATCCATGTAAACATCGCCTTCCAACACGTATGTGTCATGGAATCTATCTCTAACGATATACAAGGAATTGATGTTGTTACAAGAATCGTATCTGTCATTAAAGACTATATCTACACCATACTTTTCTTTCAAGAAATCCAAGGCTTCAGCCTTATATCCTGAAATTAGAGTAATATCATCAATACCTTTCTCTTTCAAGAATTGTATCTGGCGTTCCACCATAGGGATACCATTTACTTCGACCAAACATTTTGGTCGGTCATTTGTTAAAGGGCGCAGGCGTGTTCCCATGCCTGCTGCCAATATTATAGCGTTCATATCTAAATATTATTTTTCGTTCAAATAATTCTTCACATCTTTAAAGAAACTCCAAACTATCAGTATCAAAAGAATACCCACTGGGAATGCAGCAATGATTGTCACAGACTGCAAACTGTAAAGCGTATTCTCGGCAAACAGCAATCCAATAGGGAACAAGATGAGCATGATACTCCATACCGCTCTAATCTTTCTGCTTGGCTCCTCATCAGCAGAGATTTGATTATAGCTATAAGAAGATGCCACATACGTAATACCATCCAATGTAGTACTGTAGAAAGCAATCATCGTGATAACCAATAATATCAATGCTACTTCTGGCAATGGTAATGTACCGAATATCTTCAAAATAGCTTGATACATCTCACCTCCATTTGATATATAGCCTGTCACATCAAGTCCATGCTTCAGCTGTTGAGCCAATCCATAGTTTCCTAAAATGATAAATGACATGTAAGTTCCAGCCAATCCCCAACCAAATGTACCAAAGACAAGGTTCTTGATAGTTCTTCCCTTACTGATAAGAGCTATAAAGAATGGGGTAGCAATACACCAAACCAACCAATAAGCCCAGTAGTAAATAGTCCATGTCTGTGGGAAGTTGTTCTCTCGCAACGGATCCATATAAGTTGAGAGTCCGATGAAGTTCTGAACCATGTTGCCTAAAGATTGGAATCCGGTCTCTACTATATATCTTGTTTCTCCACCCAAGAACAAGAAATAAAACAAGATGGCAAAAAACATATATGAACAGAAGGATGCCAATTTGGAAATACCATTCATACCCAACAATACTGTGATAGTATAGACTGCACATATTAAAAGCAGAATACCTATAGTAAGCGTAACGCTGGTTGAAATGCCAAACACAGAAGCCAAGGCTGAAGCCAAAAGAGGAGTTGCCAAAGAGAATGTTGTAGCAGTTGCACAAACCATTGCGAAGACTGCAACTATATCAATCAACTTACCCCAAGGGCCATCCACTCTGTCACCTATCAGAGGACGCACTGCCTCTGAGAAACGTTGTCTCTCTCGTTTGCGAACATGCATCATAAAAGCAAAGCTGATAGCAAGTACCACATAGAATCCCCAAGCTAATGGTCCCCAATGGAACAACGGGAAGGTCGGTGCCCAAAGCTGCATCTTACCGAGTTCTGCCACATGAGGTTCTGCGCCATACAAAGCCCATTCTATCAAGGAATAAAACATGATATCAGCAGCCATGGTTGAAGTAAATATCATCGTACCCCAAGCAAAGTTGCTATAAACAGGCTTATCGATGTTACCCAACTTAATCTGACCATATTTGTCCTTGAAAGCCAAATATAATGATAACAATACGCATCCCAATCCAAGGATGACATAATAGATGCCAATGGTATCCCCAAAGAAACCACGCAGGGTATCAACAAATAATTTAGACTGTGTCGGTATCAACATAAAAACCAACATCATAGCTAAGACTATGACAAAAGGTATCAATGTTGTAATCCAATCAATTCTACCTTTCAAATTCTCTCTTTCCATTTCTATAAATCTATTTTCTTTAAGTTTTCTATTGCTCGTGTATATCTATCCATACCATAAGTACCGAAATCATCTCCCTGTGCTTCTTTGATGCAAGTCCACACGGTCCACAGATAATCCATCAATATCTGATATACCAATATCTTCTTTCTGGCATTCTCAGGTTCATTGCCATCGAAATAATGGCTGAGAAAATAATCCTTGCTTTCATCTGTAAAATTACTTTCCAAGAATAAGGCAGCAATATCCCACATAGGATCGTTCATTCCAGAATATTCCCAGTCTATCAGATAAATAGTTCCATCCTCAGCCTTCAGAAAATTCTCGGCTACGAGATCATTATGGCAAGGCTTTACTGATACACCCAATTGATTCAGGTAATCTTCTAGTTGAAAGACCTTTTTTCTTATAGGTTCATAGCCTTCATACATTTTACCGTCTGCTTTAACCAGCAAATGCTCATAGTTCAATATTTCCTTGAACACATTAAACTCATTACCAAAGCGAACATGAGAATGATGTAAAGTTCTGAAGATATTGGCTATTTTCTTCATGTTTGATGGTCGCTGAATGGTCGCCCTATTCAATGTCTCTGCGTTCTTTACAAAGTCTGCAAGTTTGATACCTGTCTCTGAATTGAAGTATCTGATTGGAGGATTTATACCCATCTTGCAAGCTTGTAAGGAATTTTGTTCCTCATTGCTTCGCACCACCATACCTTCTGCACCAATGCCAGGTACACGAAGAACATATTCATATACGCCCTTGGTAACCTTAAAGTTCTTGTTTGACATACCGCCAATCTGACTTATCTTCACCTCATTCTCTATCTGTTCATTAGGGAAAATAACCTTTAGGTATGAAATCAAGTTTTCGTAATCAAACGGATTCTCCTTTCTACGGAGCTTAGGATAGATATAGTTGCGAAGCTTATTGAAATCTTCTTCACAATCCACATCACCCCAAATCAAATTGGTAAACTTGATATAAGGCCTGTCCAAAACATCAGTAGAATCAAACAGCAAGTACTCATAGTTGAGATAAGGATTATTGCTGTTTTTCCACTTGTTCATCATTCGGTCAAAAGAGTGCTTGGAAATCTTGACGATACCCAATAGCTCACCCTCGAAATTACATATCTGATGACGATCCTTGCTTATCTTGGTGATATATCCACTGCGAGTTTCGACAAAGGCCTCGTCTCCACTACCAGACTCTTCTGTAATGGCAAAGCAATTTTCATTTTTTGTCTCAGAAAGTTCTTTCAGAACCTTATACTCATAGAACGTATCGCCCTCTACCAATAGGAAATCATCCTTGATATAAGGTGCTGCCATAGCAAGCGAACCCATAGAAGAACTAAACTTAAAGTCTGGATTCAATACCAGACGAACTGTCTCTGATGCGTATCGCTGATACAGTTGAGCTTGCCCCCCTATTATTAAGAGAATATTGTCATAGTTAAGTGCTGTCAAAGCCTCGATAGTTCTATCTATCAAACATGAATTCTCGTAATAAGGTTTCAAAGGATAAGGTGTTTCTGTATCCTTATCCTTCCTAGCCGATAAAATAACCGCTGTTTTCATTAAAGTCCGAAATAAAGTGACATCGTAAAATATGATTTATTATTGTAAGGATTCAGTACATAACTGGCACTGACTGGTAGCTTGAAGTTACCAAACTTGAATGCCGTACTATACTTGGCATTGATATTTACCACATTGAATCCACTTTCGTTGTTAGTATAAAAGCCCTTGTTCAAATTGGCTCCTACACATAAAGCGATATTATTGTCTTCAGTAAAGGAGTGGGTGTAACCAACCTCAGCATACGAAGAATACATCTGCTTTCCATCTGCATTTTTGTCTGCTCCAAAGATATAAGTTGATACTGTAACCCACAAAGGAACCTTTGTTCCAGTCCATGTAGCGTAAGCCTCAACCCAATGTCCTGTCTCGCGATTGCTCAACTTGAAATACTGGTCTTTTTCACCAACGGAAGAAGGATAATAGTAATCAGAAACACCAACAGTAAACTCACTAGCAGTATAAGACACACCTAAATCAACTTCCTGATGACTACCATCAATGGCATAACCACCCATAGCAAATGCATTGAATCCATGCGTATTATAGCCTATCATCGGAAATACCGTAGGGGCTGTTCCGTATTCAATACCACGCCACATATATTTTGTGGACAATTCTAAACTCGCAGAGAAAGGAGAAGTCTTTAAGTTATTATTAGCCTTTGACATTATAGGCAATAAAAACAACACACCTCCAAGCAATAACTTCGTGGGGCGAAAGTACGTATTTTTTATAAGTGATTGAGAAT
>ERZ779997.265-NODE-265-length-10676-cov-29.6879_pt1 | contig 10676 bp, 4 predicted proteins | sample MGYA00511876_ERZ779997 | MGnify/ENA primary metagenome ERZ779997 (study PRJEB29588, sample SAMEA2161087) | human gut metagenome | biome: human gut; feature: human-associated habitat; material: faeces | place: Denmark | collected 2008/2010 ... | reverse complement strand
CTTAGAATCTTACTCTTGATACTGTTGAATATGTGCTTACATTAAAAGTTAAGTATCAGATTATCAGATAAATAAAACACTTGACCCCCTGAAATAAGGGGTCAAGTGTTTATTGTGATACCCATACGTCGTGAAACACGACGTATGGGTATGAAAAGAATTTCGTTACATTGAACTTTCAAATCGTAACTTGATGAGATCTGGCTGATTTACATCTCAACCACTACTTCATGCTTGCCTTCAGAGCAAGGAACGATGGTGCCTGAGATAGGAGTGCCATCCACTGTAATCTGCTTCACGCCCTTCTGGTTTCCGCTAGGATTCTTTACTGTGATATGGTATTCGCCACCACGGAACTTGCGGGTTACCTCATACTCCTTAGCGGTGCTAGGGAGACAAGGATCGATGAGCAAACCTTCATAATCTGGCTTGATGCCGAGGATGAATTCTGATACTGTATACCACATCCATGCCGCTGTACCGGTGAGCCAGGAGTTCTTTCCTTCGCCCGGCTTGGCTGCATCCTTACCGGCTACCATCTGGCAGTTTACGTAAGGTTCTACCTTGTGAAGTGTCTGATATTTTTCCTCTACATAGCTAGGCAGAATCTTGGTATAATGGCTCCAGGCATCGTTGCCTCGACCGGCTACAGTCTCTCCGATGATGACCCAAGGATTGTTGTGGCAGAAGATACCGGCGTTCTCCTTGTAGCCTTCAGGATAAGAAGAAATCTCACCCATTTCTACATGATAGGTGGTGTAGGCTGGGTTGTTCAGCACCATTCCGTGCTCGCATTCCAGTCGTTTCTTGCTGCTATCCAGTGCTTTATCGCAGAGTCCTTCTTCCAGACCGATACCAGCCATCGTACACCAGCCCTGGCTCTCGATGAAGATTTTGCCTTCCTCGTTCTCATCACTACCAATCTTGTTTCCGAAGAAATCGTAAGCGCGGAGGAACCATTCACCGTCCCATCCATGCTGCTTCACAGCCTCGTTCATCTCATCTACAGCCTGCTGCATGCGCTCGGCTTCTGTCAAATAATCTTCCTCTGCAAGACCGGCTATTTCGCCCTCCTTGCTTTCCATAGCTTCCTTGGCAAGCTGCTTGCACAGAGCCACATAATCCTTGCCGGTAACCACGAACAGACCGGCTATCATCAGACTCTCTGCCTTGCTTCCTTCGCCCTTGTTTTCGGTGGTCTGGAAACTCTCGTTAGGGTCCCAGGAGAAGCAGTTCAGGTTCAGACAGTCGTTCCAGTCGGCTCTTCCGATGAGTGGCAACTTGTGTGGACCCAGGTTGTTGATAACATGGTTCATCGAAATCTTGAGGTGCTCGAAGAGGCTTACTTCTGTGCCTGGCTGGTTGTCGAAAGGCACCTGCTCAGCGAGGATAGAGAAGTCGCCCGTCTCCTTGATATAGGCTACGGTACCGAAGATGAGCCAGCAAGGGTCGTCGTTGAAACCGCCACCGATATCGTTGTTGCCGCGCTTGGTGAGCGGCTGATACTGGTGGTAGCAGCCACCGTCAGGGAACTGGGTGCTGGCGATATCGATGATGCGCTGGCGGGCACGGGTAGGTATCTGATGAACGAAACCTACGAGGTCCTGGTTGGAATCGCGGAAGCCCATGCCTCGACCGATGCCGCTCTCGAAGAAACTTGCCGAACGCGACATGCAGAAGGTAATCATGCACTGATACTGGTTCCAGATGTTCACCATGCGGTCTAACTTGTCGTTGCCGCTCTTCACGGTGAAGATGTTCAGCAGGTTATCCCAGTACTGGTTGAGTTCTGCGAAGGCAGCATCCACCTTTTCGGTGGTATCAAACTTGGCGATAAGCTGATGAGCTTTCTCCTTGTTGATTACCTTCTTGGCGCTGAACTTCTTGTCCTGCTCGTTCTCCACATAGCCCAGCAGGAAGATGAGGTCGCGGCTCTCGCCTGGTTGCAGGGTAACCTCGATATAATGCGATGCGATAGGGCTCCAGCCGTGGGCAAAGCTGTTGCGTGGCTTGCCTTCCATCACAGCCTCAGGCTCGGCAAACTCGTTGTAGAGTCCGATGAAGCTCTCGCGGTCGGTATCGTAGCCCTGAATCTCGGTATTCACTGTATAGAAAGCATAGTGGTTGCGGCGCTCACGATATTCGGTCTTGTGATAGATGGTAGAGCCTTCTACCTCTACTTCGCCCGTAGAGAAGTTGCGCTGGAAGTTCTCCATGTCGGTAGCAGCATTCCAGAGGCACCACTCTGCAAAGGAGAACACCTTGAGGGTCTTCACCTCCTTAGTCTGGTTCTTCAGCGTCATCTTCTGCACTTCAGCCCATGTATGGAGCGGAACGAAGAAGAGCACACTCGCCTCCACGCCGTTCTTGCTGCCCGTGATGCGGGTATAGTTCATGCCGTGGCGGCACTCGTAGCTGTCGAGCGGTGTCTTGCAAGGCTTCCATCCCGGGTTCCATACGGTATCGCCATCTTTGATATAGAAATAGCGACCGCCGTTATCCATCGGCACACCGTTGTAGCGGTAACGTGTGATGCGACGGAACTTGGCATCCTTGTAGAAAGAATAACCACCTGCTGTGTTTGAGATGAGCGAGAAGAAATCCTCGTTACCCAAATAATTGATCCAAGGCCATGGGGTCTTTGGGTCAGTAATCACGTATTCGCGATTGGCGTCATCAAAATGACCATACTTTTTTTCTGCCATTGTTTTTTTAATGTTATTTCTTGGTAAAATATACTATTTTGGTGCAAAGATAGTAAAAAGTTTAAGTTTCGGGGTTAGAAAACAGTTTTTTTTTGTATTTTTGCAATGAAAAGTTTGATGATTATCATCATTCTATTAACATTTTATACAGTTGGCTTATGAAAAGAAACATTTTATCACTTTTGGTAGCCCTCTTTGCTACGATGCAGGTAGCGGCTCAGACATACGACAACTTGTGGAAGCAAGCTGAAATCAATGCTCAGAAGGACCAGCCTAAGAGCGAAATCGCGGTGATGAAGAAAATCATCTCCAAGGCTTCTGCGGCTAAAGACTACGGTCAGCTGCTGGCGGCTGAGATGAGGCAGGTGATGCTCTGGAAAGAGATTTCTGCAGACTCACTGACGCCGAATGTGAAGCGGATGGAGGCTGAAGCTTTGAAGACAAATGACCCGATGCTGAAAGCGGTGAGATATGCTGTGCTCGGCAAGGTATATCATGATAATCCGTATGGAATAGAAGTGGATGAGGCTTCTTTGGAACAAAGGGAGGATGCTTCTTATTATCAAAGTCAGCGAAAGGTAAACCTGAAGAAGAGCCAGGAGTTCTTCAAAAAAGCGATGGCGCACCCAGAGCTTCTTGCCAAGCATGCTTCTACTGAGTATGTGCCGCTGACTCTAAAAGGGGTGGACGGAAGTTCCTTCAAGAATGATTTGCTGCATCTCATCGGATTCGAGGCAGACAGCAAGGAGGCGTATCTGCAGCTGTACACCTATTATAATAAGGTGGGCAATAGGGGTGCGGCTTGTCTCTGTGCCTATAAGCTCATCGAGAAATACCGCCAGGACGACGTGAGAGAGGTGAAGAAATCGAAGTATCTGCAGACCATCGACTCGCTCATCCAGGTTTATCAGGATATTCCGGAGGCAGGCGAACTTGCCGTGGAGCATTTCCGCTTCATGGAAGGTGCTACCGATGCCAAACCGCAGGATAAGCTCAACTATATCAACTATGCGCTGAGCCGCTGGGGGGGATGGTCGAGAATGAACGAACTGAGAAATGCGCAGAAGCGACTCACCGAACCGATGTTCCGGGTGAAGGATATGCCGCAGGTGTTGCGACCTGGAGAGAAGGCGTGGGTGCATCTGGACGTGCGCAATCTGCAGAACCTGAAAATCAGCATCTCCCGTATCAACATCACGGCGGATAATGAATATGATGCCCAGGATGAGGCTACCTATAAGATGCTCCTGAAGAAGACCACGAAGCTGCATCAGAAGGATTTCAGCCGCAACTACTACGGTCGCCCGGATTACGAAGAGGTGAAGGATTCCATCGAAATCGGTGGCAATCTGCCACTGGGTGCCTATCTGATGGAGGTGACTTCGGATAATACGGGCATCGCTCCGCAGCGAGAACTCTTCTATGTCAGCAATCTGGCGGTGATGATCCAGCAGTTGCCGGATGACAGGCATCGCTATGTAGTGGTGAATGCTACAGACGGACAGCCTATCGCCGGGGCGAAGATAGAACTTTATGACCAGCGGTATGATTTCAAGACGAAGAAGGACAAGCGACTGGTTCATGCCCGGTTGACGACCGATGAGAATGGCGAGGCTTACTTCAAGAATGTGGATGGAAATGTATTGATTTCTACCAACAATGACAAATTTACGCCAGCCAAGTACATCTATCTCAGCCGTACCCGCTATTATGAGAAGAAGGATAATGAGACTAAATATCAGGTTTATACCGACCGTGCTCTCTATCGCCCGGGGCAGAAGTTGCATGCCTCAGCCATTTCCTATACTGTCAAGAAGGGGTTGGATGCCAGCGTGCCAGGAAAGAGTATGGAACTGAAGTTTGTCCTGAGTGATGCCAACTGGAAGCAGGTGGCAGAACAGAAGGTTACGACCGATGAATATGGTACGGCTTCGGTAGATTTCGAACTCCCGAAGGAGGGAAAGACAGGACAGTATTCCATCTCCGTGAATGGTACAGCAAGCGAATATTTCAGAGTTGAGGAGTACAAGCGTCCAACCTTCGAGATTACCTTCCCGAAGGTGAACGAGAAATATAACTGGGGCGACACCGTGGTGGTGAAAGCTTCAGCCAAGACCTATGCCGGAGTGCCGGTGCAGGGTGCCAAGGTGGAGTATCAGGTGACCCGCAGAAACCAACTCTGGTGGTGGGGCGCAGGATCTGCCGGACAGTTGGTGAAAACTGACAGTTGCGTGACTCGTGAGGACGGAACCTTCGACGTCGAGATTCCGCTGGAGGCTTCCTTGTCAGGAAAAGACGAGGCTGATATGAGCGATTTCATGCGCCAAGCCCGTTTCTTCAACTTCGAGGTCTCAGCCATCGTTACCGACATCAGTGGTGAGAGCCATGAGGGCGTGATGAGTCTGCCTCTGGGCACCAAGCCAACCATCCTCACGGTGAATCTTCCTAAGCGTATCGAAACAGACAGTCTGAAGACGGTGACCTTCGCTTACCGCAATGCCAGTGGAATGCCGATTTCTTGTAGGTTGAAATATCGCATTGATAAGGGCGAATGGAAGGATGCCGAGGCGAATGCACCGGTTTCTATCAAGGAATATGCATCTTCTGCCTCTTCTTCCCTCGTTTGGAAATCTGGCGTTCATCAGTTGGAGGCAATCTGCGGAACAGATACCCTGCAGCAGAAGTTCACGCTCTTCAGTATGAAGGATACCCATCCGGTGGAGCCAACTACCGAATGGTATTATCAGACGGCGAAGACCTTTCCTCGTGATGGCAAGCCTGTCTATATCCAGGTGGGCTCTTCGGAGAACGGAGCGCACATCGTATATTCCATCATCGCCGGCAACAAACTGCTGGAGAAGGGCGCCTGGGAGTTGGGCGACAGTATCGTGACTCTGCCTTTCACCTACAAGGAGGAATATGCGTCGGGCATCGTACTGAACTATAGTTTCGTGAAGCAAGGCAAGTGCTATACCCGAATGATGAGCATCGCCCGTCCTTTGCCTGAGAAGAAACTGAATATCGCCTGGAAAACCTTCCGCAACCGTCTGACCCCTGGACAGAAGGAGGAGTGGACGCTGAAGATTACCACCCCTGACGGCAAGCCAGCCAAGGCGCAGCTGATGAGCGTACTCTATGACAAGTCGCTCGACCAGATAGCCCCGCATTCCTGGAATTTCTCCCTGGGCTTCTATCAGAGTTTGCCAGACTGCTACTGGGAGGACAACCTCACTTTCCGTTCATTATACTTGAATGGCGTTTATCCTACCAAATATTATGACGAGAGGGGACTGGATGTGGATAAGTTTGATGGCAAATACTTTAGTTATTATGCTTATATGCAAGCGGTGGAGCTAAGCAAGTTGGAACGTTCTTCTGGCAGAACCGTTGAGGCTGTTCGTGTACAGAAAGACGAGCTAGTTCTAGATGAAGCGAAAGTCATGAGAATTTACGGTTCTAAGATGGTTCGTGTAGGAGCGGCTGCTCCATCTGCCAACAAGGTTTTTGATGTAGTAGAGGAGATGCCGCAGTTTGCCGGCGGTTCTGGCTCAGACGTAGGACAGTACCTTGACAATGTGCAGGTGCGTGAAAACCTGAACGAGACTGCCTTCTTCTATCCTGCCTTGGAGAGTGACAACAATGGCAACGTAGCCATCAGATTTACCCTGCCGGAGAGCGTGACTACCTGGAAGTTCATGGGATTGGCGCACGACAAGGAGATGCGCAACGGTTTGCTGGTGGATGAGGCAGTGGCTCAGAAGACCGTGATGGTGCAGCCTAACATGCCTCGCTTCCTGCGTGAGGGCGATAAGAGCACCATCGTGGTGAAACTCTTCAATACTTCCGACAAGAAAGTGAGCGGCAACACCCGTATGCAGATTCTTGACCCGGAGACCAACAAGGTGGTTTGGCAGAAGACGCAGAACTACAGCATTGATGCCGAGGGCTCTGCTACCATCTCCTTTGATGTCCAGGGACTGAAAGAAGGCGTATATATTAATAAGGTGGTGGCTGCCGGTAATGGCTACAGCGATGGTGAACAGCATTACCTGCCGGTTTTGAGCAACCGTGAACTCGTGGTGAACACCCTGCCTATCACCCTGCATCAGAAGGGTGAGCAGAACTTCGACCTGAGCAAACTCTTCCTGAACAAGGAGGGCAAGCAGGCAAAGGGCGCTGAAGATGCAAAGGTAACCATCGAGTACACCAACAATCCTAGTTGGCTGATGGTGAAGGCGCTGCCAGCCATCAGCAATCCGGATGAGGAGGATGCCATCTCACTGATGTCTGCCATCTACGCCAATACCATCACCACCCATATCCAGAAGAATCTCTCTTTGGAAAAACTTTCTCAGGAGACCATTCGTCTGCAGAATCAGGTGGAGAAACTGAAGAAATTGCAGAATGCTGACGGTTCCTTCTCCTGGTGGAAGGGCATGAAGGGCAGCCGGTATATGACTACGTCGGTAGCCGAAATGATGGTTCGGTTGAATGCCATTGCTGGTGTGCAGAAATCAACCGCCCGGATGCTGACCGCGGCTCTGAACTATCTCTCTCTGCAGACTGCTCAGGAAGTAAGAGAGATGAAAAAACAGGAGGAGAAAAAGCAGAAGGTGAATCCTAGCGAACAGGCGCTGCATTATCTCTACATCCTCTCGATGGATGGCAGAAAGATGAAGCAGAATCTGGAAGCTGACAAGGCTTATCTCCTGGACAAGATGTCGAAGATGACCGGTGATTTCTCCATCTATGGCAAGGCGCGTGCTGCCGTGGTACTCGCCAGAAACAGCAAGCTGAATGCTGCCTACCGCGAGAAGGCTGGCGAATATCTGCAGAGCGTGAACGAATATGCCGTTTACCGCGAGGAGATGGGCCGCTACTACGATACCCGCAAGGCACTCTACAGCTGGAGAAATTATAAGATTCCTACCCAGGTATCCGTGATAGAGGCGATGCAGATGCTGAAACCGAACGACAAGCAGACCATCGAGGAACTGCAGCGCTGGCTCCTGATGTCGAAACGCACCCAGGTTTGGGATACGCCGGTGAACACCGTGGATGCTGTCTACGCCTTTATGAAGGGCAATGAGAGCAACTGGAGCAGGAAGGCTGAGAATGCCGTGCTGAAACTGGATGGCAAGCTGCTGCCGATGCCGCAGGATTCCACTACTTTGGGCTATGTGAAGACCGAAAGACCGGGCAAGGCATCTAAGCTGAGCATCGACAAGAAGAGCGATTATACCAGCTGGGGTGCTGTCTATGCAGAGTTCAAGCAGCCTATCAGCGAAATCGGTTCCATGGAGTCGGGCATCAAGGTGCGCCGTGTCATCGTTCCTGCCGAATCTGAGGGTAAGGGCAAGGCGCAGGCGAAGGTAGGCGAGAAGGTGAAGGTAACACTCCTCATCACCGCCGATCGCGACTACGACTTTGTGCAGATTACGGATAAGCGTGCGGCATGTCTGGAACCGGTTAACCCGAAGAGTGGTTATCAGTGGGGCATAGGCTGCTATGTTTCTCCAAGAGATCATGCAACAAATTTCTATTTCGATCGTTTATCTAAAGGTATGCACATCGTAGAAATGGAGTATTACGTGGATAGAAAGGGCGACTATCAGAGCGGAACTTGCACCGCTGAGTGTACCTACAGTCCGGAATTTGGTGGCCGCACAGAGACTTATGAATTGAAAGTTAATAATTAAAGTTTATAGATTGATAATTTAAAATAGAATAGTATGAAACGGATGAATATATGGATGCTCTCAGCGCTGTTGGCGCTGCCTGCATCAGCACAGAAGATTACAACCCAGCACGAGGTGGTAGACTGCGGACAGGTGGTGTTCAACAAGCCTGTAACTGCCGAATTCGTGCTGAAGAATGACGGGCTCAAGCCGTTGGTTATCAACAATGTATTGAAAAGCTGCGGCTGTACGGAGGTAGATTATCCGAAGACGAGCATAGCTGCCGGCGAAAGTTTCGTCATCAAGGCGGTATACGATGCCAAGCAGATGGGTTCTTTCACCAAGCAGGTTTGCCTCTATACCAATGCGGATGAAGACCCGTTCATCCTCTCTATGAGGGGAAAGGTAGTGGGCAGCGTAGTAGATTTCGCTGGTTCTTACGATGAGATGCTGGGTGTCATCAAGAGTGATGCCCAGGAGGTGGAGTTTTATGACGTGAACCGTGGCGACCGTCCGGTTCAGCGCATCCATATCTTCAATCCTACCGACGAATTACTGGAGCCGGTAGTGATGCATCTGCCATCCTATCTTCATGCTTTCGTATCGCCTTCCAAGGTAGCTCCGCGTCATTCTGCCGAAATCAGTTTCGTGCTGGATTCCAAGAAACTGCGCGACCTGGGCTTGAACCAGACATCGGTTTATCTCGGTGAGCGTCCTGGCGATAAGATTGCGCCTGAGAAGGAAATCGTGGTATCAGCCGTTCTTCTTCCTGGTTTTGAGAACATGACTCCAGCCAAGAAGGCACTGGCTCCGAAGATAGAGATGTCTGCCACCGATCTCAATCTGGGTAGTTTCAATGGAAAGAAGAAGCTGAAGGGTGAGATTCTGATTACCAATAAGGGTAAGTCGGAACTGGATATCCGCAGCATGCAGATGTTTACGATGGGCTTGCAGGTGAATCTGAAGAAGAGTAAGATTCAGCCAGGAGAGACCGTTAAGATGAAGGTGACGGCTGTGGCTGCCGACTTGAAGAAATCGCGTGTCAGACACCCTCGTATCCTCATGATTACGAATGATCCTGAACATGCTAAGGTGGTGGTGAAGATTAATGTACAATGAATTAAAAACGAATATCGTGCAGATAGAAATAGATAACGGCAGTGGGTTCTGCTTTGGCGTAACCACTGCCATCAAGAAAGCTGAAGAGGAGTTGGCTAAGGGCGGTAAACTTTACTGCCTGGGCGATATTGTGCATAACGGTATGGAGGTGGAGCGCCTGCATGAAGCGGGACTCATCACGATAGACCATGAGCAGATGGAGGAACTGCAGGGCGTAAAGGTCTTGCTCCGTGCTCATGGTGAACCGCCTGAAACTTATGCCCTTGCCGAACGGAACAACATCGAAATCATCGATGCTACCTGTCCTGTGGTGCTCCAGTTGCAGCGCCGCATCAAGAAGCAGTATGTCAACAATCCGGAGGCACAGATCGTGATTTTCGGCAAGAACGGCCATGCTGAGGTGCTCGGACTGGTGGGGCAGACGGAGAGTCATGCCATCGTGGTAGAGAAGTTTGAGGATGTGAAGCAGCTGAAGGAAAGCGGTCAGCTGGATTTCTCTAAAGATATCTATCTTTACTCCCAGACTACCAAGAGTCTTGATGAGTTTCACCGCATCATCGAATACTGCCAGGAGCATATTGTTGAGGGCGCTGTCTTCAAGAGTTTCGATACCATCTGCCGTCAGGTGGCTAACCGCATGCCTAACATCGCTGCCTTTGCCAGCAAGCATGATGTCATCCTCTTTGTGAGTGGCAGAAAGAGCTCGAACGGTAAGGTGCTTTTCAAGGAATGCAAGAGTGTGAATGCCAACAGCTACCAGATAGAAAGTGCCGACGAGATAGATATGAACTGGTTCAAGGATGTGGAAACGGTTGGTATCTGTGGCGCTACCAGTACGCCGAAGTGGCTGATGGAAGAGTGCAGGGAGAAGATTATCAAGGATAGTTCTGTTCTCTTATAGTGAGAGTTAAAGAGTTGATTATCAGTAACTTGATGTACTTGATACGGTGTTTCACCGTATATGGGTAGAGGATAGTTTTATCGTTGATTGGAAAGCTTAAAGTGCTGGGTATTAATTAGTTAACCCCCTTGCTACCGCGTTTTGCGGTAGCAAGGGGGTATCTTTTATAAACTGTCTGAAAATAAAACAGGTGATAAATCTTCTCCCGAAGACCTATCACCTTCAAAAAACAGTAATTAACTCAAAATTTATAATCTATATCATTACTACCTT
>ERZ779997.250-NODE-250-length-11011-cov-13.1531_pt1 | contig 11011 bp, 8 predicted proteins | sample MGYA00511876_ERZ779997 | MGnify/ENA primary metagenome ERZ779997 (study PRJEB29588, sample SAMEA2161087) | human gut metagenome | biome: human gut; feature: human-associated habitat; material: faeces | place: Denmark | collected 2008/2010 ... | reverse complement strand
AATTATGCAAGGTATAAACGCGGAGCCGCTTACTCTATTAATAAGTATAAGGAGATAGAGCGTGAGAAGGTGGAATACGAGCCTGTAAAGGATATTCTAGTAAGACTGGAAGAGAATGAAGGCAAGTTTCTGAAGGGATATAGAGATTTGTGCAAGATGCTGGAAGAAGATGAAAAGAAGGAGGAAATAGTATGAGAAAAGGATGGGAATATAAGAAGCTGGGGGATTGTACACAAATTTTAGACAGTCAAAGAAAACCTGTTACCAAAAGGGATAGGAAATCAGGTATTTACCCATATTATGGCGCTACAGGTATCCAAGATTATGTAGATAAATATATATTTGATGGACGCTACGTCCTTGTGGGTGAAGATGGTGCAAAGTGGTCCTCCTTTACCCAAAGTGCTTTTATTATAGAAGGTAAAACTTGGGTGAATAATCATGCTCATGTTCTTAGAACAAATGATTTTTTAGTAGACTCATTTCTTGTATACTTTCTAAACTACTCAGATTTAGATAGTTATATTAGCGGAGCAATTATAAGGAAATTAACACAAGCTTCATTAAGAAACATAGACATTCCTCTCCCACCCAAATCCACTCAGCTTGCGATAGTTTCCGAACTTGACAAGATAAACGAGTTGATTCGTTTGAAGAAGGAGCAGCTTAAAGATTTCGACAATCTCGCTCAAAGCCTCTTCTATGAGATGTTTGGAGACCCAGTGGAGAATGAAAAGGGATGGGAAGTGAAGAAGCTGGGAGAAATTTGCGAAATATTTGCAGGAGGTGACAAACCCAAGGATATGTGTGAGATTCAAAATAATGAGTACATCTACCCTGTAATCGCAAACGGAGAAGGTGAAAAAGGAATTCTAGGATATACTAAGAATTGCAGAGTAACTAAAGAGGCTGTGACTATTGGAGCACGAGGTGCTTCTATTGGTAATTGTAGAATAGTAAAAAATGGATTTACTCCTGCTATCCGATTGCTTACATTAATTCCAACAGGAAGCATTGATTGCTGTTTTCTCTATTATTTTGTCAAGGATTTAAATTACAAACAAAATGGAGCGGGTCAAGCTCAATTAACAGTTCCTAATATAAAGTGTGAATTCATCCCTCTCCCACCCCTCCCTCTCCAGCGTCTTTTTGCCCAGCGCATAGAGCAAATCGAGCGAGAGAAATCGGAGGTTCAGAAGTCCATCCAGGATCTCGAAACCCTGCTGGCTTCCCGCATGCAATACTGGTTCGAATAGGGGCTGCAGGTCGCCTTGCGCCCTGAAAGGGCAACCCCTCCTAGCCCAGGGCAACGCCCTGGGTATCATGGTATTTAGCAATGCGCCCTGAAAGGGCAAAAGCTTTAAAATATCGCCCACAAAAAATATAACAACAACAATAAAAAAATAAAAACGACAATGAAGAATTTTGACTTTATCAAAGAGCTGGCAGAGGTGATTCCTGCCTTCCACCAGCTCCACGCATACTGCGATAAGGCAGAAATCTTTCAGAAGGCATTCCCCGAAGAGAGTGCCGCCAATGCTCGCAAGGCACTGGAATGGCTCGTAAAAAACCATCTGGCGATGGCTAACGTTACCCTCGCCCCGCACGAAACCTTGAACAATATGCTCAAACGCCCACAGATAGATGCTTTCATCAACGAAGACTGGGAGTTTGAACAGAATATGCGTACGGTAAAGAAAATAGGCAACTACGCTGCTCATACCGGAGCCCAGCAGGTAAAGGCAAACGATGCTTTCATCTGTCTGAGAGCCCTCTTCTATGTGGCAACCGGTTTCCTCTACCGCTGGCAGGCAATCCGCAAAATGCTTGCCTTCGATGCTACGCTCATCCCGCAGGACTTCACCCAGATTCATGCATCAGACAATTCCGAGCCGACCGTATCTCCCGACCTCACAGACCATGTTTCTTCCGAGGCCATCAATCACCCGGAACCTCCAAAATCTCAGCCTTCGGAATCGCTTGAAAGCGAAGCCATTACCCGCCAATGCCTCATCGACTATATGCTGAACGAGGCTGGCTGGGAAATCCTCCACGTAAAGGGCGACATCCAGGGCGGGAAGGCTGCCATCGAGGTAAAGATAGAGGGAATGAACAAGCAATTCCACCCTTCAGGCACAGGCTACGCCGACTACGTGCTCTTCAGCAAGGGCAGCAAACCGCTGGCGGTGATAGAAGCCAAAAGCACCATACACAGTCCCGAAACCGGACGCAAGCAGGCAATAGAGTATGCTGATTGCCTGGAGAAGAAGTATGGTGTAAGACCGGTAATTTATTACACCAACGGATACACGACAAAGGTGATAGACGGCATGGGCTATCCCGACCGCGAGGTAATCTCCTTCCACAGCCACGACGACCTGGAACAACTGATTCAGAAACGGGGTCGTGCCGACATTACCAAACTGACGATAGACGACGAAATCACCAACCGCCCCTATCAGAAAACAGCCATCAAGAGTCTGGTGGAATGGCTCAACGGGAAGCATCGCCGTGGACTGCTCGTGCTGGCTACCGGTACAGGCAAGACGCGCGTGAGCATCTCGCTCTGCAAACTGCTAGACAACAACAACTGGATCAAGAGAGTACTCTTCCTTGCCGACCGCACGGAACTGGTGAAGCAAGCACGCAAGAACTTTGAAAAATTCTTACCTAGCCAGACCATGACCAGTCTCTCGGACGATACAGAACCCAACAAGTCTGCCCGTTTCGTATTCTCCACCTATCAGACGATGATCAACTACATCAACGCCGAGCCAGTGGAGTTCTCCATCGGTCATTTCGACCTCATCATCATCGACGAGGCGCATCGCAGCGTGTTCGGCAAATACGGCGCCATCTTCCAGTATTTCGACTCCCTGCTCATCGGTCTCACCGCCACCCCAAGAGCCGAGATAGACAAGAACACCTTCCAGCTGCTGGAACTGGAGAATGAGCCTAACTTTGAATACACCTATGATGAAGCCATCGCCGACGGCTATCTCTGTCCGTACCGACTGAAGAAATGCAACTCGAAGATGATCAACCGGGGCATCAGATACGACGATCTGAGCCCGGAGCAGCGGGAGCAGCTGGAGAAGGTATGGGAGTATGAGAAGGCAATGAAGGGCATTCCGGAGGACGAGGAATATCATCGGGACATTCAGGGCAACGAGATCTTCAACTACCTGATCAATGACGACACCATCGACAACGTGCTGTCAGAACTGATGACAAACGGACAGAAGGTACATAGTGGCGAGGACGTGGGCAAGACTATCATCTTTGCCTACAACCACAAGCATGCGGAGCGCATCGTGGAGCGTTTCCGCCATCTCTATCCCGAGCGTGGCGCTGACTACTGCCAGCTGATAGACAACCAGGTGAAGAACCACTCTGCCCTCATCGCCGACTTCGAGGTAGAAGACAAGATGCCGCAGATAGCCGTATCGGTGGACATGCTCGACACGGGAATCGATGTGCCTGAGATTCTGAACCTTGTATTCTTCAAGATCATCAAGTCGAAGATAAAATTTGAGCAGATGATAGGTAGAGGAACCCGTCTCTGCAAGGACCTTTTCGGTCCGGGCGAAGACAAGCAGGAATTCTACATCTTCGACTGGTGCGGCAATTTCGATTTCTTCTCGAAGCAGGGCGACGACATTCATCCATCCGACAGCAAATCGCTCACCGACCGGCTCTTCTGCCTGCGCCTGGATATTGCCAAGGAGCTGCAGAGCGCCGAGCATCAGGAGAAGGAATTTGACAAGCAGCTGCATGATGAGCTGAAGATCCTGCTCCATCAGCAGGTGGCAGCCATCGGCAAGGAGCGCAAGGAGGCTCGCCCATGGCTGAACATCATAGAGCCTTACAGGAATCAGGAGAAATGGACCTGCCTGTCGGAATTGGATGTATCGCGGCTTAAGAAGATTGGACATCTCATCAAAGTGGATAAGGACGACGAGGAAGCCAAGCGTTTCGACATCGTGATGCTCCACATCATGCTTTCGCTCATCGACACAACCAGGCGTGTGGGTCAATTCCGCAAGGTGGTGGTAAACATCGCCGCCATCCTGGAGAAGAAGGCCTCCATCCCGGCTGTGATGGAGCACATCGACATCATCCGCCAGGTTCAGAAGCCTGTGTTCTGGGAAAATGAATCGCTGGATGCGCTGGAGCATGTGCGCAGGGAACTGAGAGGACTGGTTCATCTGCTGAAGGAGCAGCGTGGCGGCAAGAAGTTTATCATCGACATAGAAGACCCCTACACCAAAGTGGAAGGTGGCGAGGATGAGGTGATCAAGACCAGTTACAAGCAGCGTGTAATCGACTATCTGGCAGAGAACAGCAACAGCGAAACACTGCGCAAGATTCAGCATTTCGAGCAGCTGACCTCTGCCGACATAGAGGAGTTGGAGCGCATCTTCTTCGAGGAGCTGGGCACCAAGGATGAGTATAACGAGCTTACCGAGGGCCATCCGTACAAGAACAATGTGGCTGCGTTTATCCGTGTAATCAACGGCATAGACCGCAAGAAGGCGCTTCAGATCTATCAGCAGTTCATAGAGGGTTATAATCTCACCTCAGAGCAGGAGCTTTATCTGAAGAACATCCTGGATTACATCAGCATGAACGGCGACATAGAAACCCGCAACTTCCTGGAGTATCCGCTGAAAGATCTGAAATGGCGCGAAACCTTCGGCGATACGTTTGTGAATCTCAAGGATTTCATCAAGCAGATGCACCGGGTGATTATTGCGTAAGGGGCAGGAATTGTCTATGGTAAAAGAAAGCGACCGCTCACCTCATGATTTCTGAGGAGAGCGGTCGTTTCCGGTCATGAAGGTCAAGGTCATTAAGGTCATTAAGGATTTCGAGGTATTTCGAAAGTCCCTCAATGCCTAACACAAAGCTTGCTTAATTATTTCATGCCACTGAGAATAAGAGAAATAACAAGATGGGTGATGTACATTTATCATTACACATTTCTTGCCAGAATCAAGAGTATACTCATATCGTCTGGCAATTATATTTTCAAATTGCAATGGCTCTAGTTCTACACCTTTATACGCAGGGGTATTATCGTATGTTGGCTTTCCCCATGCGAAAATAGCATCCGGCTCATAACTATTTATAACAGATATAAAAGGCTCTTGAGCTCGGACATAAGCATCATGAGGAGCTTTGGTAGTTGGAGTGGGAACGGCCAACTGAAGATAGTTGTAAAACATGATCTTGTTCCAAAAGTCTGTTTCTTCAACTTCAGGTTCTGGTTGAAATCCGAAGAAAGCTTTGACAAAGTTGAGGTAAGTCTGAAGCCATTTTTCATATCCTGGAGATGGTATTGTTCCGTTTTTTCTCCAAACAATATAATCTTCCACCACCTTCCGGGTAGAAAAATCATTACACTTTTCAACACCACAATTATCACATCCATCACAAACGTGAACATGGCCTAAAACCATTATACGTTCCCCATTTATGCCCTCTGAGTACTGGCAGCCAACCCAAGGTTCAAAATATACATTGCTCATAAGCTACTATTTTAATTAATATTAATTTCTAAAACAATAAAAGTGATTTCGGGTTATTCAGATGTTTACAACTATCCATTTGCCACTTTTTCTACCGCCTTCACGTTTCAAGATTCCCTTGGCTTGAAGAGCAGCAATATCTCTTTCAATAGTACGTGTCGTAACTGTTTTCTTTCCCGACATTCTCTGCGCCAATTCCGGAATCGTTATTGCCGGATGAAGTTTAACAGCAGAAATGATATTCTGCTGACGTTCAGAAAGTTCAATCAGTTTTTCTTTCCCGACATTTTTAAAATCTTTCCCGACATTTATCACGACATCATCATCCATAGATTTTTCATACTGTTCTATCTCAGCCTTAAGATTTTTGATATGTTCTTGAAGCATGAAAGACTGGAATGGTAACATCGACTCTTCTTCTCGAGATGCATTAAGAGCTTCAATATAAGCTGCCTTATCATCAGTCATTACCTTTGTCGGAACAAGATTAAATTCAAACTGAAGGTGGTTCATGATGAGACGCGACATTCTGCCATTTCCATCCACCCAAGGATGGATGCAGACAAGGATGTTATGAGCATCGAAGCTCAACAAATATGCATCCATTTCACTCGGGTTTTCAAGAAGCAATTCACGCCTGCGGTTTATCTCATTGCAGAAATCAGCCAACCTTGCAGGAACCTTCAGAAAGTTCATATAGGAACGTCCACCAGCTCCCGCTGTGACACCTAATAGACGGAGGTCACCTTTAGAAGAATCGAACTCCCCCTGAAGCGTGCTATAAACGCTGCCGGTATTCTTCATCACCAATGCAGACAATTGCTTAAGCATTTCTACAGAAAAAGGTTTGTGCTCCTTAGCCCATCGAATGGATTGCTCATAGGCATGCTTCAAATCAAGATTCATCAACTGCTCTACCAAGGGTTTACCTTTAGCAGAAATACCTTCATCAAAGAGCAATTGATTCTCTATTTCCGTCACAGTAGAACCTTCTATGGCTGTGGAGTGCGTGATGATAGAATACAGATAGAACTTATCGTAATCTATCTGCTGCGAAATACCAAGACTTCTATATTTGTCTAGTACAGCCTGTAATTCTAACACATACTTTTCCATTTTGCAACTTCTATTTTTTAAGGCACAAAGATAGGTAAAATATGTTAGAAACACGAATGATTATGAAGAAAAATGCAAATTACTCTACATTTTACTAAGATTATATCTACCATACCTTACGCCTTTTTGTTTTAAGAGGTCATGAAGTGTCAAATTCATTATCGGTCATTTCCATTTTCCAATACCTAAATCCGGTCATTAAGGTCACGGTCATTAAGGTCATTAAGGATTTTTTGGGGGGCAAAATGCGAATACACTGGTAACTAACAGAATGCCATTCGACACGTATAACTTAAGTGCCAAATTACGAATTTCCAAGGGTGTCATGAAGGGGCAGTGTCTTTTTATGAGCTTAAGCCAATAGCGTCCGCAGTACGGACGCTATTGCTTCTCTATATAATGTAGAGCCTCAACTAAAGCATTAAATTAATACATTTCTTTGAATCAAAAGACCCAGATTCTCCATGACTCACATACCCAAGCTGATTCGAAACACATTGAGTATTTCCTATTATCCTGTCTATGTTACGATGAGAATGACCATAAATCCAATAATCTATTCGGCTATAAGCAATGAAGTTCCCCAGCTCTGCTGTGAAAGCACCGTTTATCGGACTTCCCTTAAAATCCGGAGACACCAGTTGAAATGATGGAACATGATGCGTTGCCACAACAATATGCTTTGCCTGGCTTTCACTAACAGCCTTTTCGATGAAAGCACGGCACTTAGCATGCTCTTGATTAAACCGTTCACTATTTATCACAACGCCACAATCCTTAATACGGTAGAAATCATTTACTCTGCGCTCGGTTGAAAAAGCATCCTGCGGCTCTATATATCCCCATAGTGTAGAAACGATAAGGTCTGTATCATCCGAAAGATGTATTACAGCATTATAATAGCATCTGATATTGTGCCGAATTTCCATGCACCATCCATCATGGAGTTGCCCCAAGTCATAACCCAAATAAAACTCATGATTACCTGGTATTACTATTACTTGCTTGAAATTCTCTGAAGCCCAATCCCAGAATGGATGCTTGACAAAGCCTTCATCACCTAAATAGCCAGTATCTCCAGCCAACACCAGGATGTCAGCAACAGGCTGAAGAGGATAAGTCTCCAAATACAGGGTATTCTCCATGAATTCCAAATGCAAATCTGAAGCATATTGTATCTTAACCATAACTACAACATTGATTCCTTAAGTTGTTCTATAATCTGCAGGCTTGTCACATTGCCAAGACCTGCTGACTTGATGAAATCGGCATTTGGCAAATCATGCATGATAGCATCACAAAAGTCACTAACATCAGTTTTTAATGTGTCGGGCAATTCATATCTACTTGCTGGAGTAAGCATTGCTGCAAGACGAAAGACATCTTTCTTATGCTTTGCAATATGCTTGCTATCAACACTTTCACCTTTAGCTTTTCTTTGACTTAAATCCAAGAAAGCCTTGCTTTTCAAACAGATAAGACTCTCGATATTGGCGATATGCACGTCATCTTCCTGCAAGCTATGTTCTATCGTGAAACGATAATAGTCTTCATCCATGAGTATTGCCGATAAACTTGAAAGGTCTTCATCCACAGGAATCGGTGTGATACGAGCCTCCTCTGGGAAATTCATCAAGCCAAGACTACGTGAGAAGAGTTCAACCTGGTATGGGAAAGCAGAATTGGCAGGCTTCATGAAGCGGAAATATTCATGCTTAGGCTCTACATTCTCATTAACACCCTTGTTTCGCTGATCATAATTGCCCTTCTTTACAAACTCCCAGAATTTGGCTACAAACTCTGCCGACAAAGCTTCAACCACTAAGATAATGTCAATATCCTTAGTAGCACGAGGCACCTGAGCATACAAATCCTCATGGATTTCACATGCCGTACCGCCTATTATAACATAATTGTCCTCAAAACCTTTGAAGAATTCCTTGAATGTATCTATTCCTCTTACCATGACATTTCATTTATTAATCGTTCTAACTCTATTTGTATTCGCTCATCTTCATTGTCTTTCAATGACAGATAAAGCGAAAGCTTATCAACCACTCCTTCAGTACTTAACATTTTTGGGTTATACTTCCATACTTGAATTTCATTTTCTCCGAACTGCTTGTCGGTTACGATGGCCAGAGTTTTCAGCTCTTTCTTTGTAACAGCCCAACATTGCCTGGATTCTTCATTTAGCATAGTATAGAAAGCCAGCGCATTCACCCCACTTATCTGTTGTCCTTCAAGTACTGCATCCGTATAATAAAGCTGCTCAATCGGAGAAACCAACAATGGCAATGCTTTATTCCAAAGTTCCCTATTGCTTAAATCTATTTGCACCGTCTTGGTCTTTGTTCCTTTCAACTTAATCAGATCTTTGAAGACAAGCCAGCGCAATGATTTGTTTGCTGTCGCATAAGAAACGCCAAACTTATCGCTCAATCCATAACCTGTTGCCCCAACAATGGATTCAATCTGCAAATGATAAAGCAACAAACATTGGGCAAAGGGAGGAATAGTTTCTTTCAAATCCAAGCCAACCTTTCTGTCTGGTTTGATGTCAAGCAAAAGAGATGGCAGGAACATTTGCCTGTTGGGGATAACAAAGTTAACTTTTTGTGCCACCAATCTAACCTTATTATAAGATGAAATGCATGGAGTGATTAAAACGACGACGAGCTGTGTCTGTCGACCTATAATATCCAATAGTTTCTTCAACTGGGCAGGTGGCACAGAGTCACCATCTTTTAGGTAAGCCATCAAAATGTGCTGCCCCAAAATACATCCTTTATAAAAAGAGAACTTGGAAGAAACATTCATAGGGATTCTTTCCAACAAATCTTTATCTGCTGGTTCCAAAGCTACTTTTTCGCCCAACATGTTGCCGAAATATGCAGCTGTTTCATCTATATAATATTTAATATTGCACATAATAACACCACTGATATTACGTGCAAAAATAATGATTATATTCTGAATATCAAAACTTTCTATTGAACAAATAAGATTTTTTAAGATAATTAGAGGGAGTTTACTCATCACGAGCAAACTCCCCTTGGTGTATATATGTACATATATTCATGAATCCGGTCATTTCCGGTCATTATGGATTCCAGATTATCAAAATATCCCTCTATCTTATAAAATAAGGTTAAATCAAGTTCGCCCTGCAAACAAAATCCATCCATATAATCACTTTTCTGAATATTTTTTGTATTTTTGCAGATATATTGCGCTTATATGGGAGTTGAGCATGGCTTATCCTCCTAGATTACAGGCGCATAATGAATAATCAAAAATTAAGTAAATATGGACATGGCAAAATATATAGGTGAGACTACTGAATACGATAAGAAGCAGGAAGTGGAACGCCGTAAAGTGAAAAGTTGGCTAAAGAGCGTCAGTGCCTTTGCCAATGGAGGTGGCGGCTGCCTATTGTTTGGTATTGCCGATGACGATACTATCATAGGGTTGACCGATGCCAAGACTGATGCCGAATTTATCAGCCAGAAAATTAAGGAGCGCATTGATCCTATGCCGCAAATCGACTTGAAGATAGAGCGTGTAGAAGACAAGGAATTGCTCATTCTTCATGTGCATGGAGGCGAAGATACACCTTATTATTATATAGGCGACAGCGTTCTTGAAACCTTTGTGCGCATTGGCAACGAATCGGTTGTGGCTGATAGTACCGAACATAAGCGTCTGGTATTAAGAGGTCGCAACTCTTCATTCGATGCACGCCCAAGCGATGAAATGTTTGAAGATTATGCATTTTCAAAGCTTCGCAGCCGCTACTATGCCTGGAATGGTCTGAGTTTCGACAATAAGCTCTACCGTTCGTTTGGCCTGGTTGACAATAAGGGAATACTTACCTATGCCGGTCTGTTGATGGCAGACGAATGTCCATTGCGCCAAAGCCGTGTGTTCTGCACAAGATGGAACGGCAAGACAAAAGCAGGAGGAAGCATCGATGCTCTCGACAGCGCAGAGATTACAGGCGGACTTGTAACTCTTCTTGAAGACACCATGTCCTTCATCCGTCGCAACAATCGTACCCTTTGGTATAAAGAACCGATGCAGCGCATCGAGATTCCTCAATATATGGAACGTTGTGTGATGGAAGTTGTTGTGAATGCCCTGGCTCATCGCGACTATCTGATTCAAGGTAGCGAGGTGCATGTAGATATGTACGATGACCGTATGGTGATTTACTCTCCAGGCTCCATGCCGGAAGGAAGACTTATCCAGACGATGAACTTAGAAGATATTCCTTCTGTCAGACGCAATCCGGTTATCGCAGATATCTTTGCCCAGTTGGGTTATATGGAGCGTAAAGGTTCGGGCATGGGCAAAATCATCAA
>ERZ779997.249-NODE-249-length-11047-cov-2.38451_pt1 | contig 11047 bp, 6 predicted proteins | sample MGYA00511876_ERZ779997 | MGnify/ENA primary metagenome ERZ779997 (study PRJEB29588, sample SAMEA2161087) | human gut metagenome | biome: human gut; feature: human-associated habitat; material: faeces | place: Denmark | collected 2008/2010 ... | reverse complement strand
GGTTTTAAATGCAACTAATAGGTTGAATGATGAGGGTATGTCGATGTATGAAAAAATTGAGAACATCTACTCACAAATACAAGCAGAAAAAGGGTTTACAAAAATAGGACCGTGGCAATATGCTAACGCAAAAGAACTAAATAATAACTATTACAATGGTTAAGAATAATGTATATTATGAATGGTTTGCAAGTATAACCGTACCCAATCCAGATCAGGTTGGGTACTGGGTTGACTTGGGAGCAGATTCAAAAGGTAGAATAATTAAAGTTTACAATCACGATATAGAAAAATGGGTTGTACTCTTTGATGTAAGTAAAGATGACTATGTACCACCATTTATTGGTTCTAATGGCAACTGGTGGGTAGACAATAGAGATACTGGAGTAAAAGCTACTGCAGAGACTCCGTATATAGGTGAGAATGATCATTGGTTTACTTATGATCCTATCAACAAAGTATATGTAGATACAGGTATAGAAGCTCGTGGTCTTAGTGCTTACGATATTGCAGTTAAATTAGGTTTTAAAGGTAGTGAACAAGATTGGATTGATAGCTTAAGTAAAGCATCTGAAGATGCTGCTGTTGCTGCACTAGAAGCAGCTAACAAAGCAAATGAAGCTGCAGATAAAGCTAATCAAGCTGTAGAAGAAATTGAAGGTATAGTTGACGATACTATAGCTGCTACTGAAAAAGCTGAAGAGATTGCTAGTAATCCACCAAAGATTGTAGATAATGATTGGTGGATCTATGACTATGATACTAAACAATATATTAATACTGGTATAGCTGCTATTGGTGATGCTTTTACTTATAAAAAGGAATATCCTTCAGTTGAAGCAATGGAAGCTGATTGGGGTACTGCTGATGTAAAGTTAGGTGAGTATGTACTTATTAATACTAATAATGTAGAAGATCCTGATGATGCTAAAGTTTACTTAAAGACTCAGAATGGTTGGAAGTTTATTGTTGACTTATCTGGTATGCAAGGTATTCAAGGTTGGTCAGCATACGAAGTTGCAGTACAACATGGTTTTGTAGGTACTGAAGAGGAATGGGTGCAATCATTAAAACAACCTGCATTAGATGCAGCAGCAGAAGCCTTAGATGCTAAAGCTCAAGTAGAAGCTACTGAGCAAGCTGTTAAAGAAGCAGAAGCATTACGTGTTACTGCAGAACAAGGTAGAGTTAATGCTGAGAATACCAGAGTAAGCAATGAAAATACACGTATCTCCAATGAAGATAGTAGGAAAGCAGAAGAGACTAAAAGGGTAACTGCTGAGAATGAGCGCATTGCTGCAGAGAACTCTAGAAAGTCTGAGGAGGAGATTCGTAAGACTAATGAAGCTAATCGTGTATCTGCTGAAGGTTCTAGAGCTAGTGCAGAGACATTAAGAGCTTCTGCTGAAGCTGAACGTAACACAAATGAACAGAAAAGAATTGAGGAAGAAACAAAGAGAATCAGTTCTGAAGAGGGAAGAGTCGCAGCTGAAACCAAACGTGTAGATAACGAAGATGCTAGAATAGCAGCTGAAACAGCTCGTGATACAGCAGAACAGGAAAGGGAATCAAATGAAGCCACTAGACAGGCAAATGAGGCGATTAGAGAGACTCAAGAGGCTGCAAGGGAAAAGAATACAGCTGATGCTATAACTGCCGTAAATGAGGCTAAAACAGCTGCACAACAGGCTACTACAAATGCAACTACTGCTGCCAATAATGCTAATACTCAGGCTAATAGAGCTAAAGAATATGCAGACAATCCTCCCAAAGTAGGAGATGATGGTTATTGGTATCTTTGGGATGAAGTTAATGATGTATATGTAAACACAGGTTGGCCATCCTCAGGTATTATCTTAAAAGGTAGTCTTGATAGTCCAGAAGATTTAGATACTATAGTAGATCCACAACTTAGTGATTCTTATATTGTTGGTACAGACTTATACTTTTGGAATGGTACTGAATGGGTTAATATGGGTAGATTCCAAGGACCTCAAGGAGAACCCGGTAAAGATGCTGAACTTAGTAAAGCAGCCATTGAAGCTGTATTAATAGGTGAAGTAACTACTCATACTCATGATACTAGGTACTATACTAAGGATCAAACTGATGCTAACATAAAAGTAGTAGCAGATGACCTTGCTAACAATTACTATAACAAATCCCAAGTAGACAGTAAGTTTACTTCTGTATATATTTTCAAAGGATCTGTAGATACGATTGAAGATTTGCCTACTGAAGGTAATGTTATTGGTGATGTGTGGAATGTTCGTAAGAATGATACTAACTATGCATGGACAAGTGAAGGTTGGGATGCATTAGGTGGTACTGCTGAATTAGCATCATTGACAGCTAATGGTTTGATGTCCAAAGAAGATTTTGCAAAGTTACAAGGTATTGAAGCAGGTGCACAAGTTAATAAGATTGAGACTATTACTAAAAGAGTAGAACTTAATGTTATTAATAAGAATGTAACTATTCCAGAGGATATTAAGATCTCAGATACTGAACCTACTGAGGAAGAAATCATGTGGTTAGATCCTAGTGAAAACTATGATTTCACATTTGATGGTTATAGCCAAGCACAAGCAGATGCACGATTTGTACAGAAAGAAGAAGGTAAAGGTCTTTCAACAAATGATTATACGAATGCAGATAAAACTAAAGTAACAAACTTAACTGATTATGTTACTGGTGGTACTGGTGCTGTTACAGATGCTAATGCAGCTACTATTACTTTATCTAAGAAGAATCCAGTGAATGGTTCTGCAAGTACTGATACAGTAGTAATCAACAAAGCCACTACTACTACTGCGGGTGTAATGTCTGCTGCTGATAAGACTAAGCTTGATGCTGCATTAACTGCTTCTGATAATATTGCAACTGCTACTAAGTTAGCTACTGCTAGAACTATATGGGGACAAGCATTTGATGGTAGTGCAAATGTTAGTGGTAATATGACAGGAGTTGGTAATATCGCAATGTCTGGTGTATTGAATCTTGACAATAATAGAGGTGTAACAGTTAAAGACACTGAAGGTGAAGGTTTAGGTGTATTGAATTTTAATGCAACAAATGATCTCCATTTTGGATATTACACTGCAAATAAAGGTTATAATACATATATTGCTGGTAATAATGTTATTGTTCGTACTGTTGGACTATCTGAAAGAGTAAGAATAACAACTGATGGTAAAGTAGGTATAGGTACTTCTGCTCCAGAAAGAATATTGGATGTTGCTGGAGGTGTTCAATTTAAAACCAACATAGATAATGTTATTAAGATTCCTGTAAAATCAATAGGTTCTGGTCATGCCCCTGGCATGCACTTTTATACAAATGATGGATCAACTAGAATCGGTGGTATTGGAGGATATGTAAGCAATCCTAGTTCTGAAAACTATCGATCATATGTCGGATGGGGTGATAGCCCATTTGATTTAAATTCATCTTTAACAGTATCAAATAGTTCTATAACCTATAAAGGAAATAAAGTATGGCATGCTGATAATGACGGTGCAGGTAGTGGATTAGATGCTGATTTGTTAGATGGTTATCAATTAGTTACTATTGGAAATGCTACTGGTCCTCATTCTGTTTTTAGCAGGCCATCTATTGGAAATGAATTCAGATCTTGGTATATAGGTAATTTACCAACTGTAGCTTCCACTGGTACTGGAGAAGCTAAAGTAGTATTCAACATTTACGGTTTGACTAACTTTGCTTCTACAGAAGAAATATTTACTACTATTACTGCCAGTACAAGAGGAAAAATTGGAGTTGAGGTTGTAAATCACATAGGAGATGCAAGTCAATATAAAGTTGGTTATGTAGCTACTGATTCAGAAGTACAAATTTGGGTAACAAATCTACAAAGATATGGAGGAACTTCCAGTTTGGATATCTGCGTTAGTAAACAATTTACTTTAGTAAATTCTGTTCAAACTACTGTTCCTGAGAATATTGTATATGTAAATGTAGGTAAAATTGTAACTACTTCTAATCTAGAAGATACTCTAGCATACTGGTATGAAAATGATGAAAACAATTCATCCACAACATGTGCAACAGGTGGTAATAGAAATGTAATTGAATCATTAAGAAGTAAGTTCAAGAGATGTATTGCTAAACCATATGGAGATGATGCTGCATTGATTAGTTACTTAAACGAAATAGATAGTAATAAATGGCCTGATGGTACAGGTGCTACTTACGAAACCGTTAGAAAGGAGAGTTTAATGGTACATTTCCCTAAATACTATCACAAAACTATAGAAAGAAGCCCAGGTATTTGGAGAACATACATATCAGAACAACAAATTGATAATGACTACATTGAGGAACCAGAATTATTATTAGGTACATTTGAAGGAATAATTTCAGATGAAAATGGAGGAGCGTTGACTAGTACTGGATCTTCTATATCAACAGCATCTAAAACTATGGCACAGTTCGTTGCAGCAGCAAAGGTAAATGGTTCAATGTATGGTATTGGTGATTATAGGTCTCATGCTACTATAGCTAGAATGTTTTGTGCTTACTATAAGACTACTAATATTAGTACAAGCAATAGTGCTATTCCTTGTTCAGGAGGTACTAAGAGATATGACTACGGTTGGACTGGTGGAACAAAGGCTTTAGGTAATAGAGATGGGAAAGCAGCTGTAAATAATGATGCTGGATATTACTCAACTAACTTCTTAGGACTTGAAGACTGCTATTACAGTAAGTGGGAGTTTGTACAAGGAATAAACATTTTAAAAGGTAAATACGTTGTATATGATGGAGGTTCATTCCCAGATAAGGATGTAGCAGAGCTTGAAGCAGCAGGTGCTACTAATATCAGAGTTGTAGGATATGAACCTAATCCAGCTGCAACTGAAGGATATAATGGATGTACTAAAGCCGTAGCTCAAGGCAAATATGGTGATGTAGTTCCTACAGCACATGGTGGATCTGAAACTACTTACTATTCCGATTATAGCTGGTTTAATCCAACAGGAAATAGAATCTTTCTACGGTCGGGTGGTTCGGATCATGGTTTTCGGTGCGGGGTCTTCGTGGCTCGTGCTGATAATGCATCCTCGACTTCGTGGCCGAGTATCGGTGCAAGATTAGCCTTTTATGGTAAGATCGTTGTAGTTGATTCAGATACATTTAAGAAAATGCAGGCATAGTCCTGAGTAATATAGATAATTAAATATTAATAACAAGGGCGGGATCTAAAAGAATTACTATGAGATGACTTTATAGTAAGACTGCTGTCACATTATTTCATACTTGAAAAAACAGTCAGGTAATTCAGATAATGGTTCTCAATGCAGAGTCTTCATAGCTAATGCTAATAATGCATCCTCGAATTCATAGACGAATATCAGTGAAATTTTGAAACTAACAGATACTTTCAGATAACTACAAAAATGTTTGTTGAACTTAGATCAGCCTTACCTCTAGGTAAAAGATAACAGGTGCTTTGAAGAGACCTTAGTAGTATTGTGCGAACGGGTCTTACCACCAAAATAGCTTATGAAAAGAATAGGCAATTTATTTAACAGGATAATATCATATGAAAATCTGGTCCGGGCTGAAAAGAAGGCTAGGCTAGGTAAAACTAAAAGATACGGCGTTAAGAAATTTGACAGGAATCCATATGAAAATCTGGTCCGGTTACAAAAGGCATTAATAGAAGATACTTATCGTACTTCGGAATACTGCGTATACACAATCATCGCCGATCGTGGTAACAAAGAAAGAGAAATATACAGGCTACCGTATTATCCAGACAGAATAGTCCATCATGCTATAATGAATGTTATAGAACCTTACCTTGTTAATAGATTTACTGCAGATACCTTTAACTGTTTAAAAGGAAGAGGTATTCATTATGGAGTAAAGAGATTGAAAAGAGATTTAAAAGCTGATAAAGAAGGCACAAAATATTGTTTAAAATTAGATATTAAAAAGTTCTTTCCTTCTATAGATCAAGATGTGTTATACTCACAATTTGAAAAGATATTTAAGGATAAGAAACTATTAAGATTATTACATCATGTAGTTTATTCTACACCAAAAGGTTTACCGATTGGAAATTACATATCTCAATTTGCAGCAAATTTGAATTTGACTTGGTTCGATAGGTGGATTAAACAAGTATTAAAAATAAAATATTATTACAGGTATTGTGATGATATTGTTATATTACACCCAGATAAAGATTACTTAAGATATTGCTTACAAGAGATTGAAAAATATCTAGCTGATAACTTGAAACTAAAAGTAAAACGTAATTGGCAGATATTTCCTGTAGAAGCAAGAGGTATAGATTTTATTGGTTATGTATTTTACCATGATCATACTTTACTCAGGAAAGATATCAAAAAGAAGTTTATTTATAAATTAGGTTATAAAAGTAAGAATAAGAGGTTAACATCACTAGCAGCTTATTGGGGATGGTGTAAATATGGAAACTGTCATAATTTATGGTATCGCTTTACGAGATCTTATAATTTTAAAGATTATAGACAAAAATTATTAAGTAGTTATGGAATTAAAGAAAGTACAAGGTGATCATATACCTGAAGTAATAGAATACCTAGGAATGAATGAATGGGCAGTTAGATGGGATATTGAAGAAATTAATTCTGAAGATATACATGGTTATGCTTATTATGAATTAAAATTCAATGAAGAACCAACTTATGATTCTTTCGTAAGTAAGGTTATCAGAACTAGATATAGTGCAGATGAGGAAGCAGCATTAAAATCTAATATGGTTGAACAATTGCTTAGTGGCAGTCAACCTATTACCAGATATGATGAATGGCAATCTTTTCAAACACTTAGAACAGAAGCTAAAACAATTGGCAAACAAATATTTAATATTTAATTATGGTAATTAAAGTAAAATATAATGGGGAATGGGTTAAAATACCATACTTAAGTAGTGATCATGGTCGGGAACTAGTAGAAGAAGCACCTAAAGATGGTAAGCAATATGCTAGGCAGAATGGAGTATGGTCTGTAGTAAATATACCAAAAGTTGATTTTACTGATGTATATAATGCTATTGATACTAATGACTATGTTACTGCAGATAAAACCAAAGTTACAAACATCAATGAGGTAGTTGAAGCTGCTACTAAGAATATTACAGCAACAGATATCTCTATTACTCTGGATAAAAGGAACTTAGTAACCAATGTAGTAGAAAATATAGAATTAAATCTTCCTGCATCTACTACAGCTTTAGCTGGTTTGATGTTACCTTCAGATAAGACAAAGTTGAATGGCATTGCTGCTGGTGCCGAAGTAAATGTTAATGCTGATTGGAATGCTACAGAAGGAGATGCATTGATATTAAATAAACCTACATTATCTACTGTAGCTACATCTGGTAGTTACAACGATCTTACTAATAGCCCCACCATACCTACCGTAGATGTTAACAAAAAATATGTAGATGATCAATTAGCTACTAAAGCTGATTTAGCGGATTATACGGTATTTGACATCTTCATGAAAGTGGCAAACGGCGATACTCCATCTATATCTCAAGAAGACTATAATACATTACTAGAGAAGCTTCCAAACGGTTTTGTTAATACACTCCCAATTAGAGATAATCCTGCGTATATATCAAGTCTTTTTGGCGGATATAACACCAATGGTGATAATTCTTTTTGGTTTTATGCGCAACAAACTATGGGGGTTAATCATTGTTCTATACAAATGTGGATACGTCAGAATTTAGATGTGGAAACTCAGGTCAATAATGATTATTTAATTCCGGTAACTGATGGAATTTCTATACAGGCAAGTGTTACAAATAATTCTACTGATCCTAATGTTAAGGAAGTAGTAATACATACTACAGGTGACGGATCAAAAGCTTTAATGGATGACGGCAAGTATCGTAAGCTTCCAGTATATGGCAGAAACCTGTTATTGGGATCGGGGAAGGAAGTGAGTAATGCCGAGTATGAGATGGCTAATTACTGGCTAACTGAACAGATATCTAAAGGAACACAAGTAACATTGACTATTTTTGGAGAGTTGGGTGATGATAAGGAAATGTTCACTATATATAACTCTACTGGTGCAGTAGGTTCTATGGCTCAGTTCAGTAAGACTGACTTTGTAAATGGGAAGGCCAGTAAGACTTTTAAATGGATTACTAATATCGGAGATGCAGTAGCTGATAATACACATATGGTTGTATTTAGTTCTCCTAAAACTGGCACATCAATTTCCACCATCCATAAGATTAAACTTGAATATGGTGATATTTCTACTGAATGGTCTCCAGCTTGGGAAGATATACCAGATCTAGAAGAAAGATATGCGTATGGTGTTGAGTGGGATACTGCATCATCTAGTCCTGATGGGGTTAGAGTAGGTAATATTCAATTGCATAGAGAGCTACCTATCCAGAGTAAGATGAGAAGGTGTTTGTTGGATAGAGATGGTGGAGTTAAAGAATATTTGGATAATGAGCTTTCATGGGGTGGAAGCTATTTGGATTATGCTGTTATGACAGAGATACCTGAACATTGGTATAAATTGTATTTTAATGGCACTAAATTTAGGATGATGTTGTCCGAAGTTCCATTACCTGGGTATAAACATGTAGATAAGTTCTATATCTCAACGTATGAAGCCAGAATATATAGAACCGATAATTTATTATGTTCAGCGGCTGGAGCTAGTAAATTAAGTGATCCTAATTCAATTAATTTTAGAGGTGGTGACAACACCGCTGAATGGGATGATACCTATCGTTCTCTGCTGGGTCTCCCTGTCACTAATCTCACACGAGACCAATTCCGTCAAGCTGCAAGGAAACGTGGAAAGGGTTGGGAAATGTATACATATGGAGCACATAAGACTCTATTCTGGTTATTTGCAGTAGAATATGCTACATTAAATAGTCAAAAATCGTTTAATGCTCAAAAGGACGCTAACGGTTTCGCCCAAGGTGGTCTAGGTCTTGGACCAACACAAATGACGGATTGGACTAATTTCAATAATAACAACCCCCTTATCCCATGTGGATATACCAACGAGTTCGGGAACGGTTCGGGAGAAAAGGCATATGTGGTGAAGAACGCTTCAGACGGTACTCATGCCACATTGATGGCTAACAGGTATCGTGGCATAGAGAATCCGTTCGGTCATGTCTGGAAATACACTGACGGGGCTAATATACAGGTCACCACAGGCGATTCTGGATTGTCTATATTATGGACTACCAACGATCCATCTAACTTCAGCGATACCTCTTACACGGGTTATGACAATAAGGGTAATGCCTGTCGTATAAATGGTCACGTCAAGAAGATGTTGCTTGGAGAAGATGGTGATATAATAGCCATGGAAGTCGGAGGTAGCACCTCTACCTACTGGTGTGACAACTACTATACCAACGTATCGGTTAATCGTATGCAGCTTGTGCTGGTTGGTGGTAGATCGGACGATGGGCTGAATGCAGGCTTGGCTAACGTGGGAACAACTAATCCGTCTGGTGTGGCTAATAACATCGGGTCTCGCTTTTGCTTTTTCCCAAAATATAAATCAACTGAAATAACTACAACTACAGAATAATATGAATAGAACATATAGTGATAAAATACCCAGCACAATAGAAAGAGATAGTAATGGTTACTATTTATATAGATGGGATATACAAATGGAACAAAGAGATGAATATATTGGTTATTCTTATTATGAAGTGATTGTATGGCCTACATTAACTGCTAATAAGATATTAGAAACATGTATTAATGAACTATGGGGTACAGATGTTGAAGCAAAGAAATTGAATGACTACAATGCTGCCTTATTGGGGATATTAGATGAAAGTTATATAGACATATATAAAGATTTCCTACAAAAGAGAAAGCAATTAAAAGAGCAAGTAGATTCAGATTTTGTTGCTTATGAACAAATACAAGAGGAATTAAATAGTGGACAAATAACCGCTATTACTTAGGATAGTGTCAATTTATAAATAAAGAACTTTTAAACCTTATTGACGTTTACTAAATAAACTGTCAAAAGATATCAGAACGCTAGCTAATCTTGTATTGGTTAGCGTTTTGTTTTTCAATCATCTTCTTTCAAATTATTGTAATGTTACAAAGACTAAATAATATTATATTAACGGCTCAAAGTGTAGCTACAGTGAATTACTTTAAAGAATTAGTTAATGACGGACCGATTAAATTTGTTGCCTGTTTACTATCTGGTGCAATGGGTTGGTTATCTACATTCTTTGCTCCAATATGGACAGTAATAGTTGTAGTGTGTGTATTTATACTTATAGATGCAATTCTTGGCACCAAAGTATCAATTACTCATGGTGGTAAGTTTGAATCTAGAAGATTGTGGTCTACTTTAAAGAAATTCGGAAACTGTGCAATGATAATTTCTTGTTGTCATCTTATGGACACAGAAATAGTAAAGTCAATTGACATGCATTTAGTAGAAGGATTTTCAGGAATTGTTTGTGGAGTTGAGTTGTGGTCAATGATCGAAAATCTCCAAGCAATTGATCCTACTGGACCATGGAAGATCTTCAGTAAGTTCATACGTAGCAAAGGAGAAAAGTATTTGGATATTACAATAGAAAAAGATGATTTACCAAAGATAAAGAAACTTGTAAAAAAGATAAAATGATATTTTCCAAAGTAAAGATAGCTATTGCTGTTATTTTTAGTTTACTATTGTTTAATAATGTCAGACTTGCTAAGAAAGTAAATGACTTAGATAAACAAGTAGGGATTGCAATGAATAATGCTCAAGTATGGGAAAATATTGCAAATCAAAATAGAAATGAAGCAAGGTTATTGGAATTGACAGTAAATGATTTTAAAAATTCTAACGATAGTCTAATAAAGGTCGCCAGGGATCAACAAAAGAAGCTAAAGATCAAAGATAAGCAACTACGTCAAGTAGCATCCACTGAGACCGTGATTAGAGATACCACAGTAAGAATAATCCCTTCAAAAGAAAAGGATTTCTGTGTAGAGCTAAAACCAAATCAATTGAC
>ERZ779997.214-NODE-214-length-12625-cov-4.52081_pt1 | contig 12625 bp, 9 predicted proteins | sample MGYA00511876_ERZ779997 | MGnify/ENA primary metagenome ERZ779997 (study PRJEB29588, sample SAMEA2161087) | human gut metagenome | biome: human gut; feature: human-associated habitat; material: faeces | place: Denmark | collected 2008/2010 ... | reverse complement strand
ATTTTGCTAAATGATTACACTTTCTTTTCAAAGCATAAAAAAAAGGTGGAAAATCTAGCCGCCGCCAGATATTTCCACCCAATTATTATTAAATTAAATACGATTTACTTAACACGATTCTTCACCAATGCATCAACGATTGGAGCCTCGTCCTCAAGCCATGTATTAGTACTGCGGTCGAGCAAGCCCATCCACCAGAAAGCAGTAGTCTTATACTCATTGCACAAAGAAGTGACATAATCCGCATACTTAGCACGCTCCGTCATCTCCGGGTGATCACCGATAGCACCAAACTCGCCGAAGAAATAAGGAATGCCGAGAGAACCGCACTTCTTATCTATACGATTGAAGACAGCCTTGATTTCAGCCTTCTGGTCATCACCGAAATCATAGATGTAATACTTCTCGTTTTCATCAATCTTCTTCTTTTCTTCAGCACTTTCACCCTCTTTATGGCGGTTTCCGTTACAGAACCAGAAAGGATCATAGCTATGGAATGTAGCACAGATATGGTTTGGATGAGTATCAGTAGGAACAGACAGTGCATTGACAGCGACATCAGAAGTACCAGTATCTGCATAATTAGAAATCAAAAGATTTCGATACTCATTGTTACCACCAGTAGCTCGAACCACGTTGACAAAATCCTGCTGCAACTTATTGATTGTTTCGTATGCAACATCTCCTGCAGCTGGTGCAGTCCAGCTAGATTTGGCATTCAGAATTTCATTAAACGATTCGAAGATAACCTTGTCATCAAAATCTTTCATTTCTGTAGCAATCTGCTTCCAGATAGCCTGATAGATCTTGGTTACATTCTCATAGTCATTATCAGCGTGGAGCCATGCTGAGTTAGGGTCACCGCTACCATTGTTAGCACCGGCATCGTGCTGGATATTAACAATGCAGTACATACCCTCATCATTAATCATTTTCACGATTTCCTTTACACGAGCCATCCATGCAGCATCGATAGCATAATCCTCATCCTTGGTATAGGTCTTAGAGAACTTGGCAATGTGAGGATACCATGTTACAGGCAAGCGAAGCACATTGAATCCCTTTGCCTTGAGGGTCTGGATAGTTTCCTTAGTTACCTGTGGCTGTCCCCAAGCCTGTTCCCAGTCGGCTACGGTTTTCTCCTCTGGCTTCCACCAGCTTGCATAAGGATTAGACTCCATGGTGTTACCCAAGTTGTAACCGAGAACAAAATTCTCAACCATTTCCCATGCACTCTCATGACCGTCATCAATTCCGGAAATACCTGCCTGATTTACGGTAATAACCTTAGTCAGACCACCTGCTGTGATGGTAAGAGTAGAAGTACGTGGAGCTTCTGTATTCTTTTGGGTAGTGACCTTAAAATAAGAACGGTAGTTGGATGCTGTAGAATCAGAAATATTCCATCCGTAACCTTCGTGAGGAGTCACACTGATCCAGCTGGCATCTGCCTCGGGAACAGAAACTGTCCATTCTGCATCAGTATTGACACCGAGCATCACAGACGACTCACCCAAAGGCATAGAGAGAGACTCTATTGTTACACCATCATTGGTGATGGTTAATCCTGTAGCAGCATTATTATCATCGCTGTCGCTGCAGCTCATGAAGAGAGCTGCAACGAAGAGGAGTGCGAAACTAAATATATTTTTTAATTTCATAATTTTCAGTTTTTACTTTTTTGGAATGTAAATCACACGGATATTATCAAATTTCACATCAAGTTTACCAGAAGTAGTACTCTCGTTGATGCTCTGGATGCGGAACTGATTCAAACCAACAGACTTGATAGCAGAGAAATCCTTGCCTGCATAGCAATTAAACTTGCTCAATGGAACAACGGCACGATACCACTTTTTCTTGTAGAACTTACCATTGATATCCTGAAGAACAGGTCCATCAGGATATTTACCTACCTGTGGATTAGAGTCATAACCACCATCAGGCCATCCAAAGTTGTTATACTGGTTTTCTGCATCGCCCAATGGCTGTATCAGATAACGGAGATAACCCCAATAAGAACCATTGTTGTAATCACCTGCATCATAAACATTCATGGTGAAATAAAGTTCGTCAGCCGTAGCCGAAGCAGGAATATTATCAGAGAATGAGAAAGAATTACCACTCCAATCCTTGCGGAAATAGATCATGGTTCCCCACCACTGCTGATATTCTGTAGCAACATTAATGTGAGCATACTTACCATCGGCATTACCAGCATCTACATAAGAAGCATTTGGTCCCCAACCATTATCTGTAGCATCGCCATCGAAGGTGGTCAGGATGGTTGAATAATCGTAGAAACGGTCTACGCTAGCAGAACCTGCAGGATTGGTTATTGTCAAAACCATATTATTACCCTCTACAGCTGGTTTTTGCTTGAATGGAATAAAGATAGAGTCTTCTGATTCTGCAACAGTATAGTCACCATCAGCCTGCTTCAATACCACATTACCATAAGTAATCTGGTCAATCTGAGTAAAGTCACGACCTGTCAAAACCAAGGTCTCACCAATCTCTGGCATATCGTTAGAACAGCTATAGATTACAGGTTTGCCTGGCAAGTAGTTGAAGTTAAGATAAACAGTACCAGCTGCACACTGCAAAACCAGAGCACCGTGTTCAGGTGCACCCTCAGGAACTGTTACATCAACGATAGAAGTTGTACGATAAGCCTGGTTTTCAGGATTGATGGCGTGATCAGCCTTTTCGATATTGAAATCACAAGCAATATGATTACCAGGAACCTCATTATCTTCCCAAACCTGTTCATCAAGTTCATCGCCTGTTACATCAGTGATATATACCTTCTCAATATCCACGAGATTGTAACCATAAACCTTCATCACATTACCAGCCTCACGAGGATAGACTGCGGCAATACGTGAAGCAATAGGACCAGGAGCCAACACCTTAAACTGGTAGGTGGCAGTACCATGAGAGGTCTCGATGCGAAGTTCATCCTTCAAATCACTGTTGAAAGCAGTCAACTTAAAACCTTTTTCCTCTGTAGGAATGGTAACAATGAGACTGTGAGGAGTATTCATTGTAGAGTTGAAACTTACATTCTGGTCATTGATATATACATTACGTACATCACTGAGATTATGACCCATTACAGCAATGACCGAACCGCAACCCGCCTTGCTGAACAAGCTGTCAGCCTTAGCCGGATCACAAGCACGGATACCTGTAATCTCAGGAGTACCATAGCCTTCCTCATCATCCTTACAAGAAGTAATGGTGATGGACAACATTGCCAGCAAAAGCAATGCTAACAAGCCGAATCTATGTTTAATTATATTCTTATTCATAAGATAATTATCTATTAAATATTGTCTTTACTCTTATTTTTCTACATCCCAGGTGAAATCATAAGGCTGGGCAGGCATGCTCAAGTACTTATTCTGGATAACATCACTCTCAGGATAAGGCATGAAGATATTATTCTCAGAGAGAACAACAGGCTGATAACCTGAAACATACTTAGCAACCAACTCGTTGACATTATAGGAATATTTGTCACCAGAAGCTATGATTGTATTATCACTTTCGCTCACAGTTAATCTGTCATTCCAATATACATGTCCCTCCTCATCAGCGATGTACCAGGTTCCTGTACCAGGTGGAATCACACGATAAGAGAATGTGCCGTTAGAATTTCTATAAAGAGAATTTTCACGAATTTCAAAAGCACGATGCTGCTGACGGTTGAAGAAGTTCAACATAGTCTGTGGTTTCCAGCGATACCATGTCACCATATCCCACCAGTTGAAATACTCCATACAGAATTCGATGCGACGCTCACGGATAAGATCCTTCAATGTGATGCTTGTAGGATGAACAGCTTCAACACGAGCTCGATTATGAACGGCATCAAAAGCAGCCAAAGCCTCAGGATCAGAGGTACTCTCATTATTACCGAGAATAGCTTCAGCCTTCATCAGGTATACATCAGCCAAACGCTGGATATAGGTATTCAATGGTGAAGCCATCTGAGCAAGTGCTGCCGGCTCTACATCATTCTTTGTTCCAAGCACACCCTTCTTGCACTGCATCCAATTGTGCTTGTAGGTATAACCACCATCAGCCTTCTTGATATAGCTATAATAGCAATTTGGAGAGAACCAGGTAGCCTTGCGACGGATAGAATCAGCTGGATCTTCATTGTAATAATCAAGCATATCGCATGAAGGTGACAAGCTACCACCCCATACATTCACATCTGTTACTTCTGGGAATGCCAAATCGGAATAAGTAGCATTCATTGCACCCCACTCACCAGAGTTTGGACTAGCCCAACGCATGGCAAGAACGGTTTCACTGTTGTCATTGTTCTGAGCCTTGAAAAGATCCTCATAGTTACTCATCAGAGAATACTGGCCGCTATTGATTACCTCATCGCAAAGTTTCTTCACCTCTCGCAAAGTCTCTTCATTGCGCTGATGATCAACGGTAGAACCCTCTTCCCAACCACTCTGTGCCAGGAGAGCCTTAGCCAAGGCTGCCTTAGCTGCATATTTAGAAGGGTGATGATTGCTTCCAGCCTCAGGCAACAATTCTGCAGCCTTACGGAAGTCGCGGATGATGAACTTCAGTACATCAGCCTCTGTATTCAATGGCTGGTTTGGATTCTGAACCAACTTATTGTTGTCCTCAAAAAGGATGTTGTCACCCCAACCACGGAGCAGATAGAAGTAAGCCCAACCACGCATCAGATAGCATTCGCCCTCAGCAGCTTCCTTAACTGAAGGGGTAACGCTACCAGTACAATACTCCTGCAAATTGGAAAGGGTTGCATTACTCATGGTCACAACATTATAGAGTGCAGACCAGGCAAGGCTAAGATCTTGTGTCAGGGCAGTAACCTTGAAATTAGCAAATTCTGCACTTACATATGGATTCCATCCATCATTGGCACGGAAAGATCCCATACCGATTAAGGCACGACGGTTAAAGTTAAACCATGCCTTGTTATAAAGAGGCTCCACACCTTTTCTCACAGCAGCATCCGAAGAATAATAAGTTGGCGCTGTGTAATTGCCGCTAGGTGTCTTGTCCAGGAAGTCTGAGCTACAACTGGTAGTCATAAGCGCAGAAGCTGCCAAGGCAGAAGCCAGAAATATATGTTTTGTATTCATATTATATCCTATTTTAATATATATAAATGTATATTGATTAAATCAGAGCACTTAGAACGCCAACTTCAAACCGAAGGTGTAGATTCTCTGTGATGGATAACGATAGTTATCAATATTCTGCAAGATTACACTCTGACCATTGGCACCAATCTCTGGATCATAGCCGTCGTAACCCGTGATGGTAAACAAGTTCTGAATATTACCATAGATAGACAAACTTTGGATCTGCAATGGAGCCAACCACTTCTTAGGGAAGTTGTAAGTCAGAGAGATTGACTTCAAGCGGAGATAAGAACCATCTTCTATGAAACGGCTACTTACACGGTTGTTGTCGTTCTGATTCTGACCAGCAGTACTGATACGCTGTGCTGTAGCTAAATCAGGATTGGTGACATATACATTATTAATATCTGTAGCCGAACCATTAGGGTCAATCAGACCAACCTTTGCATAACCGGCTACTTCCTTCATCATGTTACCATACTTCTCAGGATTGGTATGACCCTGACGAACATAATTGTAAATATCGCCACCCACACTACCATTGATGAAGAAGCTGAAGTCAAAGTTCTTCCATGTAATGGTATTATTCAAACCAAAGGTAAAGTCTGGGTTAGGATCACCAATGAAGGTACGGTCATTGTTATCAATCTTACCATCGCCATTGACATCCTCGAAAATATAATCACCTACCCAAATGCTGTTAGGGGCAATAGGATACATGTTGCCATCGCCATCGGCAGGACGTGGAGTAGGAACCTTGTTGCCAGCAGCATCAAGCAAGAACTCACCCTTGCTGTTCTTCTGATAGAAGTCGTCGGCTGTCTTGTACATACCGATTACATTATATCCATAGAAACGCCCTACAGGTCCACCGATCTTTGACAAAGTCAAGGTCTCTGTACCGATTTTACCAGAGATGGTGGCATCGTCACTGTTGAGGGCAGTCAACTTGTTGCGGTTGATAGAGAGCGTGGCACCTGTGCGCCAAGACCAATCGCCCTTATTGATATTCACGGTGTTCAAGGTAAACTCAATACCTTTATTCTCGATAGAACCAGTGTTCACCCAAGGAGCACTCATACCCTGCCAATCGTTATTGATGACGTATGAAGGAAGAGCTGCCTCCATCAAGAGGTTGTCTGTCTTCTTCAAGTAAGCATCTACGATAAACTCGATACGGTTGTCTAGGAAGGCAAAGTCCATACCCACGTTCCAAGAGTTAGTGCTCTCCCACTTCAAGTCAGGATTTGGGAAACGGGCAGGATAATATCCTGTACCCCATGCGGTAGCCACATTGTTCATTGTAGCACCGTATGCGAAGGAACCTGTGCTCTGGTTACCAACAAGACCCCATCCAAGACGAAGTTTCCAGTTGCTCAACCATTTTACATCCTTCATGAATGGCTCCTGTGTGATACGCCAAGCCAAAGCTGCAGATGGGAACCAACCCCAACGGTTGTTCTTACCGAAGGATGAAGAACCATCGGTACGAAGAGTAGCTGTCAACAGGTAACGGTCCAGGAGATTATAGTTCAAACGGCCAAAGTAAGACTCAATAGCCCATGGTGTACCATCATCACCAGAGTTGGTTGCTGTAGAAGAGTCACCAATACTCAATGAATGAAGGGTATCAGAAATATAGCCCTTGCGAGAACCAGACAGACTCTCCCAAGTACCCCATTGAGCCTCATGACCCAACATGATCTGGAAATGATTGTTCTTGAATGGATCAAAGTCATAGGTAGCATACTGCTTGAATGAGCTATATTTACTCAAGGTCTTGGTACGTGTACTCTGACTCTCTACCTTAATATTACCATAGGAATAGTCTGGAATAAAGTAGTAAGAGTTACCCCAACCACGGTTACCACCATATTCGATACGGATATTCAATCCCTTGACAGGCTTGATGTTAGCGAATACATTGTAATCCAACTGATAGTTGTTTGTACGGTTTTCCTTCATGTTAGCCTCAAAGATTGGGTTGCTGTATGAAGTATTGAAATCGTTAGCCTCAGGCACACCATAACTGCCATCAGGGTTGCGGGCAGCAACATCAGGGAACTGGTTCAAAGCAGTATTGATGACATCATTCTCAGAGAAAGTCAAGGTCTGCTTTGTATTAGAATAGGCTGTATTAAAACCAACCTGAACCCACTTATTAATATTGGTATCAAAATTTGCACGGAAGCTGGCACGTGTAAAGCCGGAACCAATACCTACACCATCCTGGTCGAGATAACCGCCAGAGAGAGAGTAATGCATGTCCTTATTACCACCACTTACGTTTATTGCATGATTCTGCATGAAAGCAGTCTGGAAGAGTTCCTTCTGCCAATTGGTTCCATCGGTCAAAAGTGAAGGATCCTTAAAGTCCTCGCGTATACCATAACCACGAGCTTCCTGACGAGCATTATAGAAATCGGCATACTCCTTGAGGTTCATCACATCAAGGTATTCAGGAATAGCCTGCCAACCGATATAACCGTCATAAGAAACCTGCGCCTTACCATCCTGACCACGCTTGGTAGTTACGAGAACGACACCATTAGAGGCACGGGAACCATAGATGGCTGTGGCTGACGCATCCTTCAAAACCTCAATAGAGGTAATATCTGAAGGGTTGATACTTGCCAATACGGAAGTATTACTGCTGGTATTACCACTTACAGAGGAATACCATCGATGACATAAAGAGGTTCATTACCATTAAAAGAGTTAATACCACGAATCTGCACAGAGATACCACCACCAGGAGCACCAGAGTTCTGGGTTACCTGAACACCGGCAATACGTCCCTGCATGGCTTGTTCCATACTGGTATTAACACCTTGTTTAATAGCCTTTTCATCAATGCTGGATACAGAACCTGCCAAATCTGAACGTTTCATGGTACCATAACCTACAACAACCACCTCGTTGAGCGAGTGAGTGTCTTCGGTCATCACAATACTGATTTTACCATTAGCAGGTACTTTAGCGGTTTTATTGGAATAACCAACATAAGAAATTTCAAGAGTCTGTCCTGGCTTGGCATTGATAGAGAATTTACCATCCAAGTCAGTTACAGTACCCGCACCTTTAACACCCTTGATTTTAACGGTCGCACCAATTACGGTTTCACCATTAGCATCGGTAACAGTACCTGTCACCTTACTTTGGGCGGAAACTGTCAATGGCAACAACATCATCAAGGAGAGTGCAAGAGGTCTGCCTATGACAGACTTGCACTTAGAATTTAATCTGTTGTGACTCATAATTTATTATCTATTAAGTTTAAATTTATTTTAAAATTAGTTGTTTACCCATTAGAATAAAGGGAAGTAATTCTGTTATTCGGGTACAAAGATACTACTTTATTATCACAAATTATGATACTTTTTTGCTGATTTTATATAGCATTTTACATTTTTCTAGTTTTCTAAAGAAAAAGCAACAAAAAGAGGGTAGAGAAATTCCTCCACCCTCCTTATTTTACTTTATTTTAAAAGTTGTCCTTATTATTTCTGAACAAATTTCTTACCGTTCTGGATAACAACTCCCTTGTAAGACTTGTTCACCTTCTGACCTGCGAGGTTATAAATCGGAGCGTTAGCATTTACCTTAGAAGCAACTACTGCGCTAGAAATACCTGTTCCTGTAGTCAATTCTTCAACCGTCTTACTTGTCAGATAAACCTTAGTAACTACAATTTTGGTAACCTCAATATCATCTACACCATACTGTTCACCATCAGGCTTATTAAGATTCTGGTATGCATACTGAGAAAGCTTACCCCATTTTGAGATATCTACCATATAAGTCTTAGCTTCGGTAGAAGCAGGCAAATCCTGCTCAAATTTTGCATCAGCACCATCAGCAAATGTTCCCTGAACAGCAATCTGACCATGACCTTCAACAGATGCAACTTCAAACACTAAAGTGTTAAATGCAGAAACATCCTTATCCAACCATTTGCTATCCCATCCCCATTCTTTAGCTTTCAACTCATGAGTACCACCGGTAGCATCAACATCAATAGCCTTTTCAATCTTATCAGCAGCAGCCTTAGCTTCTGCATATTCAGCCTCGCTTGCAAAGTAAGCAGCCTTAATGGTAATAGCACCAACAGTATTTCTATTCTGAAGAGCAACAGCATTCATCGTCTTAGAATGAGCAGCATCAAGCTTTACTGCCAAGATACCACCGGTCGGGAAAACAGTACTAGTTTCCGTACTTGTGTAATAATTTGCTCCATACTGACCTGTCGTACCATCCTTTTCATACTGTGCTATCAAATTAACTTCTGCACATGTACCAGTAGTATACTCAAATACGACATAATCGAATGCAGATTTATCAGCATACGTAGTTTCTCCGGTAGCTTCATCAGTACTACCATAATTAATACCCTTCCATTGCCACTGACCAGCAAAAGTCACCACATTGTCGGTTGCAATACTGGAAATATCAATATCCTCCTTTGCACTAACAGATAAAGCTGCAAAAGCAGCAACTACTAAAGTAAATAACTTTTTCATAAGCTCTTTATTAATTTATAGGTTTAAAAAATGTTTTTATGAATCAAATTTAAATCTTGGTTCTTTTCGATGGCAAAGATACAACAAAAACAGCGAAACAAATGACACTTTGTTGTCTAATTCTGATACTATTTTATCAAAGTATAAAATATACTATTTTTTAGCCAATATTTCTACGGTTCCCTCGTTTCAAGTGAGGCTCACTTGATTCTGGGCAGGATGTATCTGAAATTACATCGCGACGTATCTGGCGCTGCGTCGTGACGCATCTGTTACTGCGTCGGGACGTACCAGAAGCTACGTCGGGACGCAATTTCGGGAACATCGGTAAGCAGAGACGCTTAAACCAAAACTATACTTATTTATTATTGCTTTTCCTCTATTTTTCTAAGGTTTCGGATAGATTTCATGATAGGTTTCCATACCTATCTCAGCTCCATCCATTACACCTTTAAATATATAAGAGTCGGAGACTACTTCCTTGGCACGGTTGAGCGTGATGTGAGGAAGAGGCTGCACGTTGATGTCCCAAACGTAGGGAATGAGACCAGCCTTCAGCATCTCGGCAGTAACGGAACTGTACCATGCCATCATACTTTCATCATGCAGTTTCTGATTACCCCCATAGAGAGAAGCATCCTTGCGGTTGGCACCGTATTCACCGATGACTACAGGATAACCCTTGTCCACAAACTTCTTCTTCATCTTCATCACCAGGTTGGTAATATGCTGATAGGCATCCACATTCTTGTTGTCATACCAGATAGTATTGACGGTACGCCCCTGATCGTCAGCAGGCGCATGTCCCTTCCAGTAGAGTGCCACCTTGCCCCAATCGGCATCCTTGTCCATCAGGGTGAAGATATATGGATCATAGAAATGTACCTCTGCCATCAACCGGTTCTTTGCCGAATCCTTGAGACGGGCAATATCATAGGTATCCTTCTCAGCCAGATCTATCTCCGTCTTCGGACCCTGCATGATGAGTACACGTTTGGCATTCTTGCCACCGGTAGAACGAACGGCATCCAGGAACACCTGCTCATATTCCAGGAGTCTGTCGGCAAACTCCTTGCTGTCGGGAGCCAGCATTTCACCCTTTGCCTGCGGACTTGCTCCACCTACTCCAGGTTCATTCAATGCTGCAAAGAGTAGGCGCTGATCATAGTCCTTAAACTGTTTGGCAATATTGACCCACAATTTGCGATACATCTCCTTATATTCTGAAACATTCGCCTGATTGGTAAAAGCATCATGCTCCATCCAACCGCCATCCCAATGTTCGTTGATGATGACACAGAGTCCGGCATTGAGACCGTAATCCACAATCTCCTTGATACGAAGCACCCAAGCAGGGTCTATCGTCATCTTCTTCTTGTCTACAATATGACCAGCCACCCAAGAGGTAGGAATGCGAAGGCTGTTAAATCCCTGCTTCTTCAAGCTCTGGATATAACTTTCAGTTGTCTTGTCATTCTGCCATGAAGTCTCCGACTTCAAGCCGGCGTTGTTGGTAAAGATATCATTCCAATCGCAAGCTTCCATCGTATTACCAAGATTGACACCTGGCGCCATATAATGCGCCAACTGGGTTGCAGTAAGTTCCATCTTCGTCATACGTCTATCAGCAGGTGCCACTTGTGCACTAGCCCATGCAAACTGGGCAACTGCCGCCAAAATCATAACTATTTTTTTCATATTACTTATATATATTTCGTTATAGTTTTATGTAGTTACGGTGCAAAGATAAAGAAAAAACGGCTACACCTATGTAGTAATTTGTTAAACAGATACGTACAGAATGTTACAAGGGCATATTTTTGTCTTTTTTAGGAAAGAAATTGCTACACAAAAAGGGCGCACACCAGAAAATAACACTCTGACATGCGCCCAAAACACTTATGCTAAACCCAAAAACTTCACATAACTTTCTTTATTTAACAGGCCAAGCGGCTGCCTTCACAGCCTCCTGAATACCCTCCAACATATTGGCATTGCTGACTGATGCACTGGCACGGTTGAAGATGGTCATGCTAGGGAATCTACCCAGTCGGTATCAAGCAAATCGCCATTGGTATCATAGATACTCTTGTACTTACTCCAGTCGTAGACGTTCTTACCCGAGTTGATGGCAGCACCCGTCACCAGCTTTTTCTTCACTGCCATTCTTTTACCCTTTCCGAAGAGAATGAAAGGCAATCAGCCCCTTCATTGGGGCTCTTAATATGAGAGCAATCTTCAGGTGATGTTCATCTTCCATCACGTTTCTGAGAGGCGATTCGAAATAGTGGGCAATGCTTCCCACGAATCCCAGTTCCAGGTTTTCTCCCAAGGAAGCATCCCAAGCTTTCACTCCCGACGTCAACCTGCTGATGTCCTCAACGCTAGCCTTCACATAATCAATATAAGGAACTAGATTGTTACGGTAAAACAAGTCAAAGCTACTTAATATCATCCGGTAGAGCGCCATGGCTTCGTTCAGCTCATCGCTACCGTTTTCATGTTTCTCTCCCTCGGCTATCTGCTGGGAAATGAAAGGACAGATAGAAGCCAGAAAGCGATTGGCTAAAGGCTCTTTATATACCTTATTAATAATAGTAGGGTAATCAAGTCCTGACCATGCCAGATATTTCTCCTTGAGAGAAGCTGGAAGTGTTCCCTTGAAGATACCATTCAGAAACAGTTTACCCAAAACAGCTCCACTCCCCTCATCCCCCAGGATGTAACCCAGCGGCGGAGTATTCATAACGATGTTCTTTCCATCATAAAGACAACTGTTGGCACCTGTACCCAAGATACAGGCAATACCCGGTTTATCACCAAACAGAGCACGAGCAGCACCCAACATATCACCTTCCACTTCTACCCTAGCTTCCGGGAAAGACTGCTGCAACAAGGACTGCATACGAGGTTTCATCGCCTCAGTTACACCACTGCCATAAAAGAACACTTCCTGAGGCT
>ERZ779997.166-NODE-166-length-14836-cov-5.18145_pt1 | contig 14836 bp, 8 predicted proteins | sample MGYA00511876_ERZ779997 | MGnify/ENA primary metagenome ERZ779997 (study PRJEB29588, sample SAMEA2161087) | human gut metagenome | biome: human gut; feature: human-associated habitat; material: faeces | place: Denmark | collected 2008/2010 ... | reverse complement strand
CGAAGTTGTTTTCTTCTACTTTCTTCTGAGCACGCTCGATGGAATTGGAAATCATCTTGTGTTCAATCATTTCACCTTCCTTGAATCCAAGTCTGTCCATGACACCGGCAATACGGTCTGACGAGAACAAACGCATCAGGTCGTCTTCCAATGAGACAAAGAATACAGAAGATCCCGGGTCTCCCTGACGACCTGCACGACCACGCAACTGGCGGTCTACACGACGGCTCTCGTGACGTTCCGTACCGATAATAGCCAAACCGCCCGCAGCTTTCACTTCCGGACTCAGCTTAATGTCGGTACCACGACCTGCCATGTTGGTAGCAATAGTCACGATACTCTTCTGACCTGCCTGTGCCACAATATCCGCCTCTCTTTGATGCAGTTTCGCATTCAACACATTATGCTCAATCTTGCGCATTGCAAGCATTTTGCTCAACATTTCAGAGATTTCCACCGAAGTGGTACCTACCAGAACAGGACGTCCTTCTTTTACCATTTCTTCAATCTCTTCGATGACAGCTTTATACTTCTCACGTTTTGTCTTATAAACGCGATCATTCATATCTTTACGGGCAATAGGACGATTCGTCGGAATAACAACGACATCCAATTTATAAATATCCCAAAGTTCTCCCGCTTCCGTTTCCGCTGTACCGGTCATACCCGACAATTTATGATACATACGGAAATAGTTCTGTAAAGTGATGGTAGCAAAGGTCTGGGTAGCTGCTTCCACCTTCACGCCTTCTTTGGCCTCAATAGCCTGATGCAAACCGTCAGAATAACGACGGCCTTCCATAATACGTCCTGTCTGTTCGTCAACAATCTTAACCTGTCCGTCGATTACAACATATTCGTCATCCTTTTCGAACATGGCATAAGCCTTCAGCAACTGGTTGATAGTGTGTACGCGTTCAGACTTGATAGCGTAATTTGTCATCAGTTCATCTTTCTTGGCCAGTTTTTCTTCTTCTGTCAAATCTGTCTCATTTTCCAAAGCAGACAATTGGGAAGTAATATCAGGCAAAACGAATAAAGTAGGATCTGCCGCATTTCCTGTAATCAGGTCGATACCTTTGTCGGTCAAATCTACGCTGTTTTGCTTTTCATCAATTACGAAATACAATGGATCAGTGGCTTCAGGCATACGCTTGTTATTCTGTTCCATATAAATTTCCTCGGTCTTCAGCATACCTGCCTTAATACCTTGTTCACTTAGGAACTTGATTAACGGCTTATTTTTGGGCAGTGCCTTATGACTACGGAACAATGCCAAAAATCCCTCTTCCTGATCTTTCTTGTCATCCGATGCAATCAAGCGTTTGGCATCGGCCAAATATTGGGTAGCCAACTTTTTCTGAGCTTCAAACAGACGCTCTACCAAAGGACGGAGTTGCTCAAACAACTGATCCTCACCTTTAGGAACAGGACCGGAAATAATCAACGGAGTACGAGCATCGTCAATCAATACAGAGTCCACCTCATCGACAATAGCATAATTATGTTTACGCTGCACCAAGTCTTTTGGACTGACAGCCATATTGTCACGCAAGTAATCGAAACCGAATTCATTATTCGTACCGAAAGTGATATCGGCCATATAAGCTCTGCGGCGTGCATCAGAATTGGGCTGGTGTTTATCAATACAGTCCACACTCAATCCATGGAACTGATACAATGGCCCCATCCATTCCGAGTCACGTTTTGACAAGTAATCATTAACAGTAACTACATGTACGCCATTACCGGTCAGTGCATTCAAAAACACAGGCAAAGTGGCTACCAACGTCTTACCTTCACCAGTAGCCATTTCGGCAATCTTGCCTTTATGTAACACTACACCACCGAATAACTGCACATCGTAATGCACCATGCTCCATACCATGTCATTACCACCAGCAATCCAATGGTTCTGCCAAATCGCCTTATCGTCCTCAATACGCACAAAATCTTTTCCTTGAGCAGCCAATTCACGGTCAAAATCGGTAGCGGTTACAACCAATTCCGGATTTTCAGAGAAACGGCGTGCAGTGTCTTTTACAATGGCAAAAGCCTGCGGAAGTACATCATCCAGTGCTTTTTCATATTTTTCCAGCACTTCTTTTTCCAGTTTGTCTATCTGCGCGAAGATGCCCTCACGATCTTCCAGTTCTGTAGTTTCGATAGTACCTTTCAATTCTTCTATCTTCTTTTGTTCCTCAGCAGCCGAATCAGAAATGTACTTCTTTAATTCTACTGTTTTTGCACGAAGCTCGTCATTGCTCAATTTGGCAATTTCCGGATAAACAGCCTTTATTTTATCAACCCATGGCTTGATTTCTTTCATGTCACGAGTGGCCTTATTTCCAAACAATTTGCCAATAAATTCATTAAATCCCATTGTATTTTTTGTTTTTATTATTTTCTAATTTGATTACTTTTGAAAGTGCAAAGTTACAATAAAATGCTGATTTATTTGCACTTCTCTCCTTAATATTATTTTCTGATGTCTGTCATTGGTGCCAGAACGGCTGCATTAGGAGCACGAATACGCATGTAATGGGCTACGGTGGGTGCTATATTGCCTATTTTTATAGGCGCATGGATTATTTCCGGTTTCATTCCGTTCCCAATGAAAATCAATGGAGCCGACGCATATGAATAGCGTTGCACCTGCGTATCAAGCGAATGTTCACGGAATACAGTCCAGCCTGGTAAGACTTCTATCCATAAGTCTCCGGAACATATCGGGTTATAGTAATTCTTTATTTTATCAATGGTAGGAGTCCACGCTCCCAATTGCAAACGTTGTGAAGAATACACATCTTTCACTCCGCTGAACTGTACCAAGAATTCTGCCGCACGATTTAATATCTCGGATATATTCAGTTGTTTCTGCTCTATCAGCTTATGATTCAAGTATATTTGCTGCTCAAAATGCGCCTCCACCCATTGTCCTTCACCGTAAATAGCTGCCAAATAAAGGTTCAACAGAGCAGAACAACGTTCAATATGGAATTCTCCACCCGGTATTTTATATTGAGGAGAATCAACAGGATCAGCGTCAGCATATCCTGTAGAGGTTATAAAGAATAAAGTATTGTTCAAACCAACCTTCCGGTCTATCAATTCCAATAATTCAGCAATACTGTTGTCCAGACGTACATAGGTATCCTGCATTTCCATCGGGAGTTCTGCAGGAGCCTTATGATCATAATTCCCGGCATAATATGCCAGTGACAAAAAGTCCGGAACAGCATCCTTTCCAATGGAAGTATTACTAAAACAAGCATTAACCAAACGGTTTACCTCATCATTAGCATAAGGGCTTGTTTTCAATTTACGGTATTTATTTTTCCGCTCGTCATCGAAATTATGCTTGAACGTAACTTGTTTGTTCTCGCTAGTCAAATATTTATAGACAGTCACAGGCAAATAAGGCTCCCACGACATATTGCCGATACGGAAATCCAATCCTTCACGGTCATTATAAGTAGTCACCCATGCAGGAAATGTACCATAATATGTACTGCCACTCCATTTTCCTGTTTCATCATTCAACCAGAATGCACCTTTCGAAGCATGACCGGCAGCCAACACCGCCATTTCACGTGTAGGAGCGATAGAATAAACTTCAGCTATTCCTTGTGTGGCTATTACCAACTCATCTGTCAAAGTCGACACCTTCATTTTCTGCGGAGAAGTGGACTCTGAAGTGTAAATACCCATAAAATCAGCATCGTCCACACAATTAAGAACTCGCAGAGTACTGCGGTCCATCCAGTTATCCCCCACGATTCCGTTGGTATAAGGTGTAGTGCCAGAATAAATGGCCGCTACAGCTGATGACTTATCCACATTAATAAAGTCATATTCGGCATTCCGATAAATCCGTCCTTCTCTCCACAACCGCTTGAAACCACGTTCACCGTATAAAGCCGAAAAAGCCTCTATATAATCAGTCCGCAACTGGTCAATAGTCAATCCGACCACCAACCTGGGAACCGCAGGAATGTTCTGTGCCTGCAACCCTGTTAATGCGATAACAGTCAAAAGAGAAGTTAAGATGCGTCCTTTCATTTATTGTTTTGTCTGTAATATAATAAAACGTGGTTTGCAGAACATATCAACAAACACAGTGCCAAAGGTAATACCGTTACATTGAATTTTTGCTGTACAAACGGCATTATCATTATAAAAAGTGTTAAATACGCTACATTTATTGTATGATAGAGGTCTTTTTTACCTTTTATAGCTCGACAAACCATGACCGGAAGGTAAAGTAAAGGGATAGGATTCAATAAAAGGATAAGCCAATTGGACCCTACCGTAGGATGAGTAGAAAAAAGGACCAGGAAAGTAATGACACACCCCGCTAACCCTTGTACACCAAAAAGAAGCAAATCCCAAATCCAGATTATTTTCCTGGTTTTAAACTGCAACCATCCTACAAAACAAGTAATTCCTATTAAAATAAAGACACACGCCAGGGGTGACAATGGAAAACCGTCACCAACATTCTCCGGTTCTGCATCCACCACCTTTTTTTCATGCAGAATCAAAGGACGCACGCTGTCACCTACTACTATAGTCGCTTTTTTTGCCGCTTCCAGCAAATAAAAAGGGGCGAACATCTGCTTACGCGCATCAATAGGCTTATCAGCTTCACTGCCCAAACACATATCAATGCCCAGCTCATCCCATTTGTGTCCTTTAGTATATTGATGGACAATATCCCGAAAAGAGAGCCCCTCCTTTCCTTCAGAATAAACAACCTTCCCTTCAATACACCTTTCTATTACATCACGCGCACGGGTAGTGCAATTATCATAGAAAAAGTTATAACGGTAAACCCTATTCTCCGGCAGATAATTCTCTTCCAGCAATCTTCTGAGTTCCTGTTTTTCCGAAATAGTCAAATTCAATGTCTGCTGATAGACCGAGGAACCACGCATAGCATAACTGCCTTCAAAATAAGGATAACGGGTTACGCCCAATTCATAATCAGTTTCTCCTTTGACAAAACGATAGATAAAATGGGGAGTATTAAAGCTGAACATACCATAATTAAACACCCAGTCCTCTCCACGTGCCTTATCCTCATAGCGCAATGCCGTATGCCCGAACAAAGCATATATTTCCGTACCGGGAGCACAAGTCATCAGACTTACCTTTATGTTATCTTCCTGACCTCTAACCGATTGACCCAAGAAAAAGAATAACAATATCAATGTTATAATTAATTTATTCATAAATTCCATTCTCTGTTTACCGATGCAAAAGTACACCTAAATATTAATTAATTCCTCACAAATACCATTTTTTATTGCTATTCCTATTTATTTTTTGCGTTACTTTGCAGCCGAAAAAGCAAAGTTGTGAATTTAATAATCGACATAGGAAACTCAGTAGCCAAATTGGCTATATTCGACAAAGGCGAGTTAGTTGAAGTATTTCGTGGCTCCAATCATTCTTTAGATTGCCTCCCGATGCTTTGCTCCCGATACCCGTTGAAACGAGGTATCATAGCTTCTGTCATAACACTAAGCAATACGATCCGGCACCAACTGGAAAGATTGCCTTTTAACATCATCGAATTAAGTCATGAAACCCCTGTTCCCGTCACTAATTTATATAAAACGCCTCAAACACTGGGCATGGACCGTTTAGCAGCTGTGGTCGCAGCAAACTGGCTGAAGCCTGGACACGATGTGCTGGTTATTGACGCAGGAACCTGTGTCACATACGATTTTATTGACGCTGACGGAGCCTATCATGGAGGCAATATTTCTCCAGGAATGCGTATGCGTTTCAAGGCATTGAACATATTCACCGACAAACTTCCCAAAGTAAGCGCTAAAGGAGAAGTTCCGATGTATGGACAATCTACAGAAACGGCTATCCGGGCAGGAGTCATTCGCGGAATGGAATTTGAAATGAGCGGCTATATCACCCATCTTCAAAAGAATTATCCGGAGCTTTTGGTTTTTTTAACGGGCGGAGATGAATTTTCTTTTGATACAAAATTAAAAAGTATCATCTTTGCAGATAGATTTTTAGTATTGAAAGGTTTAAACAGAATATTAAGCTATAATGATAAATTATAAAAGACTGATTAGTGCGTCAATATTACTCACAGTCACAGGGCTGGCCGTAGCCCAAACAAGCACAAATTCTCCCTATACACGCTACGGCTTTGGTCAGTTAGCTGATCAAAATTTTGGTAACAGTAAAGCAATGGGAGGAATAGCATACGGTTTGCGAAACGGCTACCAAATCAACGCGTCTAATCCGGCATCTTATACAGCTATCGATTCATTGACATTCTTGTTCGATGCAGGAATGACTCTTCAAAATGCGAACTTCAAGGATGGTAATGTAAAAACCAATGCTAAAAACTCAAGTTTTGACTATTTGGCCATGCAATTCCGTCTATGGCAAAAAATGGGAATGACAGTTGGTTTTCTTCCATTTTCCACAGTAGGTTACAACATTTCCAAAACACATGATTTTGAGGATGTAGACAATAACGGAAAGTGGGCCGAATCTTATAATGGCGACGGAGGCTTTCATCAGGTTTTTGTAGGATTAGGTTATAAAGTATTTAATAATTTGTCTGTTGGTGCAAATTTTTCATATCTTTATGGAGACATTACCCATCAATCCATGACAGCTATTGGAGCGACAGATACACGTAGTATCAAATTAGACAAATTTTCCATCAGTGATTATAAATTGGATTTTGGTTTACAGTATACTTATAAGTTAAACAAGAAAAACACAATAAATGTAGGTGCCGTTTATACACTGGGACATACCTTGCACGGAGATGCATATAAATATCATCAGACAGGTACGGAAAGTAATGGTTCCATTTATGTACAGTCACAAACCGGCGATACTATTCCCAACCCGTTTAAAATGCCACATACATTTGGTGCAGGTCTTACTTATGTATATGACAACCGCCTGACGATTGGGGTTGACTATACTTTACAAAAATGGAATACAGCCGATCTGACTTGGAGCAAGTTCAACAAAGAAAGTGTGGAAATGAATAACCGCACAAAAATAGCTTTTGGTGCGGAATTCGTACCAAGTTATATCAGCCACAACTATCTGAAGCGTATCCGTTACCGTATGGGAGCTTATTATTCAACTCCTTATAATAAGGTAAGCTATACTGATCCGGACACAGGAGCAACCAGTTTTCAAGACGGTGCACGCGAATATGGCGTCAGTGTAGGTTTCGGACTTCCCATGTTCCAAAGTAAATCTATGCTGAACATTTCCGGACAATACATTAAAGTCAGTCCTAAATTTAAAGGATTAATGGAAGAGAACTATTTGAGAATCAATATCGGGCTCACTTTCAATGAACGTTGGTTCATGAAATGGAAAGTGGATTAATAAATGGAGAGAAGCAAATAAATAACAACAACTAAATTTATATACGATGAAAATGAAGATGGTAACAGCGCTGTTCGTTCTTTCCTTAGGTACAACAGCTTCTTTCGCTCAGACCGGAGCATCAGACGGATCAAGATTCGGACATGGTGAAGACAGTATCCGATGCTTGAAAAATATCAGTATTTACACTGAGTATGTCAAAACTAACAATTTCAAGGACGCCTATACTCCTTGGATGAGCGTATTTACAGAAGCCCCCAAAGCTCAAGTAAGTACTTATACTAATGGTGCAAAAATTCTTCGTGCTTTAATAGCCGGTGAAAAAGATGCAGCTAAGCAAAAACAATACTTCAATGAACTGATGAAAGTTCACGACCAGCGTATCCAATATCTGGACGATTTGAACAAGTTGGTTAAAAGAGATGCTACAAAGGGTTCAATTATCGGAATGAAGGCACATGACTACTTCACAATGGGTGGACAGGACATGAATGAAGCATACAACATGTTCAAAGAAGCCATTGAACTTGAAAAAGAAAATTCCGACTATTTTGTATTACAAGAATTCATGGATGCTGCTGCCCGTAAAATGAAGAGTGATGAAGCATACAAAGAACAATTCATTCAGGATTACTTGTTTGCATCAGGAGTTGCTGATGGAGCTTTAAAAGCTGCTACAAAGGAAAATGACAAAAAATTATTGAAAGTGGCAAAAGACAATATCGATGCTTTTTTCATTAACAGTGGTGTAGCGACTTGCGACAACCTACAAGCTATCTATGCTCCGAAAGTTGAACAAAACAAAACTAATTTGGATTATCTGAAGCAAGTTATTTCTGTAATGCAGATGCTAAACTGTACAGAACAGGAAGCTTACTTTGCTGCATCTGAAGCCGCACATGCCATCGAACCGACTGCCGAAACTGCTGTAGGTTGCGGATACATGTATTACAAGAAAGGTGATATGGACAAATGTATCGACTATTTTGATCAGGCTATCAACTTAGAACAAGACCCATTAAAGAAAGCCGACTATGCATACAAAACCGCTGCTATTTTATTCAGCAAAAAACAGTTGAGCAAGGCAAAACAATATGCGCTGAAGTCAATCTCATTGGATGGAAACAATGGTAAGCCTTACATTTTAATTGCTAATATGTATGCATCAAGCCCTAACTGGAGTGATGAAGCCGCATTGAACAAGTGTACTTATTTTGCTGTTATCGACAAATTACAGAAAGCAAAAAGTGTAGATCCTAGTGTTGCTGAAGAAGCAAATAAACTAATTGGTACTTATGCAGCCCATACTCCTAAAGACGCAGACTTGTTCTTCCTCAGCTTGAAGAAAGGTGACTCTGTTACAATCGGTGGATGGATTGGTGAAACAACAACTATCAGATAATTATGTCGTCTGAAAAAAAACAAGAATCACACTTTATATTTCTAAACATAACAGTTGCCATTTGGGCAACTGTTATGTTTGTTTTATTCCCAGCATGCTCAGGAGGCGAAAAAAATCTGGCGGAAGCCATTACAGAAAGAGATTCATTGCCTAGCATGAAAACATTGGGGGTTACTACCCTTATATCCGATTCCGGTATTACCCGCTACAAAATTATCACAGAAGAATGGGAAATTTATGATAAAAAGAACCCTCCTTATTGGGCTTTTGAAAAAGGAGTTTATCTGGAAAAGTTTGATTCCCTATTCCATATTGATGCCAGCATAAAAGCCGATACAGCCTATTACTACGAGAAAAAGAAACTTTGGGAATTGAGAAGCAATGTGCATATCCGCAGCCAAAGAGGCGACAAATTTGACACAGACCTGCTCTTTTGGGATGAAAAACAGGAAAGGGTCTATTCTGACAAATTTATCCGCATTGAACAAGAAGACAAAATCATTACCGGTTATGGATTTGAATCCAACCAGCAAATGACAGAATATCAAATTTATAATAACACAGGTATTTTCACTGTAGAAGATACAGCACCAGCAGACAGTACAAAAGCTGTTGCAAATAGCACCAGAACTGATTCGATACGCTAATTCACTCACTATTATGGGTATTATTATACAAATTCTTATCACAATGGCTTTTTCCGCTTTTTTCTCCGGCATGGAAATAGCCTTTGTTTCATCCAATAAATTACGTTTTGAAATGGATCGTAACAGCCAAAGCATAAATTCACGTATACTTTCCATCTTCTTTCATAATCCGAACAATTTTATCTCTACCATGTTGGTAGGGAACAACATCGCTTTGGTCATTTACGGTATATTGATGGCACAAGTCATTGAACAAAACTTGCTGGCAGGATTGATAGACAACCACTTTTTATTAGTACTGATCCAAACAATTATTTCCACATTAATCATCTTGGTCACAGGAGAGTTCCTTCCTAAAACCTTATTTAAGATTAATCCCAATTTCACTCTGAATATTTTTGCAGTTCCCACTTACATTTGCTATGTCTTGCTCTATCCCATCAGCAAGTTTGCTTCGGGAATATCCAATATATTACTTTACATAATAGGCATTAAAACAAATAAAGAAGCCAATGAAAAAGCTTTTACCAAAGTCGATCTAGATTACTTTATTCAAAGCAGTATACAAGATGTTCAAAATGAACAAGACATAGACACCGAAGTCAAGATATTCCAAAATGCACTAGATTTTTCGAATATCAGAATTAGGGATTGTATGGTACCCAGAACCGAAATTGTTGCCATAGAATATGGAACTCCCATAGAAGAACTAAAAGCCCGCTTCATTGAAAGCGGAATCAGTAAAATCATTGTCTATAAAGAAAACATTGACAATATTATAGGTTATATCCATTCTTCTGAAATGTTTCGTGAACAGACCGACTGGACTAAGAGTGTACGCCAACTACCTATTGCTCCCGAAACGATGGGAGCGCATAAGCTGATGAAACTATTCATGCAGCAAAAAAAATCCTTAGCTGTAGTAGTCGATGAATTCGGAGGTACATCCGGCATCGTGGCGCTAGAAGATTTAGTGGAAGAAATTTTCGGTGAAATAGAAGACGAGCATGACACGACTTCTTACATAGCCAAATCTGTCGGTGACAATGAATACATCCTTTCCGGACGTCTGGAAATCGAAAAAGTCAATGAATTGTTCTCACTTGACCTACCGGAAAATGATGATTACCAAACTATCGGTGGACTCATCCTGCACCAATACCAAAGCTTCCCCAAAATACATGAAGAGATCACTTTCGATAAATTCCATTTCAAAATAATTAAAGTAACAGCAACCAAAATTGAATTAGTAAAGTTGAAAGTAACCGAATAATAGATTTTTTTCACAATAAAATAGCTTGTAAGCTGCATTTTTTGTATCTTCGTGCGCTAAATCTATGAAGTATAAAAAAACAATAAACAAAAATAGTAAAATTAAATGGCAACATTACAAACAATCAGAAGTAAAGGCCCTCTGTTGGTCGTTGTAATCGGACTTGCCCTCTTCGCATTCATTGCCGGAGACGCATGGAAGGTTCTCCAACCACATCAGGGTAAACAAGACGTAGGTGAAGTGAATGGAAAAACACTTACAGCACAAGAGTATCAAAAAATGGTAGACGAATACACAGAAGTCATTAAATTGACACAAGGTGTTTCTGCATTAAATGACGACCAACTGACTCAAGTGAAAGACCAAGTATGGCAATCTTACGTAAATAACCAATTAATCGCAGCAGAAGCTGCAAAATTGGGACTGACTGTCAGCAAAGCTGAAGTTCAAGCAATCATTGAGGAGGGTACTAACCCCTTATTAATGCAAACTCCGTTCCGCAATCCGCAAACCGGTGCTTTCGACAAAGATATGCTGAAAAAATTCCTGGTAGATTACGCTCACCTGGATGCAAGCAAAATGCCTGCACAATATGTAGAATACTATCAAAAAATGGGAGCTTTTTGGAATTTTATTGAAAAGACTTTGATCCAATCTACTTTAGCTGAAAAATATCAGAACCTGATTGCAAAATCATTGATTTCAAATCCGGTTGCAGCTGAAGATGCGTTTACATCACGCACTGAACAATCAGACGTTTTACTGGCTGCAATTCCTTATTCTTCTATCAGCGATTCAACTATCACGGTTTCAAACAGCGAAATCAAAGATCTGTATAACAAGAAAAAAAGTTCTTTCGAACAGCCGGTTGAAACTCGTAACATCAAATACATTGATGTATTGGTAACTCCATCTGAAGAAGATCGCAAAGAAGTATTAAATGAAGTAACCGAATATGCCAACCAGCTAGGTACCGCTGCCGACATGAACACATTCATCCGTTCCACCGGCTCTGTTGTTCCTTTTTCTGAAATTGCAATCAACAAGACTGTATATCCTAATGATGTAGTTGCTCGTTTGGACTCTGTAACTATCAACGAAGTATATGGTCCTTACTATAATCAGGCAGATGATTCATATAATGCTTTTAAAATTATTGCCAAGCAGACTGCTCCCGATTCAATCCAATATCGTCAAATTCAGGTATATGCTGAAGATGCTGCTAAAACCGCAACTTTAGCCGATAGTATTTTCAATGCACTGAAAGATGGAGCTGACTTTGCTGATATCGCAAAAAAATATGGTCAGACAGGTGAAGCAACCTGGTTGACTGCACGCAACTATGAAGGTGCTGCATTAGATGCTGACAATGCTAAATACATCAACACATTGATTAACTCTAATGTTAAAGAATTAAGCAATCTTCAGATCGGACAAGCTAACGTTATTCTTCAAGTGTTGGATAAAAAAGCCATGAAAGATAAATATAAAGTTGCAGTGATTAAACGTCCGGTTGAATTCAGCAAAGAAACATACAACAAGGCATATAATGATTTCAGCCAATTCGTAGCGCAGAACACTACAATGGATAAGATTGTTGCCAATGCAGAAGAAAGCGGATACCGCTTGTTAGAACGTGCTGATTTCCGTAGCGCAGAACACCGTGTGGGTGGTGTAAAAGGAACCCGTGAAGCGTTGAAATGGATTTTTGCAGCCAAAGAAGGTGAAGTGTCTCCATTGTATGAATGTGGTGAGAACGATCATCTGATGGTAGTTGCTCTTGAAAAGATTAATCCTGCCGGATATCGTAATATCAACTTGGTTGCCGACATGCTGAAAGCAGAAATCATCAAAGATAAAAAAGCTGAAAAACTGATAGCTGAAATGAAAGGTGCAAACAGCATTGACCAAGTGAAAAATATGGCAAATGCAGTTAGCGATTCTGTAAAACATATCACTTTCTCTGCTCCGGCATATGTTTCAGTAACTCGCGCCAGCGAACCAGCTTTAGGTGCTTATGCAAGCAAAGCTGAAGTAAACAAGTTAACTGGTCCTATCAAGGGTAATGCAGGTGTTTACATGATTCAGGTTTATAACAAAGAAAAAAGTGCAGAAGAATTTGATGCTAAAAACGAAGAAAACAACTTGTCTAATATGGCAGGACGTTATGCTAGCAGTTTCATCAATGACCTCTACAAAAAAGCTGAAGTGAAAGATGACCGTTATCTGTACTTCTAATCTGTAGTATATAATCCTATAAATATAAAAACGAGGTTGTGTCAAAATGCTGACACAGCCTTTTTTTATGCGCAAAGCCCAGACTTTCTCAAGCCCGGGCTTTGTTATTACCCAAAGTTTTCGTATCTTTAGGCATAAAGTTTTTCGTTATGGCAAAGTTACATTTTCGTCCTTACATTCCCAACCAAACCGTTCTTTTTCCACAAAGAATTGATGAAAACATAGCTGCGACCGACCCGGTCCGCATCGTGAATGCTGTTATTGACAACCTCAATCTTGAGAGTTTCAAGAAGCTTTATAAGGAAACGGGCCGTTGTCCTTATCATCCTAAAATGATGCTTAAGGTGATAATCTACGCCTACATGAATAATATCTATTCTTGCCGTAAAATAGAGAAGCACCTCCTTCGTGACATTCATTATATTTGGCTTGCCGGTAATGAGCATCCGGATTTTATCACGATCAACCGTTTTCGTAACCGTGTAAAGGAGGAAATAAATAATGTATTTACCCAGTTGGTTCTTGTCCTTGCCGATAAAGGCTTCATCAGCCTTGATGTGGAGTATATCGACGGTACTAAGATTGAATCCAAAGCCAACAAATATACTTTTGTCTGGCGCAAGACAGTCGAACGGAACCGTACGAGACTAATGGATAAAATCCGTATTCTCTTGGAGCAGGTGGATGAAACCATTGCACAGGAGAACTCTATAAAAGACACATCCGTGGAGTTTACTTCCTGCAAGCTCTCTGACATAGTGGATGAACTTAAAGAAGCCCTGGAACACCAGCCTGCAACAAAGGATAAGGAAGAAAAGAAAGCCCTGCGCAAAAAGAAGAAGCAGGTCAGGGAACTTGAAGGGTATCGTGACAAGCTGATAGAATATGACAATCACCTTGATACCCTTGGAGAACGTAACTCCTATTCCAAGACCGATCCTGGTGCCACATTCATGCGCATGAAAGAAGATGCCATGAAGAACGGGCAGACCAAACCCGGATATAATCTGCAAATAGGTACTGAAAACCAATTTATCACAGACTTCCGTCTGTTTCCCAACCCTACCGATACACTGACCCTCATACCTTTTTTCCACTCTTTCCAGTACCGCTATAACCGTTTACCGAATATCTGCGTGGCAGACTCCGGTTACGGTTCGGAAGAAAATTACCGGTTCATGCAGGAGAATGGGATAGAAGCCTTCATCAAGTACAATTACTTCCATAAAGAACAGCGTCCCCGTTATACTCCCAACCCGTTCCATGCCGAAAGTCTCCATTACAATGAGGGGGAGGATTATTACGTTTGTCCTATGGGACAGCACATGAACCGTATAGGAACCAAACGTGACAAGACAGCGAGCGGATACATCACCGAAAGTGCCCGGTATAAAGCAAAAAGATGTGAAGGTTGCCCTTTGCGTGGCAGTTGTTTTAAAGCTCGGGGGAACCGTATTATAGAAGTCAACCACCGGTTAAATCAATACAAACGGCAGGCACGGGAAAGGTTGCTCTCAGAAGAAGGTATCAAGCATAGAGGCAGGAGGTGTATAGAACCAGAAGCTGTGTTTGGACAAATGAAATACAACATGGCATACAGAAGATTCCGGCATGTGGGAGAAGACAAGGTTACAATGGACTTTGCTTTCTTTGCTATAGCCTTTAATATCAAAAAAATGTGTGCTAAACTGATAAAAGAAGGAAAGGGGCTCATTACAGTTGCCAAATATATGTTTATGGGACTATTTATAACCCGATATAATTGGAATATAGCAACTTGTTGCCAAATGCATGAGGAAAAAGTAGCATAGCCAAAAGAAAATATAGCAGAACTTAAAATATAAAAGAGGTTGTGCCAACGTTTTGACACAACCTCTTATATGA
>ERZ779997.164-NODE-164-length-14895-cov-4.03929_pt1 | contig 14895 bp, 9 predicted proteins | sample MGYA00511876_ERZ779997 | MGnify/ENA primary metagenome ERZ779997 (study PRJEB29588, sample SAMEA2161087) | human gut metagenome | biome: human gut; feature: human-associated habitat; material: faeces | place: Denmark | collected 2008/2010 ... | reverse complement strand
ACCGCCGGCTGGTCTGCCAATGGTGGAACGAAGCCCGTTTTCATCTGGCAATGGCCGTAAAAAACCCTACCGAACTGAACCGGATGCTAGGCAACTCCCTGTCCGAAGAAACCTTGCAGCTTTATCACAAAGCACGCAAGAAAGGAATGCCTGTCTTCATCACCCCTTATTATTTGTCATTATTGAATCCTACCGGAAAAGGATATGATGACGAAGCCATACGCAGCTATATCTTGTACTCTTCCCAATTGGTAGAAACTTACGGTAACATCCACGCATGGGAAAAAGAAGATGCAGTAGAGGACGGAAAGCCCAACGCTGCCGGATGGCTGCTGCCGGACGGCTGCTGCCGGACGGACACAACATTCACCGCCGTTATCCCGATGTGGCCATTCTTATCCCCGACTCGATGGGACGTGCCTGCGGCGGCCTATGTGCATCCTGCCAGCGCATGTACGACTTTCAAAGTGAACGTCTGAACTTCAACTTCGAGGAATTGAAGCCGAAAGAGAGCTGGGACAAGAGGTTGAGAAAACTGATGGAATATTTCGAGAACGACACTCAGTTCAGGGATATCCTGATTACAGGAGGCGATGCATTGATGAGCCAGAACAAGACCCTGCGCAATATACTGAAAGCCGTCTACAAAATGGCTGTCCGCAAACGGAACGCAAACCTGCACCGCGCCGAAGGAGAGAAATATGCGGAACTGCAACGAGTACGCTTGGGCAGCCGGCTCCCGGTATATCTGCCCATGCGAATCAATGACGAGCTATTGGAAATCTTACGCGAGTTCAAAGAAAAGGCATCTGCCGTAGGAGTCAGCCAATTTCTGATTCAAACGCATTTCCAGACTCCGCTGGAAGTAACACCCGAAGCGCGTGAAGCTATCCGCAAGATACTGGCAGCCGGGTGGACTATCACCAACCAGTTAGTATATAATGTGGCTGCTTCCCGTCGCGGACACACCGCCAAACTGCGCAAAGTATTGAATGGGCTGGGTGTACTATGCTATTACACCTTCTCGGTAAAAGGATTTGAGGAGAATTATGCCGTATTCACACCGAACAGCCGCTCCTTGCAGGAGAAAGAAGAGGAAAAGGTATGGGGAAAACTCTCCGCAGAGCAAGAAAAGGAGTTTTTGAACCTGTTGAGAAACAGTAAAGACCGTGCGGCAGCCGTACAGCGTTTCTGCACCTTCCATCAGATTCCTTTCGTAGCAACAGACCGCAACGTACTGAACCTGCCGGGTATAGGCAAGAGCATGACTTTCGTAACTATCGGTATGACAAAAGAGGGAAAACGGATACTGGAATTTGACCATGACCCAACCCGCCAGCATAGTCCGATTATTCATCAGATGAAAAAAATATACATCAAGGAAAACAAGTCTATCTGGCAATATATGCTGCAATTGCAGGAAATGGGCGAGAAGAAAGAAGAATATGCCAGTCTGTGGAAATATATGGAAGGAGAAACAGAACACCGCTTCCCCTTATATAATTATCCCGATCCGGGATTCCGGATTACAGAAAAGTATAGTCACTTGTCAGTAGTTGATAATAAATCAATCTGCTAATTTGTCAATGTGACAATGTGCTAATGTGCCATGTGGAACAAAGCGTAACCCATTGACATATTAGCACATTGACCAATCAGCAGATTATTCAATTCGTAATCTTGATCCCCACAAAATACGTTCTAGGCTGTGTAGGCCCATAGAAATAACCCGAGTCACGATAACCACCTTTGTCCAAATCCTTTTGGAAAGCATTAAAGATATTCTGCACTCCACCGTTCAATTGCAACTTGATATGGTCATTCAATACAAACGTATAATTCAGTTTCACATTCAAATCAAAGAAATCAGGAGTATGCACCATTTCATCTTTAGCGATATATTGTCCTATATATTCCTCGGGCAACTCTGTCGGTGCGAAATGCGGCACATGCATCCGGCCTGTGTACACACCGGACAAGGAGCAGTCGAAATTCTTGAACGGAGCAGATGTCAATGTGAAATAACCGTAATAGTCAGGAGTACGGGGCATCCGCTTCACCGGCGCTACCTCAGGATTCTCACTCCATGCCTCCAGCTCAGTATATTCGCTGCGCTGCACCGTGAAGCCCACCTGTAAAGCCGCATCACGTCCATGTGCAATCTTTCCGTCCAGATTCACGCCATACACACGTGCCCCGTTACCGTTACGACGCTCCTTCACCTTGTTACCGTTCTGGTCATGGCCCATATCCTCCAGTACAAACACGTCATCCAATCCGGTATAGAATCCTTCCAATAACAAATTGGTCTGGAAATGACCAATATTCGCCGTCCAATCAATGGAACCGCTGATACTGTTCGAATGCTCAGGCTTCAGCCCTTCCGCCAACTTGATAAGCACGCCCTCACCTCCTACTGCCGTAACGTGCAAATCCTCATCATAAGCCTGCGGCGCACGGAAACCGGTAGACCAGGTAATACGTGCCTGTAGTTTGTCACTGGGCTTATAGAGCAGGTTCAGACGGGGGCTGAAGATGGGATTGTCAATCAGGTTATGGTCATCCAGACGGAAGCCGGCCAGGAATACAAACTGATTCATTTTCCATTCGTTCTGCACAAAAGCGCTGGCAATGCGCACATCCTGTTTCATATCACGGTGATAACCGGTCATAACATCGTGCAGGGAGTTGTTCTGATACTCCAGCCCGGCGGTAAAAGTAGCAGGAGAGAATAAAACTTTCTCAAAATTACCCACATACATGCCGCCTGCCACCCAAGTCAGATCTTTCGTCTTTCCGTATGCATTCGCATCCTGTTGCGCACCATAATAACTGTTACGGTCGGTATGCTGGATGGAAGAATAGAAAGAAAGCTTATGCTTGTATTCTTTCCAAAACAGATCATAACTCAATCCGCCACTATTGATGACGTGCTTGGTCTGTTCGGTGATATCCGTTTCGTGCGGCTGCAAATCAAATTTATTCCCTCCGCGGCGGAACTCATTCGTGGTATGATATTCCAGACTGATACGGCTGAACTGCGTAGGACGGTAATAGGTGCGCAGCCCGAATGTATTCATATTCAGCTTTCCCAACTCCGAGAAACCGTCCCCGTCCGCATCATACGGATTACGGTTCCGATAAGACTGATACAAAGCGATGCCATACGTATTGTCTTTTGACACCAAAGAGGCATTGGCTCCCATATACTGTTCCCACACCTTGCCGTTCATATTGGACATTGTTGAAGAAACCTGAAATGAATTGTTGATGGGGTCTTTCGTGATGATATTGATGGTTCCGCCCACTGCATTAGCACCAAACAAGGCCGACCCTCCTCCGCGGACAACCTCTACACGCTCTATCATATTCACCGGAATCTGCTCCAAGCCATACACACCGGACAGAGCACTGACTACCGGACGGCTATTGATAAGAATCTGAGAATAAGGTCCTTCCAGCCCATTGATACGCACTTGAGGGAAGCCGCAGTTCTGGCAGTTGTTCTCCACACGCAACCCCGACTGGTAATTCAAGGATTTAGCCAAATCGGTAGAATTCACCGATTCGAAAAGCCTGGCATTCATCACATTGACTACCACCGGAGCCACCTTGCGACTTGTTTCATTGCGATTGGCCGATACGACTACCTCGTCCGTCATAATACTTTCGTCACTCATCAAAAAATGAACATCTACCGTGAAGTCGTTACTGACGGTCACTTTCTTTTCCTGTGTCTCATAGCCCAGTAGCTGAACTCTCAATGTGTACTTTCCTGCCGGAACCTTCTTGAAACGGAACTCCCCGTCCTCGTTACTCACCGTACCTTGCCCGGTTTCCACAATCAATATGGTAGCATACGGAAGGCTGTTCTCCGTGCCTTTTTCCACTACATGACCTGAAATCACATTTCCTTCCTTCACAGGATTTACATCTTCTGCATACGCATGGATACCCGCACCCATCACCATGAGCACGAGTAACAGAATATATTGTTTCATCTATTTTTTCTATTACTAAAATGTTTCGGTTTATTCAATTAAAGAATGTGTGCAGCTCTACGGCAAAAGCACATCCGCATCTGTTGAACGGATTATCCGAATGTATCCCGTCAACAGATATACCTTATGTTTCAGCAATAAAAAGGAGGAGCGCGCAAATGGATACATTGCGCACAAAGCACTTTCGCGCGGAAAGTATTTGTCTTGTATTCCAAAACATACAACACAGGACGGAATACAGTCATCTCTGTCTGCCCCCCGGGCTCCAGAGTCTGGATAGTGCTCAGATGAGCAATTGAGATTACCTGTCCTGTGGTATGCGTATGGTGTTTTTCGGACGAAGGATGAGAGTGCACAATCATCACCCCGTTCACAATATGAACGTGGGTAAACAAAGTGATGCTTACCTGATACGTTAAAAACAGCGCCAGCAGTAATAACGGGGCTACTATGTACCTTCTCTTGCTCAACTATTTATTTCTTTTCCTCGCCAAACAACAATTGATAGTCTTTTTTCGCGGCAGGCACAGTCCATTCCTCCGGAATAAACTTCCACTGGTGCATAGCATGAGGATGCAGCACTTTTTCCTGCTCAATATATTGCATCAGATAATAACGCAAATCCTTATCGGTTGCAAAAATAATACGTTTTGCCAAATCTTCCTTGGAAATTCCAGCTCCAAGAGTCAGTAAATCTCCGCCACCGTTCCCACGGTAAGAATTCAAAGCCACTTTATAAACCTTATCCATACTGAAAGGAGTCCCGTCCGACATGCTCTGAATCGTGATTTTCTCTCCTGCCGGCTTGGTCACGTCCACCGTATAATTAATGCCTGCGGCAGAGTCAAAGTTAAAGCTGAAATTCTTGAAATTAGCACGCTTCCCCTTCTCTACCGGCTCCTTGAAAAGCATCAGGTGGTCCTCGGAACTCTTCATCTGATTAGTCCAGATGGCGTATGCCATTTCCAGAAAATCTTTAATTTCCTTGCCCGAAAGTTCCATCACATACAGCATGTTCTCGTACTTGTACAAATTGAACATATCACTCACATAGATGTCTCCTTCTTTAATCTCTGCCCGGAAGGACAACGGAGCACAGAAAGACACTTCAGCACCCGAAATTTCCAATTGCAACTGATGAATCAGGTCTATGAAAGGAGAAGAACCGAAATAAGCATCCTTCGCTGTGATGGTACGTGAAATTGTACCGATTTTACGGGATACAAAGTCATTTACAGCCTTGTATTGAGGGGCAAACTTATCCATAAACTCCCGGCTGACAGGATACTTGTTCATATCCGCCAATCTACCTTCCACCGACTTCTCCACTACTTTCCCGTCTTTCTTTGTTACGGTCAGGGTCACATCCGAAACTACATTGGCATTGTTTGCCGGGTCAATGACCAGCACACTGTCTCCTGCCACATTCTGCACCTTTACACATTCCCTAGTATGGTCGTGCCCCATCAGCACCACATCAAAGCCCGGAACCCGTTTGGCTACATCCATAGAGGCATCTTCCACCACCTGTCCCAACACGTTGCCCGACTTTCCGGCATGAAACAATCCCACAATGACATCAGGATTCTCTTTTTCCTTTATAATCTTCACCCATTTGCGTGCGCAGGGCTCCATTTCCTCAAAATGCAGACCACTCCATAATTTCTCCGGCAACCATGAAGGAATGGCCGGAGTAATCATACCCAGAACCGCTATCCTCACTCCGTCGCGCTCCAACACCTCGTAGGGTTTCAGATAAGGTTTTCCAGTGGCATTGTCTATTATATTAGCCCCCAGTACCGGAAAATCGCACTGTCTTATCCAACGGTCGTACACCGCATGCCCCGTCTCTACATCATGGTTACCCATATTACCTACCACATATCCCATATAATTCATCATATCCGCCGCAACATGAGTAGACACGGTATCCATAAAATTATAATAGTAAGCTGTAGGCTGACCTTGCAGGATATCCCCATTATCCATCAACAGGCAATTATCCCCATATTTCTCACGCTGTTCTTTCACAAAGGAATGAACACGGGCAAGACTTCCACTCCATTCTTTCCGTTCGATAAAGTTATACGGAAAGAAATTCCCGTGCACATCACTGGTTTCTATAATCTTGATAACCACTTCTTCCTGATTATTGGATGCAGACAACTGCATACCTGCCCACAACAGCAGGGCACTGATACATATTCTATATTTCATTTCTCTATTCTTTATTCTTTTTTAGTCAAAGGATGCGTGAATACAAACCGGGCGCCTTCGGTATAATCCTTGTCCACCCATATCTTACCTCCCAGATTCTCGATTATCAGCCTGCTAATGGCCAATCCCAGCCCCGTACCTTGGGAATATTCATTCAATTTCTCGAAACGTTCAAATACCTTTTCACTCTTATCGGGCGGAATACCGCAACCGGTATCCGACACTGACAATTCCAACTGCTGATGCTGTTTGTCTATGGCAACCGTCAGTTTGATAGAACCGGACGGAGTAAATTTTGCGGCATTGGACAGCAAATTAATCAACACCTGCTTCAGACGCTGGGCATCCGTCTTGACAACCAGCGAAGGCACAGGAGTTTCAAACAGAAACAAAGCACTGGTCTTGCGTCCATACTCCACTGTAGACAAAGCCGTCTGACACAACTCTACCACATCACATTCTTCCCATACGAATTTTATCCTTCCGGATTCCATGCGCGAGATGTCCAGAATATCATTTATGAGGTGCAACAACAAATCGGAATTCTTCTGAATGATATCACAATACTGCTCTTTCTCGGCAGGAGAGGAATCATCACTGACCAACACGCTGGAAAATCCCACAATGGCATTCAAGGGAGTGCGTATTTCGTGACTCATATTGGCCAGAAAAGCCGTCTTCAGCCTGTTGGATTCCTCCGCTTTCTCCTTGGCTACCAGCAGTTCCTCGCCGGATACTTCCAGATTATGTTTCAAGTGGTTGATACGGATAATATAATATATGGCTATCAAGAAACAGGCTATCAGGAACATGAACGCCGAAACAACCCCTATGACCCAATATTTATACTGCTCATAAAACGAAGGAGTCTTGTTCACCAACACCGCTCCCTGAGGAAGATTCAATGAATCCAATTTGAATTCATGCAAACGCTTTATATCAAAAGTATAGTTTCCGGGAATAGTCACCAAGTCCACCCCTTCTCTATCCCCTTTATCCAAAAAATCATAAGTAACCGCGCCTATATTCTTTCCTACCGCATGGTACTCGGGAGTATATCCTCCCAATGCCCAATGTCCCAGCCCCACAGATGCAATAGTAAACACAGGCAGGGTGGGATTCGCATCGCGCAGCATATAAGTCGTATTACCAATAACATAACTCTCCGTACAGTCTACACGCCATGTTCCCAATAACACACACGTATTTTGAGGCAACCTGCGCATCCTTTCACTCACTTCCATAAAGGTTTCCGTACGGCCGTCCAGCCAAATTGTTTCTAAATCGGGGTACTTCTTCATCTCCTTTTTAACCAAGGCTTGCATAGACAACCCGCCATAGGTATTATCCGATATAAATGCCACACGGCGCATATCAGGATAAAAACGACGCATCAGCTTTATGTTTTTATCGACATCATATTCATATACATAACCGGCAACAATATTATAATCACTGAAATCCGTATAAATATTCTTACTTTCAGGTTCCCATACCCGCGTGTCGATACTATCATCGGGCAATACCAGTCCGTTGACACTGACCATGCCACAGATAGACGGAGTCTTTTTAGCTATCTCTGTGTCTTGTGAGATATAAGCCGACCATGCCTCCTGCCCCAACAATATAACCAGTGACGGACGGTTTTTCCCCTTATACTTACCAAGGATGGAGGCCATACGCGATTTCCACAGATAGGCCTCGGACAAATTCTTGCAGTTCATACTCTCTATGATCGGAGTATACTTGCCGCCACGCTGTCTGTATTCATCCATAAAAGCAGACAGGTTGTCAGAAATACTACGCGTTTCGGGATTATAAGAAGTGACAATAAGGATAGGCCCTTCCGAGGTCGTTTCCGCCTTCACAGGACACAGAGCAACCACAGGAAGCAGCAGGACTAATAGCATAAAAAACCTGAATATGATTGCCAATCCCCTCATTTCCTTTAGAATAATTTCTAAAAATTCGCTGCAAAGATAATAAAATAAAAACAGAACACAACCAATTGGCATGTATTTTGTTTCTCTTAAAGCAGATGAAATTTAACAAATATATAATATGGCTTACATAGACTATTACAAAGTATTGGGAGTGGACAAAAGCGCCACCCAAGATGATATCAAGAAGGCTTTCCGTAAGCTGGCCCGCAAATACCATCCTGACTTGAATCCGAATGATCCTGGAGCCAAAGATAAGTTTCAGGAGATAAATGAAGCCAACGAAGTACTGAGTGACCCGGAAAAACGTAAGAAATACGACGAATACGGGGAACACTGGAAACATGCCGACGAATTTGAAAAACAAAAGCAACAATATGGAGGTGCCGGTGGATTCGGAGGGTTTGGCGGAGCCGGAAGCGGATTCGGTACGGACGGTAACGGCAGTTACTGGTATTCCGGCAATGGAGGAGAAGAATTCACCGGTGCACATTTCGGTGGCAGCGCAGGTGGTTTCTCTGATTTCTTTGAAGAACTGTTCGGGCATCGTGGCGGTGCAAACGGCGGACGAAGCGCCGGATTCCGTGGACAGGACTATAATGCTGAATTACAACTTTCATTGCGTGAAGCCGCCGAAACACACAAACAAGTGCTTAATGTAAACGGAAAGAACATACGTATCACTGTTCCGGCAGGTATAGCCAACGGACAGACTATCAAATTGCGTGGTCATGGTGCACCGGGGGTAAACGGTGGTCCTGCAGGCGATCTGTACATCACCTTTGTCATTCCAGACGATCCTGTATTCAAACGTCTGGGAAATGATTTATATATCCATGCTCCGCTTAGCCTCTACACCGCCGTACTGGGTGGTGAAGAAACCGTGGACACACTGAACGGCAAGGTAAAACTGAAAGTAAAACCTGAAACCCAGAACGGAACCAAAGTCCGTTTGAAAGGCAAAGGCTTTCCTGTTTACAAGGAAGAAGGCAAATTTGGCGATCTGATAGTAACTTATAATGTCACCATTCCTAGCAACCTGACCGAACATCAGAAAGAGCTGTTCCGCCAATTAAAAGATAGTAGCAATTAAAAAAAGAGAAGGATTATGCAGACCGATTTAATTATTATCAACGATTTTTGCGACCGTTGCCATGTGGACCCGTCGTTCATTATGGAACTGGAAGAAGACGGACTGATCGAAGTCCGGGTGATTGACGAGGAACGCTACCTCCCCACATCCCAACTAGCGGAACTGGAGCGTTACACGCATTTATATTATGACTTGTCCATCAATATTGCAGGAATCGACGCCATCCACCACATGCTGGAACGTATAGAACTTCTGCAACAGGAAGTGCGTTCATTGAGAAACGAACTGGAATTCTACCGCTAAAATCCGTGTCCGGAGAGGGAAAGCGAAAACTGCACCCACTTCTCTTTCCGGCACTGTTCATTTACTTTTATATTTCTGTTTTTACCGTTGTTTCTATACGATAAGCAGGAGTGCCGAACCGAGCATCACCGATTCTCTTCTCATTATTATATATACCAAGAAAAAGTAATGGGCTGTTCCGCTCTTTCTTCGTTTTTCCATTTATTTTCTTACTTTTTTCCGCTTTATTATCCTACGTTTAACCTAAAATCACTATCTTTGTAGACTTAAAAGCAGCCGGCCGGTCTGCCGCTGACGCCGTAAGGCGAAAGAGGAAAGTCCGGGCAACGCAGAGCATCCTACTTCCTAACAGAAAGCCATCTGCGAAGGTGGAGTAACGTAGAAGAAAACAACCGCCACAATTCCTACGGGAAACGGGGTAAGGGTGAGAAGGTGGGGTAAGAGCCTACCAGCCGCATGGTGACATGACGGGCTGTACGTCTTAGGAGTTGTAAGGTCATGTAAACCGACATTATGAGGGTTGCTCGCCCCACGTCGGAGGGTAGACCGCTAGAGCCTGTTGGTGACAACAGGCGTAGATAAATGGCAGGCACTTCGCCGCAAGGCGAGGAACAGAACCCGGCTTACAGGCCGGCTGCTTTTTTTTCATATATCCTAATGAAGAGCTTATGAGTACCATGAACAAGGAAAAACTGAAAGGTCTGCAATCGTTTCTCAAAGATGATATATGGCGGGTGACAGAAGACGAGGTTAGCAAATCCCGAGGAATACTCTATAATGCAATAAAAATCGCTACTCTTTCTGTTCGTGAATTCACTCAGGGACGTATTTTGAATAAAGCATCCGCACTGACATACAGCACCCTGCTTTCTATTATTCCCATTCTGGCCATTTTATTCGCCATCGCACGCGGTTTCGGCTTCTCCAACCTGCTGGAAACCCAATTCCGTAGCGGTCTTGAAGGACAGAGTGCGGCTGCCGAAACCATTCTTGGCCTGATTGACTCCTATCTGGTGCACGCCAAAAGCGGAATTTTTATCGGAGTGGGTCTGGTGATGTTGTTCTGGACCATTCTGAGCCTGACCTATAACATAGAACGTACCTTCAATTATATATGGCAAGTGAAGAAGCCCCGTACACTGTATCGCAAAATGACGGATTATTTCTCCATCCTGCTCTTACTGCCCCTACTTATCGTACTTTCCAGCGGTCTTACCATCTTTATGTCCACCATGGTGAAAAACATGGAGGACTTCGTATTACTGGCACCCCTGATGAAATTTCTGGTACGCCTGATCCCTTTCATCCTGACTTGGGCCATGTTTACGGGACTGTTCGTCTTTATGCCCAATACTAAAGTGAAACTGAAGTATGCCATCATTCCGGGTATCATCGCAGGCACAGCCTTTCAGGCTTTTCAATACTTGTATATCGGCAGTCAAATATGGGTATCAAGGTACAATGCAATCTATGGTAGCTTCGCCGCCATTCCTATGTTCTTGTTATGGGCGCAAATTTCATGGGGAATCTGCCTGTATGGCGCAGAACTTTGCTATGTGGCACAGAATCTTCGCAACTACAGTTTCAGCAAAGAAACGGCAAATATCAGCCGCCGTTATCACGACTTTCTGTGTATCCTCATCATGTCTCTGATATGCAAGCGCTTTGAGACGGAAGAGGCTCCTTATACCGCCGAGACACTCAGCGACGAACATAAAATCCCGATAAGGCTCACCAAGAAAATCCTGTATGAACTACAGGACATGCACATGATTTATGAAACTGCTATGGACGGTGACGATGAAAGCATAGGCTATTTGCCGTCAGTAGATATCAACCGGATGAACGTGGCTATGCTGCTGAACAGACTGGACATAGCCGGAACGGAAGCCTTCAAAATAGACAAAAAGCGATACAGCAGTTCTTGGGAGGCGCTGGCAAATGCCCGTGAAGAATATTATAAAAGCACCAGCAAGATATTGCTGAAAGATTTATAATTCTGATATTCGATTTTACCACAGATTGCACAGATTCTTTTTTGCTCAAAAGCCGATGCGGATAATTCCGGATTTCCACAAAGAAGTTTCTTTCATCTTCAACAATCATCTGTGCAACCTGCGGTAAAAGAATCAGGAGAACTGCATCATGCGGCTTAAATATTTGCCGATGATATCAAACTCTATATTCACAATGCTTCCCACTTTAAAAGTATGGAAATTGGTATGTTCGTAAGTATAAGGAATGATGGCAACCTGAAAAGTATCCTCCGTAGGGTTACAAACGGTCAGACTCACACCATTCACCGTAACCGAGCCTTTGTCCACCGTGATGTAGCCGCGCTTTGCCATTTCCTTGTCAAACGCATATCTGAAAGTAAAATACCAGCTTCCTTCAGCATCCTTTATATCCATACATTCGGCAGTCTGATCCACATGTCCTTGCACAATATGACCGTCCAGCCGCCCGTTCATCATCATGCTGCGTTCCACATTCACTTTATCTCCCACTTTCAGCAAGCCGATGTTGGAACGCTCTATCGTTTCTTTCATGGCGGTAACCGTGTACGTTCCATCCTGTAAACTGACTACAGTCGGGCACACACCGTTATGAGAGATACTCTGGTCTATTTTCAGTTCGTCCACAAACGAACATTTCAAGGTGAGGTGCAGATTTTCCTGCTCCTTTACAATACGCACCACCTCCGCATATTCTTCTACAATCCCTGAGAACATAAGTTTTAGTCTTTAATTAAGTTTCGAGAACAAAGATAGAACAAAAAACACAAATATTCGAAACTTACCGACGGTTAATGACAAATGACCGGCAATTCGTCGCTAACCTGCCTTTTTTACATATTCAGAACAAAAACAGAGTGCCCAATTCTTTTTTATTATATATTTGCACTTTATACTTTGCAAACTTATTAAAAACAAACCATGGACAGCACAAAGATTGTTGGTGAAAAAATAAAATCACTACGTGAAACAAAAGAAATCAGTGTGGCCGAACTGGCCGTACGCTCTGGCCTTGCCGAAGAACAAATAGAACGAATAGAGAATAATGTAGATCTTCCTTCATTGGCTCCCCTCATCAAGATAGCCCGCGCGTTAGGGGTACGTCTGGGCACTTTTCTGGACGACCAGGAAGAACAAGGAGCAGTAATCTGCCGGAAACAAGAGAGTGAGGATACCATCAGTTTCTCGAACAATGCAATGGACCTGCGTACACATATGCGCTACCACTCACTGTCAAAATCAAAAGCGGACAGGCATATGGAACCATTCATCGTAGACGTGGAACCGACGGAGGAAAGCCACTTCTCACTCTCCTCGCATGAAGGTGAAGAGTTTATCTATGTCATGGAAGGCGCCGTCGAAGTATGCCATGGTAAAAAATGCCATCTGATTAAAGCCGGAGACAGTATTTATTATGATTCTATCGTTCCGCACCACGTACACGGATATCAAGGACAAGCCGCCAAAATATTGGCTGTTATCTATACTCCTATTTGATTTATGATGGAATTAAGCACGAGAACCTTGGGTGACTGGCTTGAACATTGGGCCCTCACCACTCCCGATAAAGAATATATCGTATATTCCGACCGCAATCTGCGCTTCACCTGGAAACAATTTAACGAGCGTGTAGACCACATGGCCAAAGGACTGCTCGCCATCGGCGTGAAACGGGGAACCCATGTAGGAATCTGGGCGGGTAATGTGCCCGACTGGCTGACCTTTCTGTACGCTTGCGCCAAAATCGGCGCCGTGGCCGTAACAGTAAATACCAACTACAAACAGGCAGAACTGGAATACCTCTGCCAGAACTCGGATATGCACACGCTGTGTATCGTAAACGGAGACCGTGGCAATGACGACTATGTAAATATGGTCTACGCCATGCTGCCCGAACTAAAGACCAGCCAGCGCGGATATCTGAAGAGCAAACGCTTCCCCTGCATGAAGAACGTGATTTACATCGGCCCCGAAAAATACCGGGGTATGTACAACACCGCCGAAATTCTGCTTCTGGGATGCAACATAGACGATGACGAGCTGCTGGAAGCGAAAGCGAAGGTGAACTGCCACGACACGGTGAACATGCAGTACACTTCGGGCACGACCGGTTTCCCCAAAGGAGTCATGCTCACCCATTACAACATCAGCAACAACGGTTTCCTGACTGGCGAGCACATGAAATTCACTTCCGATGACAAACTATGTGTCTGTGTACCCCTGTTCCATTGCTTCGGAGTGGTATTAGCCACCATGAACTGCCTTACACACGGATGCACGCAGGTGATGGTGGAACGTTTTGACCCGCTGCTGGTACTTGCCTCCGTCCACAAGGAACGCTGCACGGCCTTGTACGGGGTTCCTACCATGTTCATTGCCGAGCTGAACCATCCCATGTTTGATATGTTCGATATGTCCAGTCTGCGCACCGGCATTATGGCAGGCTCACTCTGTCCGGTGGAACTGATGAAACGTGTGGAAGAGAAAATGTTTATGAAGGTCACCAGTGTATACGGGCTTACAGAAGCTTCTCCCGGCATGACAGCCTCCCGCATCGACGATTCGTTTGATGTACGCTGCAACACGGTGGGCCGTGATTTCGAGTTTACGGAAGTAAAAGTGATCGATCCGGAAACTGGCGAGGAATGTCCCATAGGCGTACAAGGCGAGATGTGCAACAAAGGGTATAACACCATGAAGGGATATTACAAAAACCCCGAAGCAACCGCCGAAGTGATAGACCGGAACGGCTTTCTCCACTCAGGAGATCTGGGAGTGAAAGACGAAGAAGGTAATTATCGTATCACAGGACGGATAAAAGACATGATTATCCGTGGCGGAGAGAATATCTATCCACGGGAAATAGAAGAGTTCCTGTATCAGATGGAAGGAATAAAAGATGTACAGGTAGCCGGTATCCCCTCCAAGAAATACGGAGAAGCGGTAGGCGCATTCATTATCTTGCACGAAGGGGTGGAAATGAACGAATTCGATATACGTGACTTTTGCGACGGCAAGATAGCCCGTTACAAAATTCCTAAATATATCTTCTTTGTTGATGAGTTCCCCATGACGGGCAGCGGAAAGATACAGAAATTCAAGTTAAAGGATGTGGGATTGGAGTTATGCCGGAAGCAAGGCATCGAGATTATTTAATTCAGCCTGCCTCTTGCATTAAAAATGCAGAATTAAGTTACACAGTCACGGAGAGGAATACATTGCACGGATTCTTCTCTGTGGTTCTGTATCGGATATCGGAACCGGACAGCAGATGTACTCCTCACGTTACTCCATAAAAAAAGGAGCAACGCCTTGCTCCAACCTTT
>ERZ779997.143-NODE-143-length-16387-cov-19.3086_pt1 | contig 16387 bp, 10 predicted proteins | sample MGYA00511876_ERZ779997 | MGnify/ENA primary metagenome ERZ779997 (study PRJEB29588, sample SAMEA2161087) | human gut metagenome | biome: human gut; feature: human-associated habitat; material: faeces | place: Denmark | collected 2008/2010 ... | reverse complement strand
TTAAAGAATGTCTTCATTGTTATTTCGTTTTTTGTTTGTTATTTCTAATATATATTGCTCTTGAATCTTTCTTCTTGAATCTTGATGTTTGCAGAGTTTGCATGCAAACCTTGCAAACATGGCAGAAACTAAGACTTGGTACGGAGCGGGTACGGAGCAGGTACGGAGCGGGTCTTGTTAGGCTCTTGTCTGTCCCTGGCCAGTAATCAACCACTTGTAGGTGGTAATCTCTTCTAGCGCCATTGGTCCGCGTGCTCCAAGCTTTTGGGTACTGATGCCAATCTCTGCGCCCAATCCGAACTGTGCGCCATCGGTGAAACTGGTTGGAGTATTCACATAAACGCAGGCTGCATCTACCATCGCCTGGAATTTCTTCTGGGCAGTTTCATTGTTGGAAACAATGCTCTCGCTATGTCCGCTTCCATAGGTGGCGATATGGTCGAGTGCCTCATCTTCCGAAGCTACGGTCTTGATACCCATCTGCATGCTGAGCCATTCGGTGTTCCAGATGCTCTTCACGTTAGTATCTGTTTCCTTCATCTTCGCTTCGCTTTCCTTTGCCTTATATAATAAGGTGTCAGGATAGTGACCCTTTAAGGCTTCGTAAGCCTTGGCATCAGCATGAATCTTGGTCTGCTTTTCGGCGAGTCCTTCACAGAGAGTTGGTAGGTCGCTTAATCTGCTTTCGTGAATCAGCAGACAGTCGAGTGCATTGCATACGCTTACTCTTCGGCACTTGGCATTTGTGATGATGCGCTTGCCCATCTCCAGGTCGCCATCCTTGTCGAAGTAACAATGTACCACGCCGGCTCCGGTTTCGATAACCGGCACTTTGGCAGTATCACGGACGAAGTTGATGAGCTTCTTTCCTCCACGGGGAATGCAGAGGTCAATATAGCCCACGGCATTCAGCATTTCGCCGGTAGCCTCATGGGTAGCAGGGAGGAGCGTAACGACATTCGGGTCAATACCGAAAGTTATCAACACCCTGTGGATAAGTTCGACACCCGCTGAGTTTGAGGCGTTTGCGTCCTTTCCTCCTTTCAGTACACACGCATTTCCACTCTTGAAACAGAGGGAGAAAACATCGTAAGTCACATTAGGACGAGCCTCGTAAATCATACCGATAACTCCGAATGGAACGGCTACTCGCTGCAGATGCAAACCGTTATCGAGTGTTTTGTCTTTGAGAACTCTTCCGAGCGGTGAGGGCAGGGTACTTACGTGTCTCATATCCGAAGCAATATCCTGGAGTCGCTGCTCTGTGAGTTGCAATCGGTCGTAGAGCGGGTTCGCCTTGTCCATCTTCGCCAAGTCTTCTGCGTTTGCTGCAAGGAGCGCAGGAGTTTCTGCGATGATAGCGTTAGCCACCGCCTGCAGGATTTCATTACGTTGTTCATCAGTTAGCAAACCAAGTGTTTTGCTAGCTGCCTTCACTTTTTGGAAAGTCTCTTTCAGTTCCATTCGCTATTTCCTTTCTTATTTTTATGATAAGATATTTTGTAATGTGTTACGAGTTTCCTCTTAACAACGGCAAAGGTAAGCATAAATATCGGAAATTGCAAACTTTATGCAAGAAAAAGTGATAGTTTAATAGATAAATGGATAGTTATACGGAAAATGAGATTTAAAAAGGTCAGGCAGCGCCTGACCTTTTTGTAATGGTTCCTTCTAATTATTCTGATACATCCAGAAGAATTACTCTTTATCGTTTTCTTCAGGATGAGCCATTAGATACAGTTCCTTCTGTCGTTCGATTTCTCTTCTCAAGTCTTCCTTGTCTGGTAGGTAAAGCTTGTATTTTGCTGCGAACATCTGGTCGTTTTTGGCGAGGGTAGAGTATCGTGCCACATCCGAATCTGTTTCGGTACAAAGGATGATGCCGATTGTAGGGTTGTCGTCTGGTCCTTTTTTCATCTTGTCGTACATCTGAAGATACATATCCATCTGTCCTACATCCTGGTAAGTGATGCGATTTACCTTCAAATCGACCAAAATAAATGATTTGATGAGGTAATTGTAAAATACCAGATCGATGTAGTAGTCGTTTTCCTCGGTTCGGATATGTTGCTGACGAGCCACGAGTGCATATCCCTTTCCCATTTCCATCAAGAACTTCTCTAGATTATTGATGATGGCAGTCTCTAATTTTGATTCAGCGAGGGAGGTGTCTTCTGGTAATCCAAGGAATTCCAAGACAACTGGTGATTTGATGTATTCGAGTTTGTCTTGCTGATAAGCCTTTGTCTTGTCTTGCATCTCGTCAACGACAGGTTGCTTCTTCGTTGACATAAGAAGACGTTCATAATATAAGGTGTTGATATTGCGGTTCAAGGTTCTGAAACTCCAACCTTGCTCGAATGCCTCCTTTGCATACCATTCACGAGCCTTCTTATCTTCTACTCGTATAAGACGCTCGTAATGAGACCAAGGAAGAAAGCGTAACTCAAATTGGGCAGGCGGTGTCTGACCTTTTTGGGGTAGCAAAGAAGATTCATCAGACAGTGTCTGATGTTTTTGCTTTTTGAATTCTTCAGACACTGTCTGAAGAATTTGTAAGTCGCTGAATGTCAGATAGAATCTTTTATAGTTGGCAATATTCGTATATGAGAATCCTTTTCCGAATTCCTTGGTCAAAGCAGCCGAAGCGACCTCTATCACATGCTTTCCGTATTCTGCACGTGATGTTCCGTTCTGTTCTTCTTCCACAATACGTTGCCCTATTCTCCAGTTTCTTTCCACCAGAGAATAATTGACGGCAGCAAATGCTTTGCTGCGAGCCTTGCTGACGATGGAGCGCAAGTCGTTGACGAGCATGTTGTCTTCATCGTTATATTTCTTTTCGGGTTCTTTCATGATGCTACTGATTTTAGCCGTTCAAAGTGCAAAGATACGATTTTATATCGAAAAAGCAATCTTTCTCTTCACTTTTTTCGATAAAAAGTTGTAGATAATAATTGTATTTCCAAAAGAAAGTAGTATCTCTGCATCAGAGTTTGTAGTTGTACAACTATAGTGTATAAGGTTGTACAACTATAAGGTGTGTTATTGTACAACTATAAGGTGTTGTCACTATAGTCAGCAGATGTGCTGACTGCAGTCGGCAGACCTGCTGACTAGGCTCAGCAGAGCTGCTGAGCCTAGTGGCAAACTCCGAGAAGCAGTATTCTCTTACCCAAGAAACTGTCTCCGCTAACTCAAGAAACTATCTCCGTTAACCCGAGATTCAGTGTCCGTAAGCTTAAGCAACCACATTCTCTTACTTAAGCAACCATATTCTCTGGCTTGTTAAAGCAGTTAGGGAATCTACATATCCATAGTGTAGTTGTGAAGATATTCCCAAGCATCGTTCAAATCACGTAAAGGGAGGCGCTCTTTTACGAGCTTTATCTTTAATGCCTTGCAGAATGCTTTCAGAACAGATTCTGTTGCCATCTCCTCCAACTTAATATAGTTAGGACGTTTAGAGAACAAACAAGTCATCCATTGTTACTACCGACTGAACATCCCAGGCATAAGGATTGTCGGATAATCCCATGGTCGTAATCATTGTAAGATGTACGGCTTTCTAGGAGAGAAATGTGCTTTAAACGTGCGGAATGTGTCTTTTTTAAGCACATTCCGCACGTTTAAAGCACATTTTTTTGTTTATATTCTCTTTAACCACAGATCCATGAATCTGTCGTAGATGACGTATCCTTCATTAGTCCTATATACTAATTCCTTGTCTTCCAAGATTTTGAGGGCAGCCTTTACGCTGCTGGCTCCACTCAGCTTGTGCTCCTTGATGAACTTGCCAGAGGTAGGCTGGGCAACAATGCTATCCTTGGCTATAGCTTTCAGAAGCGAGAACTGGTTCTCTGTGAAGAACTGTACCATATTCTCAAACTGTGGTTCTCTACCTTCGAGTACTGAAAGAATTGCTGGATTTACTTGCTTGATACTATCAACTTGTGTTTCGGTTTCATAGAGGCGATTCATGATGCATTGGATATACCATGTGTGGCCCTCGAATTGTAGATAGATGTAGTCGAAGGTTTCTTTTGATAAGTTGCCACCTTTCTGCTTGAAGAAGTTTTGGCAAAACTCATAATAAACATCGTTTCTCAATGGTTTAAGTCCCATCATCTCAGTGCTTTGGTAAAATGGATGTTTCGGCGAGCCGAATATCTCAGCCATCAGATGATGCTTGCTGCCAGAGAAGATGAAATGCACATGTTGGGCAAACTGGATATAAGAACGTAGCAATGCCTCTGTGCCTTTCTCCGGATATTCTGCAATCTGCTGAAACTCATCGATGGCGATATATACCTCTTTCCCACTCTCGTTCAAGTAATTGAAGATGCTACGTATGGTTATCTCCTCTTGGGTAGGTTCGACTGTGATGGAAACACTAGGCTCACCAGTCAATGGATCCATGCTGAGTACAGGGCGCAAGGCACTGAAGAAGGCGATGGTTTTCTCTATGAATGAGGTGTTCTTGCGGACGATGTCATTGATAACCATTACGCCAAATTGTTCCACAAAGTCGTGCAAGTTCTTAGTGGCGAATATGTCAAGGTATAGGCATGCGGAATCCTTCTCATCTTTTTCCAGATGATAGAAAGTGTTCTTGATAAGCCCAGTTTTTCCTAGTCTTCGAGGAGAAATGAGGGTAACGTTTCTTCCATTCTTCAAGTGCGACATTAGAGTCTTTGTTTCCACTTCTCTGTCGCAGAAATACTCAGGACTTTCATAACCTTGATAGATGAAAGGATTTGCTAATTTCTTGTTTCTTAGTTTCATACGCCATTACATCTTTAGTGTTACAACTTTTATGTAATGGCAAAGATACAACTATTTCTTGAATGGGCAAAAGAAAATGGCTGAAAATTGAGGAACATTCTCAATTTTCAGCCATTTATTAGCCTATCACATTGCATAGTCGGTTGATGGCTGCATCAAAAGTGGTGAGGTCTTTGGCTCGCTTTCTGATGGCTGCCTTGTAATTATAGATGGTTTGCGTAGAATAGAACAGGAGGGTGGCCAGTTCCTGACCATCCGTAATTCCCAGTCGCATCAGTGCATAGATACGCAGTTCCTTGGTGAGACTGTTAGGGGCAGGGAGAACAATCTGCTTTTCTGGTAACAGCAGTTGGTTGAACTCTTCCACGAAATTCGGATATAAGTCAATGAATGCCTTGTCGAAGCGAATATAGAAGTTGGCTGCCTCTTCTTCTGCCAGCTTGTAGCTGTTGATGGCAGTCAGAAGATCGGCAGTTTGTTTTGCCTTGATTTTGCGGCTTACCAATTTGCGATAATCATCCAGTTTCTTGATATATACGGCACTGATGTCCATAAATAAATGCATATAGGTCTCTCTTCGCTTATTGGTGTTGAGCAGCTTCTGGTTCAGTTCGTCCAAGAGTGTATTTTGGCTTTTTATCTCCCTACGGCTCTTGGCTAGACGCTTGTTCATCTTGAATGCAAAGAAAGCCATGGCAAGGAATCCTAGCGACAGGATGCTCACGATGACGAGGGATGCTGTTACGATGCGGTTCTTGCGTACTTCTGCCTGATGGTTTGTTTCTGTGATAAGGGGAAGTATGCGGGAAATCTCTACCATGCGGAGACGGTTGTTGTAGAATTGGGCATCCTCCATGGAGCAATAGATGTATTTGGAAGCCCTCTTTGCATAGGAGGCATCCTTATTATATAGATAGGTGGAAAACTCCTGAAGGGCCAGATTCTCCTTCAGAGGACATATCTGGTCTGAGATGGCTGCTTCTACAATATACTTTTCGTATAAATCCTTTTGGTCGGTATCATAATAATAGCGGGCTATGCAATAAGCCGATGAGGCATGCACACGGCTGTTCAGGGGACTGGCAGAAAGCGCCTTCATGTAGAACTGAAGTGTTTTTTTGCTTGTACGCTGCTTTAGAAATTCAAACTCTCCTGACAGATAGTAATAAAGAGCGGATTCCTTGTTGCCGATATGCTCAAGAGTCTTGCCTAAATAAAAACGTTTCTTGGCTTCTAATCCTTCTTGAAACTCCGACTTGTTGCAGAAAGTTTCCCAGTAGTTATATACCCAAGTCAAGGTATAATAATAGTATTGCAATAACTTAGGTGACATTTTCTCCACATCCATTGCGAGCATTAAGTCTTCTGCCTGGCTGTAGAAACCGCCTGTTGACAGCACTGCCGCACGATTGATTTTATTCAGGTTGATGAAATAATCATCCTGAAGCTGTGCTGCCAGCTGGTAGCCCTTCTTGGCGTATGTCATGGCAGAGTCGTAACGGTAGGTATAATACTCCCTGTAGATTTGGTTATAGAGACTAAGCTGGCTGCGCTTGTCGGAAGTCATGTATAGTTGCTTTTTGAGTCTTAGCAGTTTCGCTTCTTTTCTTTGGGTAAACTTGCTTCGCTGAGCGATGTAACTGTCTAAACGATGGAACAGCTGTTCCTCGTTTACGGAAGAAGCATTTGCCATTAATGGCATAAACATCATTAAGAACCACAATACTACTTTCATAACTATCTTTTTAATTGTTATTGTTACTATCTGATAGGCTATTAGAGTGCCTTATAATTGTATTTTTCTGCAAAGATACTACATTTATTTCTCTTTTTATCATCTACTCTATTAAAAAGTATTAATATCTTTGATAGCTTGATTATTAGAAGGTTATAGACTTAACAAACCTAATATTTATCTACTCATAACCTACACATGATGCCAATGTCTGAAAAATCTCCTTAACTTTGCAACCGCAATCGAATCGCATTCGGTAGCAAGTGAAATCATGTAAAACTAAGAATAAACAACTGTAAGATTATGAACTTAAGAATCCGAACATTTTCTATGGCTTTGGTAGCGATGTCTGCTGCAAGCCAAGTGTATGCACTTCCTTCCGACGAATCTGAAAACAAGGAGAAAAAGGAAGAGCGTAATGTGATGCTCAACGCATCTGATGCCAACAAGCCTCGTGAAATCCAGATAGGATTGCCAAGCGAGGATGTAACCGTATATGAAAACGGTCTTCCAGCCGTTTACTCTTCTTCCGTACACAAACTGTCTGCACATTGGCGTAGCGATGCCTCACTGAAAGGTACCGACTTGATGACTCCATCTGAGTCTGCCATTGCTACAGGTAATATTGCATACGCTGTTTCTTCTTTCAGCGAGTTGGGACAGAAAGAGTTCAAAGGTAAGCTCAACTATAAGGCAAACCATTTTGGTATGCAGAATGTAGACCTCAACCTGTCTGGTGGAATCGGTGACAATTGGCTTTATACTGCCAGTATGTATCAGAATTTCGATCCAGGTAGTTTCAAGCTTCGCTTTACTGATTATGCCGACCGTACCCAACTTTATCATTTCGGCATCACTCGCATCTTGAATGATGGAAAAGGACGTATCTCCTTATTATATAAGTATTCCAACAGCAAGAACCCTGGCAATTTTGCCAATGCAGCCCCATTTATCTATTCTGGCGACGGCAGTATCAAGAAAATCGATGGCTTTGATCCGGGTATGGACTCATACGTGCAGCGTCAAGGTTCTTTCCAATACTTGAATACAAAGTCAGGAAAGATGGAGACATGGAATATGAGCGATGGCAGTGAGAATCATGCCAATGAAATTGCCCTCATCAGCCAGTATCAGTTTGATAATGGATGGTTGTGGAAATTCAACGCCAAGTATATGAATGCTCCACGTGCCAATTATGTAGATTACGGAGGAAGTACCATCTCTCAGGTGAGCGAGGCTGATGGCTATCAGCTTTCTGATGGGTCTGCCTACAGTGGCTATATAGAAGGCCGTCGCACCTGGTTGCATGTTGGTAAGGTGAGCAATGCGCTTTTGACTACCGAAATCTCTAAGCAGTTGAACAACCATAAGTTAATGATTGGTTTGAACGAGTGGTATTACCATCTCAATTACTATTCGTCTTCGTTCCAGTGGGCAGGCACTGTAGAAGCTTATCCACGCACATTGAGCCAGATGTATGTCAATCCCCTTGATCCTACGCAGACAGCTCATCGTTCTGAGACTTTCGGTTATAATGAGTTGAGTCCAGAATACACCAAGGGTTCAGAGAACAAGTTGGCACTCTACTTTACCGACGAATGGAAGGTAAGTCCTAAGTTCAAGGTGTTCTATGGTGGTAGATTGGAGTACTACCGCATGTCTGCTGAGCAGATTTCTACTCCACGTTTCTCAGGATTTCACATGGGTAACTATAATACATATGCCACTGCTTCTGATGGTTCTGTTGTTGCTACCGAGCACAGCATCGGAGCAAAGAACGTAACCAAGGATAAATTGAATTATGCAGCCACCTTGCAGTTGACGTATAACCTTACCCGCCAGTTTGGTTTGACAGCCGATGCAACCATCGCCACCCGTTTCCCACGCATCAGCGAGTATGCAGGAACAGGACCTACCGAGGAGCAGTATAAGCGAGTAACCATTCCATTGATTCGTGGTGGTATTTTCTACAAGAACGATTGGATTGACCTCTCTTCAATGGTGACCTACATTTCAAAGTCGAACAATATCGACCAGCAGAATCTTACCAAGCCTGGCACTACAGAGGGCAAGACCGTGTTGCTCATCTATAACATCCAGACTTTGGGTTGGACAACCTCGGCAGAAATCAATCCGTTCAAGAACTTCCACATGCATGCACTCTTCACCTATCAGAAGCCGGTGTATAAGAACTATAATGCGAGCGTAACGTTCAGTGACGGTCAGTCTATGGGTGTGAATGCCAACAACATGATTGTTAAGGAGATTCCTCAGGTTCTTATCGAGTTGGACCCTAAGTATGATATCACCAAGAATCTGAATGCCTGGTTGAGCTTCCGTTACTTCGGTAAGACCTATGCCAACCTTCAGGAGGCACTCTACTTCAATGGTCACTGGGAGACTTTCGGCGGAATCAACTGGAATGTGAACAAGAAACTGAGCCTTGGCGTGAGTGTCATCAATATCTTCAACGAGAAGGGTGCCAAGGGTACCATTAGCGGCTCTGAGCTGATTACCAAGCAGGAAGCTGGCAAATATGACGGCAAGTACATGAGTGGTAGCTATCTCCGTCCGTTCACGGTGGAATTCTCTGCAGGAATCAAATTCTAAGATAATAACGAAAGAATTTTAGCGTTTAATTATAACAAAGCAATCACGTAAAAACCAAAGAACGATGAAAAAGGTATTTATGATTATCGCAGCGATGTGCATGACATCTATCATGGCATCTGCTCAAAAGACCATCCGAGTGTCAACCGACAAGACCGACCTCGTGATGCAGGTTTCTCCTAAGGGTCGCCTCTACCAAGTGTATCTGGGTGACAAGTTGAAGAATCCTTCAGATTACAATCATCTGAAGTGGGATGTATATGCTGCTTCTGATGGTTCCGTCTGCCAGCGAGGTCATGAGGTTTATGCAACCTCTGGTGCTGAAGATTTCTTCGAGCCGGCAGTGGCAGTGACCCATGCAGATGGTAATATGACTACCTATTTGTATTATCAGTCTTCTGAAGAAAAGGCTATCAGTGGAGGTGTTGAGACCATCATCACGCTTAAGGACAAGGTGTATCCGCTGACCGTGAAGCTCCACTATGCAGCTTATCCTAAGGAGAACGTCATCAAGGCGTGGAGCGAAATCTCTCATAAGGAGAAAGCTCCGGTTACGCTTTGGAGATATAGCTCAACAATGCTTTATTTCAAGGCAAACAAGTATTTCGTTACCAATTATCATAGCGACTGGGCTAAGGAAGGCCAGCCTGAAACTTGCCAGTTGACTGCTGGTAAGAAAATTGTTGATACCAAGTTGGGTACCCGTGCAGCCATGCAGGAGGAGCCTTTCTTTGAACTGGGATTCGATGAGCCAGCCAAAGAGAATGAGGGCAAGGTGATGCTTGGAACCATCGGATGGCCTGGCAACTTCCGCTTTACCTTCGAGGTAGATAACGTGGGAGCTCTTCGTGTTATTCCTGCCATCAATCCATACGCCTCTAATTATAAACTGAAGGCTGGTGAGACGTTCACTACCCCTGAGTTTATCTTTGCCATGAGCGATAATGGTATCGGTGAGGCTTCCCGTAATTTGCACAATTGGGCTCGTCAGTATCAGGTAAACATGGGTATGGAAGATCGCTTTACGCTCTTGAACAACTGGGAGAATACTGGCTTCGACTTCAACCAGCAGAGTCTTGCAGAGTTGATGAAGGATGCCAAGGACCTGGGTGTAGATATGTTCTTGCTTGATGATGGTTGGTTTGCCAACAAGTATCCTCGTAAGGACGACCATGCAGGTCTCGGCGACTGGGAGGCTACCAAGAGCAAGCTGCCTGATGGAATACCTGGATTGGTAAGAGATGCCAAAAAGGCTGGTGTAAAGTTTGGTATTTGGATTGAGCCTGAGATGGTGAATCCTAAGAGCGAACTCTTTGAGAAGCATCCCGACTGGGTGATTATGCAGCCAAAGCGTGATACCTATTATTACCGCAACCAGCTGGTACTTGATATCAGTAATCCTAAGGTACAGGATTATGTGTTCGGCATCGTGGATCGCATCATGACAGAGAATCCGGATGTGGCTTACTTCAAGTGGGACTGCAACAGTGTGATTACCAATATCTATTCTCCATATCATAAGGAGAATCAGGGTAATTTCTATATCGATCATGTCCGTGGTATCTACAAGGTGCTTACCCGTATTCATAACAAGTATCCTAAGTTGCCGATGATGCTCTGCTCTGGCGGTGGCGGCAGAATGGATTATGAGATGCTTAAGTATTTCACTGAGTTCTGGTGTTCAGACGATACTGATCCATACGAGCGCCTCTACATCCAGTGGAGCCTGTCAAAGTTCTTCCCAGCCAAGACCATGGGTTCGCATGTAACCAATTGGAACAAGAATACCAGTGTGAAGTTCCGCACCGATGTTTGCAGTTCATGTAAGTTGGGCTTTGATATCGACCTCAAGTCGCTTTCTGGTGATGACTACAAGTTTGTGCAGAATGCTGTTAAGAACTACGATAGCATGAAGCCTATGATTCTTGAGGGCGACCAGTATCGCCTGGTTTCTCCTTACGAAGGCAACCATTGTGCCATTAACTATGTAAGTAAGGACAAGCAGCGTGCCGTTCTCTTTGCATACGACTTGCATCCACGCTACAAGGAGCCTGTGATGAATGTGAAGATGCAGGGATTGGATGCCGATAAGGTTTATACCGTAAAGGAGACTAATCTGATGCCTGGAAAGGAGTCTGATTTGGAGTGCAATGGCAAGCAGTACAGCGGTGACTATCTGATGAAAGTCGGCTTGAATGTATTCAGCCAGACAGATGGAACGAGCCATGTATTGGTATTAGAATAACTTATCAACTATTCATAATGAAAACAAAAAGCAGCAAAGTCTATAATAGGCTTGCTGCTTTTTTAGGTTTCTGTATTTCTTATCCCTAATGATTTTACTTGTTTAGCGGTCTTGCCACAAACTCAGTATGAAGGGTCTCCATCGGATGCTCCTTCAGATTGATGAGGATGTTTGGCGTATTGCCGTTGGCGATTTGGTGTTACAACTTTGTTGTAATGGCAAAGATACGACTATTTCTTGAATGAGCAAAAGAAAAAGGTAGAAAGTTTAATCCGCAGGTAAACTTTCTGCCATTTTGAGGGGAACAATGTAATATCTTATCCTACTTATAGATATTTCTCGATAAGCGAATAGTCGAAATCTTTCATTCGCTTGCGGGCATTGGAGAGTGCCCAGCGATTCTTGAAGCCACATTTCTCGGCGGCCATTTCTTGGCTCATAGCTGCAGGCGCATCTTGTATCAGTTGCTCGTAATGGCGGATGCGGAAGGCATTTACCAATTGGTAGAATCCTATTTCAGTGATAAACTTGCCCGCCAAGCTGTGTGTGGATTTTCTTACATCGCCTATTACTTCCACTCGTTTCAGGCTGGGTTCCAGATACCGCCGACTCACGATGGTAAGCACTTCTTGTCTCACGGTATCCCACTCCTCTGGCTGAATTTGTCTTTCAGTTTTCACTGATGCTCCTTTTTCGCCCTCAACCATGTCCTCTGCGATGACCTGATTTTCAGTTTCTTCGGCTTCTTTCTGTACCAGTTGAAGGCTTTCCGCTTCCAACTTTTCCATTTTCTCTTTTACTTCTGCAGAATGTATCATGCGGTTGGGATGCAATATCATACATAGGATAAGCAGCATCCAGGCTGCAAGCAGTAGGTCAACAATCATTTTTACCATTCTGCTGTCTGTAAGAAAAACAATCCACATCAGCAAGAAACATCCCAAGGGTTGATAAATCACCTTCTTGGCAAAAGCATAAGGAAAATCGCTGGCATTGGAGTAGTTCTGTGTGTGGTAATTGTCTATCTGATGATTGAGCCATCGACCTTCGATTACAAAATCCATGGTGAGCAGAAGGCTTATGCCACCCATAGCACATTCCCATGCTAACCGGTTTCTAGAGAAAGTGTCATCGGTATGGAACAGAGATAGGAGCATTAGCACGACGAGTAAACCAACAGATATGAGAAACTTGAAACGTGACAGCCAATTACGATTACCATGTCCCAGGCGGAAGTAACGATGGAACATCATGGCGGTACACATCGGGTAATAGATGATGCCAAACGAGCGGACGTAAAACCATAAGTCAGCGTCATGTGGGCATAATATATATGGGAACTGCAAGGCTGTTGCCGCAAAATAAAAGGTCACTTGCCGGCGAGCAGGGTAAAAGAAGTCTGCCTGTTTATCGTAAGGATGGCACATGTGGCACCATCTGACGATGCCACATGTTATGCCTACTATTATATAAGTAAAGCAAGCCAAGGCATAAAATATGTCTGGGCTTGCAAATTCGATAGATATTCCCATTCTTGATACTTTTTTGCAAAAGTAATGCTTTTTATCAAGATGGGCAAATCACAGTCACTATTTTTACAAAAATTAAACTAGCAGTGCTGCCTGCCTGACGTAAATCATGTTTATTACATGTGTACGACATCAATGCGGGCTTCCAGGAATAACTGGGTGCTGATTTTTGTGCCTATAGGACCATATCTCCCCAATGCTAGATGCGCCAACTGATTTTCTGGGTCGGTGACATGGTCGATAGGTTCACCCTTTTCGTCCTTATATGCCGTAGGTGTCATCTTCACCATAGAATAAGGGCAGTCAGGATTAGGCAGGATGTTGCGATACATCAATGCGATATATTCGCCAATAGGCTTTCCGTCTATGTTTTTCTTCTCGCTGTCCCATACCATGAGGTTCACGAAACCACCTTGTTCCTCATTGAGCTTTCTCATCTTTTCCTCAATCTCCTTCAACTTAGGGTTGTTTTTCAGGCAGATGAAGAACATGGCTTTCTTGCCAGGCTCGTATCTTGCATCACGGTCACATATTGAATAATATGAACGGGTATCGGATGCAGAACCTAGACAGATGGACCAATATCGGGCATCAGCTGTAGCGTATTCCTCAGGCTTGGTCGGTGCAGTAACAGGATAGAAGGTGAACGCCAAGATGGAATCCTTCTGTAGATGGGTGCGAGCATAGAGATAAGAGGTGGAGTTGTTCGGGTAATACCTGCTCACTGGTGCCAGGAAAAATGGCACTTGGTTGTTCTCATCCGACTTCTGTGAGAAAACTTTCGATGTAATCTTATAGACATTCGATTCCACATGTGCAGGTGGAACTACATTCTTGAAGTTTTCTGTGTCCAATGCCGTGATTTCAGGCAATGATACTCCACCAAACTCGTCATCGGTCTTGCCATCTTCCTTTGTACCAAGGTATTGGCGATGACATATCATCACCTTCTTGACTTTGGAATCTACCTTGCAGATATTGGCGCCTTTCAACTTGTCCAGTACTTTTTGACTAACATCGTCAGATACCACATAGAGGGTATAGTAGTTTTTGCCCGATATAGTCTTTTTGAATGGATTGGTAGAACCAGCATCTGCATGAATGTTGATATCGTCCAAACCGCCGATGACATCTCCTGTCTCGTCATTGTAGAATGAGAAACTCATGTATCTGCAGTAAGGGTATTGTCCCTTGATGCAGATAATTTTATCAGAGTTCTCATCCTGGCGATAAGTAAATTCCCAATAGTTGCTGTAGAGATCGGGATAAGCTCCCAATGTCTCACCATTTCCTGCCATCGTCTGGCTCCACTGAGCTGTTGGAACGACTTGTGGAACTTCTCGGGAATCGCTGTCATTATCGCTGCAAGCTGTCTGGACGATCAATACCAATGCGCCCAGGCACAATAAACTTAAATTCCAGATTTTATTCATCGTCATATTTACTTTAATGGGGCACGGAAAGGTCCTGCCACCGAATTAAACAATAAGTCACCATTCGGGAAGTACTGCAAGATGGCATATGCGCCATTGCCTCGATTACTTTTACCCAGATTCACTTGGTGGCGAGTCTTGCCTGTTGCCCAATCCAAACCTGTAATCTTCCAACCTGCATTATCGTACCAACCATTTACGAAGACCATGTCTGAAGCTGTGCTAACAGCAGGAATCATACTTATAGAACTTATGTCAGAGCGACTCCAAAGAGTCTCCCATTTGTTGTCCTTTACATTCCAACGTACACACTCCACGCCTTTTGGACCTTCCAAGAGAGGACCAATCGCCAATACACCGATAATTTTGTCTGTAGCTTTTTCGGCAGTTTCCTTGATGTTGTTTACAACGAAAGCCTCATAGCCGCCTACTACTACCGACTGTTCTGACTGCACCCACTCAGTAGAGACAGGAAGTCCGCATGATACTTCAAACACTCCCGCCAATCTAGGGTTGCCTTCTTCAATGACCTTGGCATCTGTAGGAATCTCGTCTCGCCAGAATGCTGCTAACTTCATGCGTTTGCTGCCATCGGTGATGACAACGAGTTTGTCTTCGTCGCTACCAAATCCCATCAAGGTAGGAGTGGAGCCAGTACCATAGCCCAATTTAATGCAAGGAGCAGCAGGACCTCCATCATAAGAAGCTTGCCAAGCACCTTCGGAAGCATCTGTAGAGAACTTGCCATTCTTGCAGATAATGCGCTGTATCAATCCCTTGCCGTTAGGCTCGGTGCTGTTGCTCGCCACATAGACAGAGTTTTCGTCCACTGAGACGGAATTGGTCAATATCTGGTTTGTAGGCAGGGTATAGGTATCCTCTATGGTAGTCAAGCCACGGTCTAGCATCAACAGGCAACGTTGAGCCGCAACAATCAGATGACCATCAAATGTCATGGATACTCCTACAAGGGTGCGTGAATTGGCTATGTTGGAAGCCAGGTTTATCGTGTTGTCCAACATGATTCCTTCCTCAGGCTTGGAGGCGTTCTTGAGACGATATCGAGACAGTTTTCTTCCAGCATTGATATATACAAAATTGTCCTTGTCGCACAAAACGTAGCATCCGTTCGCCATCGACATCTGTGGCATCTGTCCCAGAATGTCTGTTGCCGCTTGGTTCAAGTCATTCAGTGATGAATAGTCGGCAGTCAGTTTTTCTAACTCTTCCTTGGTATGCTTTTTGATGTCTGGAAGTTCCGCTTCGACAATGCGCTCAAACTTTCCGTCTTTTACGTTGATATAGGATACGCGGTCGCTGCTCATACCCCACATGTAATCTGGTGAGGTAGAGGAGAGTGTCATCAGGTTGACAGGTCCGCTCCAGGTAGAAGCACAATTCTCCGGATTCACGGTGAATATACCATCCTTCACTGCATAAGGGAAAGCGTCGGTCTGCGCTGAATTGAAATGCGTGATACTATAATGTTCGGATGCCAGGTAAGGATTGCGTGGCGCTACTTGAACATCTGTCAGTGGAGTATGTCCTGGATTAGGCACATTCTCGTCAGAGTCGTTGTCACTGCAGGCTCCCATTGAGATAATGAGTCCTAATGATAATAGCCACTTGCTTGTTTCTTCTAAAAGAAAATTCATCTTGTTCACTTTCTTCATAGCGTGTCGTTTTTTTATAAGATTATACATTAATTATTTTCATGCTGCAAAGATACGGAAAACCGGGGGTTTTGGAGTGAGTATTAGTTTTTTCTCGTGATTATCGGTAAAATCATGTGAACCTCCAATTGATATTGTATTTTTTAACTTTATCCAACTGAGAATCACACCATATCTATATTGAAATTGCTGTATATAAGAAAGAAAAACGCCATTACATAGTTGTTGGAAACCAATTATGTAATGGCGATAACGATTATTTTTATACTAAATTCTATTTCTCTTTTGGCCTTGCCACGAACTCGGTATGGAGGGTCTCCATCGGATGCTCCTTCAGGTTGATAAGGATGTTTGGCGTATTGCCGTTGGCGATGATT
>ERZ779997.142-NODE-142-length-16413-cov-3.9735_pt1 | contig 16413 bp, 15 predicted proteins | sample MGYA00511876_ERZ779997 | MGnify/ENA primary metagenome ERZ779997 (study PRJEB29588, sample SAMEA2161087) | human gut metagenome | biome: human gut; feature: human-associated habitat; material: faeces | place: Denmark | collected 2008/2010 ... | reverse complement strand
GCGGTTTTCTTTTCATGAGAATGCCGCGGCTCTTTCTGTCTCTAGTCTTTCTTTTTCTTTGTTCTTTATCTTTGTTTTGACTTAAAAACTTTATTATTACAGTAACCATGTCTATAGATCAGGAGATATTCAGAGTGTTGATGGCTGCGGGCAGCAATGGTCTCAAACTTGAGAAGATTGCCCGTCATGTTTATAATTCATGTAATTCAATCTTTACACCATTGAATTATAAGGATGTGCATGCCTATGTCACACAGTATCTCACCCGTTGCGCCAAAGACCCAGATTCGCTTATTGAGAAAGGCAAGGGGTATGGTGTTTATCATATCAATTTCAAGTCGGTTCAGGTTCAGCAGCTCATGCTCGACTTCTCTTCTTCTGCCACGGCTGGCATCAATAACGAGGAGGATAATTCCAGTTCCGACAGCGGAAATGGCTACGTAAGCAACGATCTCTTTGGCGATAATCTGTAAATAGCAAGAAAAAATATATTTCATTTCGGGGGGAATTCCATGTTGGTTCGTATTATATAAAGAAAGAACAATTTAATTATAATAAACATATAAAATGAACTAATTATGGCTAGAAGATATTTATTAGGCTTTGATGTAGGTTCAAGTTCGGTAAAGGCATCTCTTACCGATGTTGACAACGGTGAAATTGTAGCGTCTGCGTTCTATCCAGACCATGAGGCGCCTATCATGGCGGTGAAGGCTGGATGGGCTGAGCAGGATCCACAGATGTGGTGGGATAATGCCAAGCTGGCGCTGAAGAAAATCATGACTGAATGCGGTGCCAAGGGTGAGGATATCCTCGCTATCGGTATCTCTTATCAGATGCACGGATTGGTTTGCGTTGACAAGAACCAGCAGGTGTTGCGCCCATCTATCATCTGGTGCGACTCCCGTGCCGTACCTTATGGCGAGAAGGCTTTCCATGAACTGGGAGAAGACCTCTGCTTGCGCAATCTGCTCAACTCTCCTGGCAACTTTACTGCCTCTAAGCTGGCGTGGGTGAAGGAGAACGAGCCAGAGCTCTTCGACAAGATTGATAAGATCATGCTCCCAGGCGATTATCTCGCCATGAAGCTTTCCGGTGAGGTGAAGACTACCATCAGCGGTCTTTCTGAGGGTATGATGTGGGACTTTACAGCCAAGAAGCCTGCCAAGTTCCTGTTCGATTACTTCGGATTTGATGAGAGTATGATTGCCGACATCGCTCCTACATTCTCTGTACAGAGCGTAGTCTGCAAGGCTGCTGCTGATGAACTCGGACTCAAGGAGGGTACTCCTATCTCTTACCGTGCCGGCGACCAGCCTAACAATGCTGTCAGCCTCAACGTATTCAACCCAGGCGAAATTGCAAGTACTGCGGGTACATCTGGTGTCGTATACGGTGTGCTCGGTGATGTGAACTACGATCCTAAGAGTCGCGTGAATACCTTCGCACATGTCAACTATACCACAGAGCTCGACCGTCTCGGCGTATTGCTCTGCATCAATGGTACCGGCATCCTGAATGCCTGGGTTCATCGCAATGTAACTCCAGACGTCAGCTATGCTGATATGAATGACCTGGCTGCCGGTGTGCCAATCGGTAGCGACGGCGTGAAGATTATCCCATTCGGAAATGGTGCTGAGCGTGTATTGGAGAACAGAGAAGTAGGTTGTTCTGTACGTGGCTTGAGCTTCACCAAGCACAACCGTGCCCACATCGTACGTGCAGCTCAGGAGGGTATCGTATTCAGCTTCTGCTATGGTATGGACATCAAGAAAATCCACGCCGGTAAGGCTAACATGTTCCTCAGCCCATTGTTCAGAGATACATTGGCTGGCGTAAGTGGAGCCACCATCGAACTCTATGAGACAGATGGTAGTGCCGGTGCTGCCAAGGGTGCTGGTATCGGTGCCGGTATCTACAAGGACCATGATGAGGCATTTGCAACCCTGAAGAAGTTGGCTGTTATCGAACCGGATGAGGCTGCCCGCCAGGCTTATCTCGAGGCTTATGCCAACTGGAAGGCAGAATTGGCAAAGCTCTAAACGGGCTTTTGCTGAAAATCATGATCATGTAAATCAGTCTTTAGGGATTGAAATCAGTCTTTTTTGATATAAATCAATCAGAATATGACAAATAATAAAGGATGGAAGTTTTTTCCATCCTTTTTTTTCGTTTATACAGATAATTTTTAGTACCTTTGCCCATTATTAAAATATATTTTTAAAATATGGCTCATAAAAATAATCATTTAGTAATAATGGCAGGTGGAGTAGGCAGTAGATTCTGGCCTATGAGTACCATTGAAAAGCCAAAGCAATTTATCGATGTTCTAGGAACGGGACGTACGCTGTTGCAACTCACCTTCGACCGTTTTGAAGGTATTTGTGACCCGGAAAACGTGTGGGTTGTCACCAACAAGAAATATGCAGCATTGGTTCATGAGCAGTTGCCAGAGATACCGGAGAGTAATATCCTTCAGGAACCTTGCCGCAGAAATACGGCTCCTTGCATCGCTTATATCAGCTGGCGCATCAAGGAGAAGGATGCACATGCCAATATCGTGGTAACACCATCCGACCATATTGTTACTAATGGTAATGAGTTCAGAAGAGTGATTATTTCTGCCATGAAATTTACCAGCGAGACCGACAGTATCGTGACGCTCGGTATGAAGCCCAACCGTCCGGAGACAGGTTACGGTTATATTCAGGCAGATTTGACTACTCCTTCGGCAAGAAACAAGGAAATATTCCGTGTAGACCAGTTTAGGGAGAAGCCTGATCTGGCAACGGCAACAGAATATATCAAGGACAAGAGTTTCTTCTGGAATGCGGGCATCTTCGTGATGAGTGCTGCCACCATCGTGAATGCTTTCCGCGTTTATCAGCCTGCCATCGCCAAGATTTTCGAGAGCATGAGAAGCATCTATGGCACCGACAAGGAGCAGGAAGAGATAGAACTCCGTTATCCTGAATGTGAGAGTATCTCGGTAGACTATGCCATCATGGAGAAGGCAGAGGAGATTTTCGTGATGCCAGCCGATTTCGGTTGGAGTGATTTGGGCACATGGGGCAGTCTGCTGGCTCAGAGCCGCAAGGACCTCAACGGCAATGCCCTGATTGGCAAAAACATCGAGATGATAGAATCAAAGAACAACATCATCCATACGATGAACGAGAAGAAGGTGGTTATCCAGGGACTCGACGGCTATATCGTAGCCGAGGAAGACGGTACGCTTCTCATCTGCAAGCTCTCTGAGGAACAGCGCATCAAGATTTTCTCAGGAAGCGAAAAATAGAATCAGAATATTACTTTACGATTAATGATAAAAAAAAGAAGGCAATCAAAAGTGATTAAGTTCACTTGAGATTGCCTTCTTGCTTTTTATTGATAACTGTAAGGGCTTATAAACCTACGTCACCGCTTGAATCTTCACCCTTGTTATCACCCTTGTTTTCATCCTTGGTGTCTTCACCTTCAGAACCGGTTCCCTGCGAAGTGTTGTCCTGACCTGGAGTATTGTCGATAACACCGTCGTTGTAGAGAATACCGTTGGCTCCTGGCACTACTGAACCGTCACTCTTCACATCGCCTACATATACCGAATTGCTTACGCCATTGTTCTGTACTGAAGCAAAGCCGATATAGCAGGAAAGCATGTCACCATCCCAGTCGACTGGCAGCTTCAGGGTCACCTTGCAATCCACTCGGCTTGCTTCCTCTGTAGTGAAGATGGCTTCGTGCTTCGTGAAGTTGTAGATGAGTGGCATGGCGAAGTCGTCTACGCTGGCATGACTCTCGTCTGAGTTGTCTTCCCAGGTAAAGGTGGCAACATTGTTGGCTACCTTCGCGGTACAGAATCTGCCTGGCATCAGCGAACCGCTGCTTACAAGCACCTTGCTAGGGTCGATGCCAAATGCTGGATACTTGCCCACCATACAGTTGCGTACGGTGTGGCTCATGGCTGCGTTGGTGGCAGTCTGATGCTGGGTGTAGTTGCGGTAACCAGTCTGCAGGTAACCTGTCATCACCTTCACAAACTTCTGTGCCATTCCAAACTTGATGCGCTGAGCCATCTGCTTCTCGGTGCGAGGGTTCTTGATGCTCTGAGCCTTGCCACGCATGTAAGCTGTGCCTTTCCAGCTGCCACCTACTACTGTTCCTACGGTTCCATTGAAACCGCCAAGAATACCTTGTCTAATCTTTCCCATAACTTTTCCTTTCTTTTTAAATGGGTTAATCAAAATGTCAATGAACTCTGTTTGTTGCACCCTCTCTTGCGATAGGATACAATTCGTGGCTTCCTTCTTCCTTCTTTCCAGACCCCTGAAAACTGCGTTTCTCGGAGTTGGTACGGAGCAGGTACGGAGAGGGTACGGAGCAGGTCTTTCTCAAAGTCCGATCGCTACTCGTCGATTGATATGTTCCGTAGCCCTCGTTTCCTAACCACATTGCAAAGATACTACATTTTTTCCCCTTTCCCAAGTATCGGTTGTATGTTGCTCAGCGTTGCGTCCGTTTGCGTAGTAGTCTTGATTCATAACTTTAATGTGTTACCGTTTCTACTTGATTTTCAGTAGTATCCACCTTCTCGTACTTGCCGTTGTCTACTCTCTTGCAGAGGTTGTATTTGCTTACGTATTCGCCCACGTACTTCTCAGCCGTTCTCTTGGCGATGCCCAGCTTCTGTGCCGCAGCCAGCACCATCTGTCGGGTGAAGCTGGCAGGCAGGGCAGCAAAGAGTTTCTCGCTCTTCGGACTGAGCCTGATGCCCGTCGCGTTGTCTCCCTCCTTGTTAGGCAGCAGGGTAGAGAAGATGCGTGCAGCGTGCTGCATCAGTGTGTCGGCAATGATCAGAGCGCACTCTAGGTCTTCGTCCTTGCAGATGATGCAATCTGGCAGGGAGGTGGAACCTTCCAGACGGGTAATGCTCAGAATCATAGCAATGCGATAGGCACTCAGTCCCATTCGGTAGATGTTGGCTACGAAGTCTCTGCCCAGCATGTCCTTGTATTCTTCTACCAGCTTGTTGAAGAAATCGTTGAACTTGCCTTCCTGCTCTTCCGTCAAGTGGAACTCGATGCCGCCTTCCTTCTTCTTCAACAGCAGATGAATGTCATACACCCGCTTGCCGATGGCTTCCATCTCCTCATCGATGGTTCGGGTTGACTTTGAGAACACGTTGTGCCACTTGGCAGGAATATCCACCAGCATGAACAGGAAGCGGGAGAAGAGACCGTTCTCTGCCGATGGAATCAGATTGGCTACCTGACCTGGCGTACCCGTCAGATACACCGTCCATTTCGGGTTGTGAATCTCTACATGCTCATTCTCTTTTCTTCGTCGATAGGTGATATCCTCGTGATGGAAACCCTTTCGCAGACCATCCGAGAAGTTGCCGTAGTCGCTCTTCAACGTGTTGGCAAGTGAATCGGCCTCTGTCTCGAAGGTTATGCCCTGGTCATGGTTGTCGTGCAGTGCCTGGTAGATGGCGGTAGAAGAGCAGTTGGCAGGAATCATCGACGAACGATACGGAGGCTCCTTGGGCAATGGTATTCCTGATGCCTTCTTGCCCATGGCTCTGATGTCGGCAAGTTCCTGCTGATAGTTGTCCATCTCCTGCTTGTTGGCTTCCCTTACTTCCTGCTCGATGAGGCTCAGCAGTTTGAGACATGCTCTGACCATGCCTTTTCCTGTAGCGGCTCTGGCTACGTTGAAGACGTAGAGGTTGGTAAATACCTTAAAGCCGTCATAGATGGCAAAGACCTCGGGGAATGCAACGCTCAGGGCTGCGAGAGATCCGAGTAGGAGCATGTCTTTCTCGGTAACCGTCCTGCCGAGGACTATGGCTGATACTAGGATAGGACTCAGGAGATTTTTAATCTTGTCGCTGAAGGTAGGCAGAGGGATGGTCTCTGCCACTTCGTGCTCTACGCCTGACTTCTGTGTAGAGCTATTGGTAGCTGTAGAAGCATTCGAAGCTATTGCATGGTTTGCAAGGTTTGCACCCTTTGTATAGTTTGTATGACTTGCAATGTTCCCGTTACTTACCATATTACCTTGGCTAGGAGCCACCTTGATATCTATGCCGGCCTCCTTGGCATATTTAAAGAAAGAGGCGATGGTGATACCAGAGTGGTCGGTAGTATCATGCAGGCGCTTGATGCAGTTGGAGTACAGCTTGTCGCACTCCTCGTACTTGTAGCCGGCATTGAACCGACTGATGTCATGGAAGATGCTTCTTCCTTCCTCGCCCAGCTCCAGAGAGATGCCGAAGGCGATGTTGCGCCAGTTGTTGTATCCCTCTGTGATGTCGATGTTCATCTCAACGATAAGGTTGGCTACTGTGCGGATTTGCTCCGCCTTACTTACTTTTGCCCATTGAATTGGGTCGAAACTTGTTATCTTGTTCATGATCTAATCAATTTTAAATTCTTTGTACAATAATAGAATTGGCATTCCTCTACGGACTGCCGAACGTTGTTTCATCGTTCTTCATTCATCGTTTTTCCTTTATTAAAAAGGGCAGATGAGAGGATTTACGTAGCAGTTGGGGTCGTAGGGCAGGAAGCAAGCTCGGCTCACATTCTTGCAGGCTGCATCAATCTTGATGCCTCCATACGCTTGCCAGATATAGTGCTCCAATGCCTGGAACCAGGTAGGGTGGTCGCAAAGCTGCAGGTCTATCTGCACGAAGAGTTTCAACCCATCGCCCGAGGGACTACGGAAGGCAAGTTCCAGTTCGAAGTTCTTCTGCATCATTTCATCATGGATGAACTCCTGCTTCAGTTCCTCTACCAGGTCTTTGCCCACGTGGTCGATATCCAGGCACATGATGCCGGAGTGCTGTATGAGTCCCTGGTCGTTGCGTGCGTTGAAGATTCCGCTAGCCAGCACATAGTCAAACTCCTTTGCCTTATAAGCCTTGCGTCTTTTCTCTTCCTCTTCCGGAATGCCACGGAGCGTATCCGTAGCATTCTTGAAGAGGGTAGGGTCTGTAATGTACTGCCACAAGTGGTAGATGCCCACCCGGTTGTGGCTCACCACATTAGAGATAGGATGGCGGTAGTATTGCATCCCGTGCTCCTTCAGCTGCTCAAGGTTCATCGTCATAGGGCGCCTCCTTTCTCCACCTTATTTATAATAGGTGTCTGCATCTTGCCTTCTTCTTCATCTTTAGGCATAGGCTTGATGCGGCTGTCTCTGTACGATTCATCCATGAGTCGTTGCAGGTCCCGTTCCTTGTAGTAGCATCTTCCGCCCATCTTGGCAAACGGCAGCTTGCCGTTGGAGCGGAGAGTCTGCAGGGTTCGAGCACTGATGTGGAACATCTCCATCACCTCATAGTTGTCGTGCCACTCAGAAAGTGGCGTCAGTTGCTCCGCTGCTTCCTGACTATCCAGGCTGTCCTGACCTTGCATAGTTTGCATCGGTTGCAAAGTTTGCAAACCTTGCGGAGCGTGCATGCCGGTGTTGGCATGCTCATTTGACTGAAGTATCTTCTTCATATCTATATAGCAGAAGGTTTAACCCAAAGCCACATGAGCGTCTTCTGCGGATGAAACCTACACTGGCAGATGGCTTCTACGCCGCCGTGCTCTATCTGGTAAGATAGAATATGGTTGTACACCCATACAGGTTTCTTGATGCAAAATTACTGATTATCGTTTGCTCATGCAAGTATATTAGTAGATTCGTAAGGTGATCTAAAAATGTTCTTTTTGCGAACGATTTTCAATTAATAGATTGAAATATAAGGGCGAATCTACTAATTTGGATAGATTAGTAGATTGGGTGCTGGCAGCAATCAGCTAATTCTTTAATTTAGTAGATTGGGATAGGTAATAATACAATAAAAGCATAGACTGGTATATGTAAAACAGTCTATGCTTTAATGAATATGGAGATGCGTGAATCTACAAAATTGTGTTAATTATTCATAATAGGATTGTATGTTATCTGGTTTTGATATGAAAAAGAACTATTTTGTGAACGTTCCATTCTATTTGGGTTACGAATTTCCTTAGAATTGTCTTTTGCATTCATTGCTGCTTCTAGTATTCTATTGGTTTTTTTGTCGAAGTCAATGTATTCTTCGCTGTCTGTAGTATATTTATTATATTCGGCGTTAACACCTCCAAATTTTGGAACTACATAGTCGCCTTTATAGTGCTGCTGAAAGTAGCTATTGACAAATTCCTTTCTTTTCCCATTTGGAATTTTAACCTTTTTCATAAGGAAAGCGATGAACTTAGTAGAAACGTAGTACTTTTCTTTTTGTAGGCGTACCTTATTTCCCTTTATGTCAAATTCTTCGATGTGGACCATGAGTATTCTCAACATTCTTCCCAGTTTTACTTTTTGTTCGACATCAGTAATATCTTCATATAGGCTGCATTCATCGTTGTTTAGTCCATAGTTCTCCTTTAAAATTAGGCGATAGAGGGGAATGAGGTAGGTAAATTCTTCCTCATTCAACTCATGATAGTATTTAACAACGAAATCATCAAAGTCCATAGTTTTCAAATCCTTTACCAGGTCAGGAAAGATAGGCTCTAAGTATGGAAGTCCTAATCCGTCTAGAAGATATTTTATCTCAGCTTCTTTCTTTGCTTTGCATTTATTGAAAATCTCCAAAACGCGATGTTTATCTTTTCTTAATTCTTCAACAAGGTAATCTATTTTAGTGGCATATATAAACATTTCCTTTAATCTTGCAAATAAATTCAGTAGATTAGAGAATGCGAGTTTCACGCTGTCACTGAAAGAATCTAATCCCCATATTACAGTTTGCACATGAGGAGCATTGATTGGAGAGTTGTCAAAGACAGAATGCTTGATTCTGTTTAACTCATTATCGTATATTCTTTTCTGTTCAATTATCTTCGTGTTGGTAAACTCCGTATAGATGTTTGCCATAAGACTAGAGATTCTTGAAGCCTGTGTCTGATACTCCTTTGTTCTTTTATAGTATTTGTTGTAATTTGTGGCGTATAGTTTTAAATAGTTTTCTGCTTTTTTTTGCATTAACTCATACTCATTATCAACTCTTCTCTGCCAATACTCAATATTTTTAATGAGTTTTTGGGTTTGTTCAGAGTCAAAAGAAAGCTCCTGTAAGTAATTGATAAATCTTGCTTCAGAAGTTTTTTCGTCACCTTTATATGAAGGGCGTACGAGCATGAGTTCTAACTTGGGAAGCAAGAACTCAAATACATCTATGTTTATGGGTGTAACTCTACTAAGTTGCATAATAAAAAATTTGTGCTCCTTCTCCTGAGGGGTCGGGGCGGGTTAATAATCTAATTCCCCATGGAATCTCGTTCCTGGCACAAATTTGTAACTATCTTAACACAATGAAGTGAGGAGGTAATTACTCCTTTCGCCTGCAAATATACAAAAAATATATATAAAGATGACTTTTTGGATAACATTTTTATTGTTAAAAATATTTAAGTGCCAGGTAGATAACTAGTTATGATTTTTAAATAGATAATATTTGTATATAGAATGTTGTCTAAAAATGTCTGAAATGGGTGATTTTATTTAAATTATTAAAAATGAACTTAACTTAAAAAATAAAAATGAAAGATAGGTATGGATGATTGTTGGCTCGAAATGAAAGATTATGGGTGGCAAAAGCTTGAAAGCTGTTTGCGATGCATTTTTAACTCCTTGATAAGGCTCAACTTAGATACATACCGTCATCTTTTGCTGCTACCTGGTAAAATTAAGTCTTTTGTCCTTGTTTTTCTCATTTCTGAAGTGTTAAGAAAACCTTTATTTTTGTAAGTGTCTGTATTTTAAGTATCTAGGTTGAAAATTGTACTTTTTCGATGATAAAAACAAGGAAATTACACACTTTTTCGATGATAACAAATGTTAAATCATACACTTTTTCGAGGATAAGGTTGATTTATACTTGAAAGAATCGCATTTTAATGGTAATGGACATCAATTATTTGTCAGTTTATTTATAAACTGTTCGCAAATGTTCTGACTGCATTTCCTGCAACTTTTCATCGCTCAACTCGCCAGATTCCCAAAGTTTATCCATTTCTCGCTGCAAGCGATCATTCATGATCTTTACTAATGTTGCCATATTTGTAATTTTAAACATTTCACTCTGCAAAGATACAGATAATTATTGATACTCCAAAGATTTTAAGAAGAATATTTTTATTTTGCAAGAAAATAGGGGGATAATATAAAAAAAGGTGGCGATTCTTTTTGTTATCTTTGATTTTTGCAGTATCTTTGCATTCGGATTGATTCGCCCTAGGGTGATGACGTCTGTTTTTGTGGGTTAAAATAATAGCGTTTGCTGTTTATTCGATAAACGTTCAGGAAACTTGGCGGTGGAAAGAATGTATACATGAATAAATGTGCGAGCGCCTGCGATATACGTGGGCGTTCGACTTGTCTGTATACATAGGTTTCCGCCAAGTACCTCTGAACGTGGATGAGTTGAACTGTCCACGTTCTTGCGTTTGGGTATTTGGCGGAGTCTTCGTTTTAAAGAATAGCATGCTACGCATTAAAACTATATTTAAGCTTTAATGCTATGGCAAAATCATTGATTGAAGAACTACCTCGCATTGCAAGCGAAGGTAGGCAAGAGGCTCAGCGCATTATTGAGCGATTGAGCAGTGGCACACGCATTGGGTTGCAAACCAATGAGCTGGTGTTGCCTCGCAAGGATGTCTCCGGATTCTTCCGTGGACAAGTTCCCAATATCCCTAATGCATTCAATGCCGCCCTGGTTGGGGAGAGTTGGATGAACCGTCTGGTGTATGGTGATAATCTCCTGACCATGCAGGCGCTGCTTGCCGGAGACCCTCAGACGGGCTTGCCTTCTTTAAGGGGCAAAGTGGATTTGATATACATCGACCCGCCGTTTGATTCGAAGGTGGATTATAGAACTCCGATAACTTTACCAAATACAAGTTTTTCTCAAAAGCCAACTGTTATAGAGCAGTTTGCTTATGCTGATACATGGGAAGAGGGAACCATTTCATATTTGAAGATGATTTATCCAAGATTAGTTCTGATGAAAGAATTACTTTCAGAAAAAGGAAGCATCTATGTTCATATTGATTGGCATATTGGTGCTTATATGAAGATTATTCTTGATGATATCTTTGGAAAAAATAGATTTCTGAACGAAATAATGTGGTGTTATACGATTGGTGGTAAGGGAAGTAGTTTTTATGGAAGAAAACATGATACAATTTTGCTTTATTCTAAATCGCCAAATTATACTTTTAACGGAAAGGATAAAAATGTCATTGTTCAGCGTAAATTAAATACGCATATGCGTACGAAAATTGATGATGACGGAAGAGAATACCAAGAGAAAACTGATAAAAAAAGTGGTAAAATTTATCGTTATTATGTAGATGAAGGAAAGGTACCTGAAGATTATTGGATAGATATAGAACAATTAAATCGTGAGGATGCTGAGCGTGTTGGCTATGCAACACAAAAGCCTAGTAAATTGTTAACTCGTATTATTGCAGCATCTTCCAACGAAGGCGACCTCGTCTGTGATTTCTTCGGTGGCAGTGGCACCACGGCAGCTGTTGCCGAAAAGCTGGGCCGTCGCTGGATTACCTGCGACATCGGCAAGCCGGCATCTCTCGTCATGCGCAAGCGCTTCATCGACCAGGAAGTAAATCCGTTCCTCTATCAGAGCATCGGTGACTATCAGAAAGAGGCTTTCCATAACAACAAGAAACTCCGCCGAGTGGGCGATCTCTCTCAGGTAGTCTTAGGCCTCTTCGGTGCCTTACCATTCTCTCCAGAGCAGGTGAACGACAGAAACTTCGGTTACGTAAAGGGCACCCGAAACCTGGTGATGGTGGATAGCCCTAACCGCCTGACCACTGCCGCCACCGTTCGCCGTGCCGTGGAAGCCAAGGCTTCTCTGCTTGGCGGCGACTGGGATAAAGTCATCGTGCTCGGCTGGAACTTCGCCTTCGACATCTCGCAAGCCATCGAGAAATATAAGAACAGCAATGTAGAGGTGTTGGTGATTCCGCCCGATCTGCTCGACAAGCTATCTAAGAAGGGTTTCAAGAAGCTCATCGCCGACAAAACCGTCCGCTTCTCTTCTTTGCAATATCTGGTGGTGAACCCAGTTGAAGTAACCGTGAACGGCAATGGCGAGGATGAACTCGATATCAGTCTCAGCAACTATGTGCTGCTCTCGCCAGATAATATCCCGCTGGACGATAAGGACAAGGAGAAACTGCAGCAGGTGATGGAGCAGGACCCTCTCTCGCTGATAGAATATTGGAGCATCGACCCTGATTATGACGGCGATACCTTCCGCAGCACCTGGCAGGATTATCGTGAGAACGTGGATAATGACAGCGACCCGCTGCACTGCGTATATTCCACCCGAATTGCCATGCCGCATAAGGACGAGCGAAAAGTCTGCGTCAAGGCGGTGGATGTGTTCGGATTCGAGAGTCAGGTTATCCTGGATGTGAAGTGTTAGTGTTAAGAACGAATAGGAGATTACGACTATGGCTATCAATTCAAATAATATATCTTTGGAATTGGCGCATCGACTCACCGATGTGGTCAATGCAGCCTGGAAGAGTGGGGAGATGCTGGAGAAGGTGACCCCAACCACCGCTTCGCTCTTAAACTACTGGTTTGGAGAGGGTTTCTGCAACGAGCGTGCGAGAAACTTCCACGAGGGGCAGCGTCAGGCTATCCTCAACATCATCTATCTGCACGAAGTAATGGGAGAAAACTGTGTGATGGATGCTTATCAGGGCATCATTCCGGAACTGATGGATAGGGCCGACCTGGCTCAGCTTGCCAAGCCTAAATATCAGATGCCTAAGTATGCTGTGAAGATGGCTACGGGCACGGGAAAGACGTGGGTGATGCATGCCCTGATAATCTGGCAGATGCTGAATGCCCGGCACGAGGATGTGGAGAGCGGACGATTTACGCAGAAGTTCCTGATAGTGGCTCCGGGGCTGATCGTTTACGACCGTTTGCTGGATGCCTTCTGCGGCAGAAAGAAGCGCGATGAGGAATATCGTGACCCTCAGACCAACGACTACTACATGAACCAGGAGGTGTTCATCCCCGAGCGTTATCGTGACGAGGTGTTTTCGTTCATCCAGAACAATGTGGTGACCAAGGAGGATGGCATCGGCAGGAAGACCACTGGCGAGGGACTGATTGCCCTGACCAACTGGCATCTGTTTGAAAACCAGATGGAAGAGAAGGAACAGGATGAGGATGTGGACGATTCCAGCACGGTGACGCCCGCTGAAATCATCAGCGACCTGTTGCCTATCCGTCCGGGCAAGTCGGCGGGCAATGACCTCGGCATGCTCGACCGCCGTGCCCTGGGCGGCACCGAACTGGAATATCTGGCAGGTTTAAAGGATTTGATGGTAATCAATGATGAGGCTCATCATATTCACGAAATCAAGCGTAATGGTGAAACCGAGGAGGTGGAATGGCAAAGAGGCCTGAATGCCATCAGCGCCACCAAGGGTACAAGATTCATACAGGTGGACTTCTCTGCTACTCCTTTTGATACGAAGGGTGCCGGAGAGAAGCAGGTGAAACTCTTCTTCCCGCATATCATTGTTGACTTCGACTTGCCTATGGCGATGAAGCAGGGACTGGTGAAACTGTTGTTGCTCGACCGCCGCCAGGAACTCACCGACCTGGAGAACCTGGATTACAACGCCGAGCGTGATGAGCAGGGAAAGGTAGTAGGGCTGAGCGAGGGCCAGCGCATGATGCTCCGTGCCGGATTGACCAAGCTGAACAAACTGGAAGAAGAATTCCTGAAGAATGATGCGTCTAAGAACCCGAAGATGCTCATCGTCTGCCAGGATACCACGGTATCTCCTTTTGTAGAAGAGTTTCTGAAGTCGGAAGGTCTGGAAGATGAAGACATCGTTACCATCGACAGCAACAAGCAGGGCGAGGTGAAGGATGAGGAATGGCAGGAAATCAAGAAGAAGCTCTTCGATATAGATAGGTATAAGAGTCCGAAGGTGGTTATCTCGGTACTGATGCTCCGTGAGGGCTTTGATGTCAACAATATCTGTGTGCTCGTTCCGCTCCGTTCTTCGCAGGCACCAATCCTGCTGGAGCAGTTGGTTGGTAGAGGTTTGCGACTGATGTGGCGAGAGCCTGACTACATCGACATCAAGCGTGAAGACCGCCTCAGGGTATTGAAGAATCATCAACCTCCTCGCACTTATATCGATACCTTGTCCATCGTTGAGCATCCGGCTTTCATCAAGTTCTATGATGACTTGCAGGATCAAGGCTTGGTTGCAGTGGATGAAGGCGACGTGGGTACAGGAGGAGCCACTGGCGATATCCTGACCGTGGGACTTCGTGAGGATTACGAAAAGTATGATTTCCAATGGCCGGTTATTCTGCATGATTCCTTAGAAGAGTTGGAAGATGCAGAAATAGATTTAGATGATTTACAGCCATTCACGATGTATCCGCTGTCTTTGCTCCGTAAGTTCCTGGCAAAGGAGGGGGAGACCTTCGTATCGCAGGAATCTTTGACAAAGACTACCTTTGGTAAGTATAAGGTAACGGCTAATCTCTTCAATGCTAATGGATATAATGAATATCTGCAGAAGTTGCTGAAGGTAGTAACTTTGCGCTTTGAGAACTGTCGCCGACAGGGCTTCCCAACAATTCAGATTAATGGGGCTCAAACGGTGCAGGTGATGGACTGGTACATCCGTAAGAGGCTTTTCACCATGTCTTTCGATCCGTTCCAGGGAAGCGACTGGAAGATATTACTGGCGAAGGATGGCATCGTGACGAAGCATATCGTGGAGCAGTTTGCGGTGGCAATCTATAAAATGCAGAACCGCCTGACTACGGTAGATGCTGAGGTGAGCCATACAGATTTCTCTTCGCTCAAAGCCATCAAGATGAGAGAGTCTTATTCCATGGAGGTACAGAAGTGCATCTATCCCCGACTAGGTTATCCATCTCATGGTGGTGGATTGGAAAAGGCGTTCATCGAGTTCCTGGATAGGGATGCCGAGGTGGAAAAATTCCTGAAGATTAATGAGAGTGGCCATTCGTTTGCTATCATCTTCTACGTGAGGAAGGATGGCTTGATGGCAACGTATCATCCAGATTTCATCGTGGCTACAGCTGATAAAGTTTATCTGATAGAAACCAAGGGCGACGACAAGGTAGATGACGTGAACGTGCGTCAGAAACAGACGGCAACCATCGAGTGGATAAAGAAAATCAATGCTTTGGAGTCTAAGGATAGAATGAATCGCACCTGGGAGTATGTTTTGATAGGCGAGAGCGTGTTCTACTCGTTGAGTGGAAGTGGCGCTACGATTACTGATATTTGCAACATGTGTAAGGTTTCGTATTCTGTGGCAACGGGTAATCTATTTGATATGTAAAAGCATTTGCTACGAATGAAGCAAATGCTGCAATAATGATAAAGAAAGCCAGCCTTTTCGCAGGAGAAGGCTGGCTTAGTTGTTTTATGGTTCTTCTGTATTTTATAACCACCCCCAGTCGCTCCAATCGGCTTTGGAGGCAATGCTGGTGGTTTTCCACCACGAACCGAGAAGGAAGGCTGTGAATGATACCCCAAAGATGGCTGCACAGACATAGCTGGCTTCTCCGTAGCCGGTAAAGGCAAGGATGAGTCCAATGACAAGACTGAGGATGCTGACCACCAGGCAGAAAAGCACGCTGAAGGCATAGAGACTACTTGTCTCATACTCCTTCTCGTTTTCTTTCTCCCTTACTATCTTCTGTCTTTCAGGGCTTCCTGCTTTTGGCAGAGCACCATATATTCCGCAGAGTAAGATACCAAACAGGCAGAGGAATATCCCCACCAGCGGGTGACTGAGCCTATCCATGAAGCACAATATCAACATGAGTGAGATTATAAACCCCACCAGACCTATTACAGCAGTCTTATCCCAATATTCTTTCATAACGATTGGTTTAATCAGAACAACATTCTCTTCTATGTGTGCAAAGATATAAAATATTCCTGAGATATGCTTCTTTTTTGATGCAGAAAATGGTATTTTCTTGCAGATTTTCTTGCGATTTCCAATCTTTCTTCGTACCTTTGCCACTTGAAGGGTGAGAAATCTGATTTATAGAGGGTTCGGAATCATCCGGAAGTTAAAAACGTGGAACTTTAAAAGCGAAAGAATTATGGAGGAAAAGAAATATCATATCGAGGAATCGAAGATTGCAGGGGATAAGGTCTGTGAGCCATCGCCAGCCTATGCATCTGTTGCATCAGAGTCTGTATCTCATCACGTGATTGATTCTGGGATAGAGCAGAAAGATGAAATTCCTGTTCTTAAAAATCATTTTAGCTATGAGGGTCTTTTGGATAGTATCGATTATTGT
>ERZ779997.83-NODE-83-length-22334-cov-23.9206_pt1 | contig 22334 bp, 20 predicted proteins | sample MGYA00511876_ERZ779997 | MGnify/ENA primary metagenome ERZ779997 (study PRJEB29588, sample SAMEA2161087) | human gut metagenome | biome: human gut; feature: human-associated habitat; material: faeces | place: Denmark | collected 2008/2010 ... | reverse complement strand
CAAGAATGGCAACTCCGGCAGCAGCCATATCGAGATCTATCCTTAACCCATCGCAATTACACCTTAAATTATATAGTAATAAAACAAAAGAAAGGGTGTGCCATAAGTCCATGACACACCCTTTCTTTTGTTTCCATTGAATATTAAACCTTATTTCCCTCTTTTGGGAAAACCACGGTTGGCTTGAAGGTCTTAGCCTCTTCAAAGTCCATCAGGGCATAAGCGATGATGATAACGGTATCTCCCACCTGCACCTTGCGGGCTGCAGCACCGTTCAGGCAGATACAACCGCTGCCACGCTCACCCTTGATAATATAGGTCTCCAAGCGCTCACCATTGTTGTTGTCTACAATCTGAACCTTCTCGCCTGCTATCAGATTAGCAGCGTCCATCAAGTCCTCATCGATGGTGATGCTACCCATATAATTCAGGTTAGCCTCAGTTACGGTCACACAATGGAGCTTACTCTTCAATACTTCTATCTGCATTGTTCTGTTATTACTTGATCTGTTACGGATTAAACTTAATAAAGAAATCTATCGAGGAATTATCCCTTATACTTGATATGGTCGATGAGACGGATAGGAGTCTTACCGCAATAAACGGTGATGCAACCTACCACGTATGCACTATCCTCCCATGAAGAAACATCCTGCAGGCTGTCGCCATCCACAATCTGGAAATACTCTACCTCCAGACCCTCTACAGCATTGATGTCGGCAACCACCTTATCGTGAGTTTCCTGTACGGTATGAGTCTTGGCATACTCCACACTCTCCTTCAGGGCCTTATAGATGTTTGGCGCAATGGCACGCTCATCAGGAGCCAGCAAAGTATTACGGCTGCTCTTAGCCAAACCGTCCTCATCACGGACAATAGGACACTCTACAATCTGCACATCGCTGTTGATGTACTTCACGAGCTGCTTGATGACAGCAATCTGCTGCCAATCCTTCTCACCGAAATAAGCACGAGTTGGTCGAACGATATAGAAAAGACGGCTCACTACCTGACATACACCATTGAAATGACCCGGGCGCTTGGCACCCTCCATCACGGTAGAAACAGGTGGAAACTCAAAGTGGCGTGTATCTGGTGTAGGATACATCTCCTTCACCGATGGTGCAAACACATAGTCAGCACCACAAGCCTCCAAGAGCTTGCAGTCAGCATCGAGGGTACGAGGATAGCGATCCAAGTCACCCTGATCATTGAACTGTGTAGGATTCAGGAACACAGAAACTACAGTCACGCCATTTTCCTTCACACTGCGCTTAACAAGAGAGGCGTGACCCTCATGCAGCGCACCCATAGTTGGCACAAGGCCGATTTCCTTTCCCTCCTTACGACACATGAAGAGTTCGTTCTGGAGGTCAACAATCTTATTGAATACTTTCATCGTCATAATCTGTTTTCGGGTGCAAAATAACAACTTTTTTCTCAAATGAGAAAGAAAAAACCTAAAAATATGCGAATTATTGCCGAAAATAATGAATTTCGGAGAAAAAATGCCCCTATTTGAAGTTTTTTTTGTACCTTTGCACGTAATTCGTAAGAATAAAATTTAAATTTTATGGCAAAAAAAGTATTATTTATCAATCAGGAGATCGACCCATACGTAGCCGAGTCTCACATGTCAATCATGGGACGCGAACTGCCTCAGAAGATGCAGGAAGCAGGTTTTGAGATCCGCACCTTCATGCCTAAGTGGGGCACCATCAACGAGCGTCGCGGACAATTGCACGAGGTCATTCGCCTGTCTGGTATGAACCTTATCATAGATGATACAGACCATCCGCTGATCATCAAGGTTGCATCTATACCAACAACACGACAGCAGATTTATTTCATCGATAATGACGACTATTTCAAGAGCCGCCAGATGGGCACCGATGAAAACGGAAAGGAATATGCCGACAACGGAGAAAGAGCTATCTTCTTTGCACGTGGCGTATTGGAAACCGTAAAGAAGCTCCGCTGGCAGCCTGATGTAATCGTCTGCCAGGGTTGGGCTAGCGCAGTAGTGCCTTTCTATGTAAAGACTGCCTACAGCGAAGAGCCTTCATTTGCAGAATCAAAGGTAATTACCGCTCTCTATACCAACGAACTCAAGGGTGAACTGGGTACCAACTTCAAACGTTGCGTTGCCTTCCGTGATGCCAAGTCTGAACTGCTCGACGGCTATCAGGACGACTTTAACTTCATTGAGCTCGGCAAACTCGCCATCGACTATAGCGACGGTGTGGTAGAAGGTGAAGAAGAAGCTAACCAGATTCTCTTTGATTATGCGAAGGAGAAGAACAAGCCTGTACTGGCTTATCCGGGAGAAGATATCCAGGAGCCATACGCAGACTTCATCAACAAGGTTTGTCCTGACGCAGAATAAAATTCCGACAACAGAGACACATACATACAAGGATAATGAAAATTTTAAGACTCTTAACAGTATTAGTAATAGCAGCGCTTACTTTCGCTGCATGTGATGATACCACCGAGGGAATCGGTGGTAGCATCACTAATAAGATAGACAATATTAACATTTCCAACTCAGCGTTCAATGTTACCACAAAGTCTATAGTAGCAGGTGCCGTATTGAGCCGCAACAACACGGGGCTCATCGGAAAGATGAAAGACCCGGAAACCGGCAACTATGTAAAGGGCGACTACATGACCCAGTTGAGCGTATTGCCAACTTTCTCTGTAGATACACTCGATTACATCAAGCAGGCAAACGGCGGTTCTATCGAAGCAGACTCATGCTACCTCCTGGTTTCATACAATGCCAGCTACGGTGATACCATCGCCCCTATGAAGGTGACAGCCTATGAGATGACCAAGCCGATGGCAGAGGATCAGGAGTATTACTCTGATTATGATGCCTTCAAGGCAGAGGCAGGCTGGGTAAGCGAAAACAATCCGCATTGGAGCAGTAATTATAACTTGAGCAATACATCAGATGTCAAGAACTTCAAGATTTACTTGAATAAGAAGTACGAGAAAGATGGTAAGACATACAAGAACTATGGTTCTTACATCATGCAGACATACGCTGAACATCCTGAGTACTTCAAGACCAACTTCAAGTTCCTGCACAATGTCTGCCCTGGCTTCTACATCAAGAATGTAGGTGGTACGGGTAACATGGCTAAGATCTGGAATACAGAGCTTATCTTCTACTGGACCCGTCACAAGACCATCAATAAAGACAGTACAGCTGTAAGCATCGGATACAACCGTTTCGATGGTACAGAAGAGGTATTGCAGCTCAACAAGATTGAGAACGATACCGAGAACTTGAAGAAGTTGGCAAGTAAGGATCAGGAGAAATGTACTTATCTCAAGTCACCGGCAGGTATCTTCACCGAGGTTACCCTCCCTATCAAAGATATCATGAAAGGACATGAGAAGGATACGCTCAACACAGCTACCATCTCCTTCCCACGACTCAACAATGACAACGAAGACAACCCATACAACTTTGCTACACCAAGCACCATCCTGATGGTTCAGAAAGACAGTTTGCAGTCGTTCTTCGAAAAGAGCAAGTTAGCAGATAGCCGTACTTCTTATACGGCAAGCTACAGCAGTACCGGCACCTACAAGAATGCCTATACATTCCAGAATATCGCCAACCTGGTTTCTGCCATGTATAAGAACAAGGGCAAGGGGGAAAACTGGAATAAAGTAGTACTGGTTCCTGTAAACGTCATCACAACCACACAGGGCTATACTACCGTCATCTCCAAGATTAATCACGATATGTCACTCGCATCTACCCGACTCATCGTAGGTACGGATGATCCTGACAAGGATTATACCACAGACGAGAAGACTGGTAAGAAGGTGGCATCTGGTCCGATCCGAATCAAGGTGATTTACAGTAAGTTTAAAGAAGAATAAGCATTCATAACGCAAAGTAAAAAAGGAAACGAAACATGGCAGATAATTTTTTGGAGCGTCATCGCGAAGAATACGAGATACGCAAGGCTGCATGGCTCAAGAAGAAGAAACTATTCATGAAGTCAGGCAAGAAACAGAAGCCCCAGACACAGATGCCACGTCCTGAAGACGAAGCGTTATAAACACGAAAAAATTCAGAATCCTGAGAAAGAGGGTGTATCATAAAGCATTTGAATGTTTATGATACACCCTCTTAACTTTGCCGGTTAATCCTTAAAAACTGCCGCATAAGTACAATAAAAGCCACTTAATACAAAATAAAGCAAAATTAATTTGGAGTTTACCCATTTTTTTTATATCTTTGCATTGTGAACTTAAAAGTATTAAATATTAAACAGACAAAAAGCAATAAAATAAAAATAATCAAGATATTAGTAGAGATACTGGTCTATGGGTTTAACTTTTCTAAGAACTTGCATTTAAGGACACAAGATATTTGCAGGATACAAGTTACTTGCAATATATGAGATACTTGGTTTATGTTTATAGATAATGGAGAAATTACTCTCATAAAGAATTTGTTTTTAAGTTTAAACAAAAATGCTAAAGTTAGATGTTAGTAATTATAAGTCCCCGTAGTGACCGTGAGGCTACTGCGGGGACGCTTTTTCAATTTATAGTATATAGAAACAAAAAGGGCAAGACCAGAGATGGCCTTGCCCAATCTATTTTTATAACTCTTTATCTATATTATAAGATTCTACCTGTAAGAGAGAACTTCAAAACAGGATAAACCTTCAAGTCTTTTACGAACTTAGAGAGATCATCCTCGCCAGCATCTTCCAATGCCTTATTGATATCTATCTCGTTACCATTCTGGTAAACCTTGAGCTTGCCCATGAACTGGCAACCCAACTCAAAGCGGCAACCGATACGGTTCTTAGGAACCAGACGACCGAAGCCTAAACCAAGGTATGGACGAACATTCTTGCAACGGATATCGCCCTGAAGGTTATAATTCTCATCGAGCTCCAAGTTGTAACCACCCAAGTTGGCTGATATAGCCTTACGGAACTGTTGCTCCAAAGTTTGATTATTTTTCAAGTATTTATTAGAGAAATCACGAAGTTCATCGCAAGAACCGGTAACCTCAGCAATCTTCTCACCACCAATAGACAAACCAGCAGCGATAAAGAACTTGCTGCCACCACCGAATGGATACAGATTAGCCTTTACATTAAAGGTGGTACGGTCGAATGAGCCTTCTGCATGAATGGTTGCACCGGTTGGATAAGTAACATTAGGTAGTTGAGGCAAAGAACTGGTACTGACATCTACATCCAAATCACCAGACAGTTTGAAAGATGGCATGATGTTCACACCTGCTTCTACCTCAAGGAAGTTAGTAACAGGAGCAGCCACACCAACACTAATACCCTCGGTACCTGCACCCACGTTAAGACCTACATGGTTAAAGATACCGCGCTTGTAATCGCTCTGTGCCATTACACTTCCTACACCAGCAAGCAGAATTACTGCCATCATCATTAATTTCTTCATAATCGTTCTGTTTATAAGTTAAATATTAAACGTTTTTTGCATATCGTTCGTAAATATGCTACAAATATAAACAAAAGTTACAAGAAGAACAAATAATTACACAAAAAAATTAAGACTCTTTAGTACTTTAGCATACTAAAGAGCCCTAATATATTATTAAAAACGCAAAATCAGACTACTGAACTTAATCTACTACCGTAAACTTGGCATATTTCAGCAGAAGCTGTTTGGTACCAGAATGAACGAACTCAACCGTAGCCTTCGTATTCTCACCAGTACCTTCAATCTTCAATACTGTTCCCCGTCCAAAACGCTGATGTTCAATCTTCATTCCCTCCTGCAAACCACAAGAAGAACTGCCAGCAGATGAAGCTGTAGAAGAAGAAACTGATGCTGCAGAAGATCCAGTACCGCGAGAAGCAGGATGAGAAGAATGCGCCTCCATATAACGTTTAGCTGCATTCAGCGCTCTAACAGACTTGAAATTACCTTCAGAGAGAGATGAGCGTCCGGAAACAGACGAGCGTCCGGAAGTACGTGAAGTCTCCGGTTCATCATCAAAGAGAGAAGGCTTAGGATCTGCCACAAACTGCGATGCTACCGGTTTGGAATTCTGATACCTGCTACTGTATCTAGGCTGCTCAGCATCCTCCCACGGTCTGCGAGGACGTTGCGCTCTCGCCCACTCCGGCTGGTCAGACATAGAGCCAAACAAGCTTCCACCAGCCTCATCCTGGCTATCAATCAACTTGCCGTCAATCTCATCGATAAACCGACTCGGATTATCAAACTCCATCTTGCCATATCGCCAGCGGTTCTTGGCGTTCGTCAGGATACAATGTTTCTCAGCTCGAGTAATGGCTACGTAAAGCAATCTCCGTTCCTCCTCCAGTTCTCTGAGCGAAGCAGCAGAAAGCGGACTCGGGAAGATATTCTCTTCCAAACCAACCACGAAAACCGTAGGAAACTCCAGACCCTTGGCAGCATGAACCGTCATCAGAGATACACGAGGTTCATCCTTATCACCATCGCTGTCAGCATCGGTAAGCAGCGCCACATCCTGCAGATAATCCTGCAGGAAGAGTTCATCAAACCTACCCTCTTCACGGCGTTCCTCCACAAAAGCCGACATACCGCTCAAGAATTCCTCCAGGTTCTCCTGACGTGCCAGATCATCGGCATCCTTGCCCGACATGATATCCTGACTGATACCACTCTCCTTGATAATGGCATCACCCAATTCATAGACATCCGTAGTTTGAGCCCGTTCGATAAACGAAGAAATCAGCAATCTGAAGGTTTCCAGCTTGTTCATCGTACCCTTGTTAACCGCCAGTCCATACCGCTCAGGAGACCCGATTACCTCCCAGAAACTCACCTGGTTCTGATGGGCACAGTCAGCAATCTTCAGCACCGTAGCAGCCCCTATTCCTCGTGCCGGATAGTTGATGATACGCTTGATAGCCTCTTCATCATCCGGATTCGCCACCAGACGGAAATAAGCAATAATATCCTTAATTTCCTTGCGCTGGTAGAAACTCAGTCCGCCATAAATGCGATAAGGAATACCCTGCTTTCTGAACTCCTCCTCGAAGCTGCGGCTCTGGGCATTGGTGCGGTAGAGAATGGCAAAATCACTATACTGGCAACCATCCTCGCGCCGGATACGCTTCACGTCCTTCGCCACAATCGCCGCCTCTTCCTTGTCGCTGTAAGCAGGTTTATACTGAATCTTCTCACCCTTCGCATTCTCGCTGAACACATCCTTAGGAATCTGGTTGCGGTTATGCTTGATCAGACTGTTAGCCGCCTCAACGATGGTCTGGGTAGAACGGTAGTTCTGTTCCAGTTTGAAGAGACGCGTTCCCTGAAACTGGCGCTGATAGTTGAGAATATTATCGATATTGGCACCACGGAAACTATAGATACTCTGCGAGTCATCACCCACGACACAAACACGCTGCTTCTCCTGACAGAGTTGCATGACGATAGACATCTGAACGTGATTGGTATCCTGATACTCATCCACCAGGACATAATCGAAGCGGGCGGCATATTTGTGGCGAATATCCTCATGTTCCCTGAAGAGCTGATAGGTAAGCGTCAGCAAATCATCGAAATCCATGGCATTGGCCTGCTTGCAGCGCTGCACGTAAGCCACGAAAATCTTACCAACCTCAGGCATCTGCGCACGCTTGTTCTGCTCGAAGATAGCCGCATCGCTCTCATAAGCCGCAGCACTCATCAGGTTGTTCTTCGCCATCGAAATCTTGGCATGAACGGCAGCAGGCTTATACTTCTTATCATCCAGCCCCATCTCCTTCACTATCGCCTTGATCAGCGAGCGCGAGTCACTTTCATCATAAATGGTAAAGTTGTTGTTGAAGCCGATATGCTCAGCCTCCGCTCTCAGGATTCGGGAGAAGATGCTGTGGAAGGTACCCATATAGAGATGCTGGGCGAGATCATTTCCCACCAGTTTTCCGATACGTTCCTTCATCTCCCTTGCCGCCTTGTTGGTAAAGGTGAGCGCCATGATGCTCCAGGGTTTCATGCCCTGACTAAGGAGATAAGCTATCTTATAAGTAAGCACACGCGTCTTACCCGAACCTGCACCGGCTATCACCAGCGAAGGTCCGTCAATATATTCTACCGCAGCACGCTGCGCTTCGTTCAAGTCTTTCAGTAAATCCATGAATCAATATTTGAGGCAAAAAACTATTTTAAGGTCACCCCTATCAACTATAAACTATAAACTATCAACTAAGTATTACTTCCCCCTATATCCGCCCACAGCCGTGCCCGGGTCGAAATCTTCGCCCTCACGAGGGAAGGTAGGGATAAATCTCATCTGATGTTCTATCTGTCGCTGGCGCTTTTTCATATAAGCGCTAGGATGCAGCGAACTGAATTTGCGCGGATTAGGAAGTGTAGCTGCTATCAGCGCACACTCGCCACGAAACAGATCTTTCGCTTTCTTGTCGAAATGATATTCTGCAACCGCATCCACACCATAGATACCCGGTCCCATCTCAATGCTGTTGAGATAAACCTCCATGATGCGCTGCTTGCTCCACATCATTTCGATGAGGAAGGTAAAGTAGACTTCAAATCCCTTGCGGGTCCATGAACGGCCAGGCCACAGGAAGACATTCTTAGCAGTCTGCTGACTGATGGTACTGGCTCCATGCACCTTTCCACCACGTGCATTATTCTTCGCCGCACTCTCGATGGCATTGAAGTCGAAACCGTGATGCTTCAGGAATCTCGCATCTTCGCTCGCCATTACCGCCACTGGCATGTGAGGCGAAATCTTATCCATCGAAACCCAATGATGATGCAGGGTAATACTCTCTCCATCAGCTACTTGCTGAAAGCATCGGATAAACATCAGAGGAGTGACATACACAGGAATGAACCTATATGCCACTACAGCAAGAATGGTGGTACTGAAAAACAGCACCACCACCCATTTTACTATATTCTTGATTTTATTCAAAATCATCTATTTATTTTTTCCCTTCCGGGAGCATGAAACTTATTACTTCAATGTACCGTTGTTGGCTGCGTTAACCATAGCCTGGCTAGCATACATGTAAACCTCTACACGACGGTTCTGGGCACAAGCAGCAGTAGTATTAACAACAGGGTTAGCAGAACCCAAACCCTGAACATTCTTTACCTGACGGCTGGTAACACCGCAAGAAGCGAGATAGTTGTAAACAGCCTCAGCACGCTTCTGGCTCAATGGCAAGTTGATACCGTCATTACCTGTAGCATCGGTATAACCCTGGATAGAAACCTCGCAGTCGGTATTGTTCTTCAATACACCGGCAAACTGAGCCAAATCAGTCTTTGCGCTGCTGCTGAGAGTAGAACCGTTAGTTGGGAAGAGGATACCAGAAGCAAATGTTACCTTAACGGCAGACAAGCCATTGGCATCTGTTACAGTCTCAACCTGTGCATTCTTCACCCGTTCAGCCTCAGCCTTCACCTTATCCATGTGCTTTCCGATGAGGTTACCAGCACCGCCACCAACAGCTGCACCGATAGCAGCACCAACAAGTGCACCTGTACCACGATGGCTATTATTGAGCAATCCACCAACGATAGCACCCAGAGCTGCACCAGAACCGGCACCTACTGCTGTACCAGTCTTCTGATTGGTTCCACAACTTGAGAAAAGCAAGCACAAAGAGAGGCCTGCAACTGCAAAATTAGTCTTTTTCATTTTAAAATCTCCTATATTTATGTTATTTAATTGCAAAGATAACTCTTTTTTCTCCATAATGGAGAGTTTTCTAATATTTTTTTGTATTTTTGCATGCAAATTTAAGGGTATTTGTCGAAATAGAGCTAGGAAATCACCTATTTGGGGGTGGAAAATCCCTAAAAGTTGGATTTAAGACACCTGCAGACAGATGAACTGCCGGCAGCAGATGATGAAGGGGCTCATGCTTATACCTTAATATATAAGTAACAGAAGAAATAAAAAACAAAATAAATAGAATAAAGCAATATGGCTAAAGAACTCAAGAATTTAACCAAGCGCGCTGACAACTACAGTCAGTGGTACAATGATTTGGTAGTAAAGGCTGATCTCGCTGAGTTGTCACCAGTTCGTGGTTGTATGATTATCAAACCATACGGTTACGCTATCTGGGAGAAGATGCAGCAGCAGCTCGACAAGATGTTTAAGCAGACAGGTGTACAGAACGCATACTTCCCTCTCCTCATCCCGAAGAGTTTCTTCTCTCGTGAGGCTGAGCACGTGGCAGGTTTCGCCAAGGAGTGTGCCGTAGTTACCCACTATCGTCTCCGTTCTACAGAGGATGGCAAAGAGGTTGAGGTAGATCCTAACGCAAAGCTCGATGAGGAGCTCATCATCCGCCCTACTTCAGAGACCATCATCTGGAACACCTATAAGAACTGGATCCATTCATGGCGTGATCTCCCTATCCTCTGCAACCAGTGGTGTAACGTAATGCGTTGGGAGATGCGTACCCGTCCATTCCTCCGTACTTCTGAGTTTCTCTGGCAGGAGGGCCATACAGCCCACGCCACCAAGGAAGAGGCTGAGGCAAAGGCTCAGGAGATGCTCAAGGTTTACGCTGATTTTGCTGAAAACTACATGGGTGTTCCTGTATTGCAGGGTGTGAAGAGTGAGACAGAGCGTTTCGCCGGTGCTCTCAACACCTATACCATCGAGGCAATGATGCAGGATGGCAAGGCTCTCCAGAGTGGTACTTCTCACTTCCTGGGTCAGAACTTCGCCAAGAGTTTCGACGTAACATACTTGAACAAGGAGAACAAGCCTGAGTATGTATGGGCTACTTCATGGGGTGTTTCTACCCGACTGATGGGTGCCCTCATCATGGTTCACAGCGATGATAACGGTCTCGTATTGCCTCCAAAGCTGGCTCCTATCCAGGTGGTTATCGTTCCTATCAACAAGGGCGACGAGCAGTTGGCTCAGATTACTGCTAAGTTGCAGCCTGTCATCGACCAGCTCCGTGAGTTGGGCATCACCGTGAAGTATGATGATAACCCTGCTAAGCGTCCTGGCTTCAAGTTCGCTGACTATGAGTTGAAGGGTGTTCCTGTTCGTCTGGCTATGGGTGGCCGTGACTTGGAGAACAACACCATCGAAATCATGCGCCGTGATACCTTGGAGAAGGAGAACGTAAGCTTCGACGGCATCGTTGAGCGCGTAAAGAATATGTTGGAAGACATCCAGAAGAATATCTTCGAGAAGGCTCGTGCTTACCGTGATGCTCACGTTTACGAGTGCGACAACTACGAGGAGTTCAAGGAGCGTGTGAAGGACGGTGGTTTCTTCCTCTGCCATTGGGACGGTACAGCCGAGACCGAGGCTAAGATCAAGGAGGAGACTCAGGCTACCATCCGTTGCGTGCCTTTCGCTTACGAGCAGACTCCAGGTGTAGATATGGTAAGCGGCAAGCCAGCCGTAGCCCGTGTCATCATCGCAAGAAGCTATTAATCATCCCCGGTGTCGGGAGTTCATCCTGACACCATAATATAATTAATATGAGGCAGTTGATACTATACATTCTTTTTCTGGTGTCCATGGTCTTCTCAGTCTATGGAGAGGTATCTGCTGCCTCTATTTCTTTTACTCCCGAGGATTCTTATACCGAAGATGCAAGCCATAAGAAAGATGGTTTGACAAAGGTTGAGTATGACAAGAGCCAGCCTGAGGCACAGCTTGAAAACGCCTCACAGCTTGCTTACCGCATCTGTAGCAGCCGTCCGCAGCGCTTATTGCCAAGTGGCAACATGCACAACAGTCAGACTGCCAGCAGATTGCTTACAAATAGAATCCGTTATTTATCATCCCTTTTATCAGCTATAGAAGGTGGCATGGAGCCTTTCCGACAGGAAACTGCCCCAATCCACTTTGATGTCGCCAGCAAGTATTATGTCATTTGCCTGCGGCGTCTGCTCTGTTAGTGCTTAGTCTTTTCTCTTTTTAAAATTTCATATAGGTTTATCGCATCTTTCCTAAGATTTGCGATAAGACTGGTTACACCCCTATTCAAAACAAAAAACAGTTCAATAAATATTATTTTTCAAGAATTAAGAATAAGCAAATAACAGTATAAAATTATGGCAAAGATTAATCATTTAGAGATGGGTGCTGATGTTTTGGCACTCCAGGATGTACAGGTAAAGAAAGGTTTCATGGGTTTGACTGTCAAGCTCATCTATCAACCTACCAACAGTGTGATTAAGATAAAAGAGAAGGAATATTCTACAGAGGATGGAAGAAAGCTTGAGAACATCCTCAGCGCAGCCCCAAAGGATGTAGAAACAGCAATCAGCAACTTCCCTGTTTCTGCCATCAGCATGGGTAATATGAAGTTACAGGCTTGCATCTCTGACGACCACCAGTTTGTTGCCACACAGCTCCTTGCCTTCAAGGATTTCGGTTACAAGCCGGTTACAGAGATGAAGACCTATACAGGAAAGACAGCCGAAGCTTTCGCTCAGTTGTTTTAGTTATATCACAGTTTCGGGACAGGGGACAGCACAAATCCTCTGTCCCTTTTTTATTTTATAGGTATAGGATGAAATCTTTATTTGAAAGAAGGCGGTTCATTCCCCTCTTCCCAATTACGGTAATGCTTAGGCGACAGACCGGTATGTTTCTTGAAGAAGGTTCCGAAGGCTGAAGCATTGGGAAAACTGAGTTCATTGGCTATCTGCTGTATCGTCTTCGTGGTGTTCTTCATCAGATAGATACTGCGACGGATCATCGCCTTGAAAAGCAACTGCTGGACCGTCTGACCGCAAACCGACTTGACCAGTACCGACAGATATTTCGGTGTAAGACAGAGTTCGTCTGCATAGAAAGCCACACTGCGCTCACGCATATAGTTCTTCTCTATCAGCAGCACCAGCGACTCAAAGATGGCTATCTTCCGTTCCATCTCCTTGCCGGCAGCCTTGAACGATGCCGAGAAGATGCTGCACAAACGGTACGTAACAGCCATCAGCAACAGTTTCTGCTCATGCACACAATAGGCATCCAGTTCACCACTCTTCTCTTTTTCCAACTCCAGTTTCCTCAGCATCATGGCATAAGAAGTAAGCATATCCTCATAGCCCGTCGTCCTTACATGGCAGGGTTTGGGATAAATCGTAGCATAAAGACGCATGGTAACCACGGTATTGCCCAACATGTGACGAATCTGTTCAGCACGGTAAAAAAGAAGGGTATATTTAAGGTTCTTGCCCGCTTCCTGCACATGAAACATCACTCCTTTGGAGAGGAAAACGGTTTCACCCTCAGATGCAACAAAGGATGTTCCGTCTACACAGAAACGGAACATCCCCTGATGACAGATTACGATTCCGACATAGTCGGAGTAGAAAGGCTGCATCAACAGCTGAGGAAACTCCTGAGCCTCATATATGATGATATTATCTGTTATTTTCATGATGAATATGGGTCTGTTATCTTCAGATTTAAATGCGAAGATAACAAAAATATCCATTCATCAGATGAGCAGCCTGTATCTTTTATGATATTTTAGCACTCCCCTACCTTCTTCCCAGGGATTTCACATCTACATTCTTCAGCAGATATTCGCGCGTCAGTTCCCTGATATTGCGCTTGCGCCAAGGGAGAACGAGCATCAGTCCGGCACACAGCAGACAGCCGTAGAAGGTCCAGCCTGCCATCTCCTTGATACTCACCAGCGTAGCCTGTACCTGTACCTTTCCCTTCGTACTCATGGCAGCCATATTCTGCGCCTCGGTTACACTCTTGCCCTGATATTGCATGCCTCTCACCGTCTGGTCGTAAGTCTTCGCCGTCTCGATGCTCGTGCGGTCGTAATCCTGGGCAAAGCGGGTTACATAATACTGCTGTCTGTGCTGAAGCACATTGGTATAGAGCGCAGAGCCGATGCAAGGGGCAATGACCATACGAACGGTAAGCATGATGCAAACCCAGGTTGACATGAAGCGGTAAGGCATGCGCTGGTTGGCTATCGTGGAGATGAGCGAATAGAGCAGCATCATTCCCGTAGAACGGATGATGATAGGCCATTTCATACGCTCATACATGCCGTCGTTCTGTACCTCGAAATACATGTACAGCGCATAGGCTCCGATAAAGAGGAAGCCCAGACAGTACATCCACTTCAGGTGAACATTCTTGGCTCTGGCGATGACGGCGAATATCAGTCCCACGGTGTAGCCCACCATCACCCAGTTGCCTAGCGTGGCGTTCTGCCAGTTATCTATCTTCATGCTCACATTGGTGAACACGTTGACAAACATGGCACTCGAATTGCAGACCATCAGCAGGAAGAAGAGCAGGATGCCGTAGTTGATGACCCTGAGCTGGAACACCTCCATGATGAAATAAGGTGAACGCCGCATCTTCTCCAGATAGATGAACAGAGCGGTAAAGATAAGACAGACCACCGAAGAGAAACGGATGGTAGGATCATCAAACCAGTCGAGCGTCTTACCGAAAACCATGACATAAGCAAACGAACAGAGCATGATACTGAACACCGTAACATTGCCAAACTTCGACATCGTTATCGGGAACTTAGGCATCGGATACTTATGATAAGGCATGGTGAAGAACACGATGATGATGCCCGCCAGCATGAATGCCATCATGAAATGATAAACATACTGCCACTCATAGGCATAGGCAAGCCATGCCGTAAGCCAGGTTCCCAACTGTCCGATAATCATGAAGAAGAGATAGATGACCGGCTGCGACACCATCTTCTCCGAATCTACCGCATCCCATGCTTCCTCGGTAGTAGGCTCGCATCCTGGCGTGATATTCCTCGTAGCCTCTATTCCGAAACCATATCTGATGAGCACGAAGAGATGCGCCATCAGCAGCGTCTGGCGGACAAACCCCATCAGCAGACTGCACAGTCCGAGTATGAACAGCGAGTCGGTCTGGGCACACACGAAACTGAGGATAAAGAGAATGGAGAAACCCACGATACACATCATCTTCTCTCTCCGGATGCACACCAGATCATAGAAGAACGGCGAGAAAGCCGCCATTCCTATCGAGGTGCAGAAGCCCGCAAAGGCGATGTATTCCGACTGGATGCCGAGCCCGCTCATCATCTCGCCGCTGTTGGCAGAATAGACACCACTCATCGTAATCATCGGCACGAAGAGGATGATCATGAAGATGATGCCGAGCGGTTTGGGCACCCAATCATAAAACGGATAATTCTTATATTCTTCTTCCATATATTACTTCATTTCCATCTAGCTGTTTTTTACTTTCTCTCAGCCTTGACAACCACCATCATGCCGGCAGCAAGATGCTCATTATCCTCTTTGCTGAGGTTGTTGAAATCGATTCTTACAGGCACACGCTGCTGAATCTTGACAAAGTTGCCAGCCGAATTGTCTGTAGGTACCAGCGAATATTTCGAACCGGTAGCACCAGAAATGGCGGTCACCGTACCCTCAAACTCCTTGTTACTGATGGCATCTACGGTCATACGCACCTTCTGTCCTACATAGAGATTCTCTATCTGGGTTTCCTTATAGTTGGCAATCACCCATTTGTTGTTGGTTGGAATGATGTAGGTAATGGTGGTTCCTGCATTCACCATCTGTCCCTCCTCGATAGAGCGGCGACCCAGTTTACCGTCGCAAGGGGCCACAACCACACAGTAAGAGAGGTTCAGCTTAGCCATCTCTACGGCAGCCTCGGCACGCTCGATGGAGGCAGCCACATTCTGCTTGCGGGTAGTTACCTCGTTTACTCCCTTATAGGCAGCAGCCTGCTGCTTCTTTACCCCTTCGAGTTTCTTCTTGGTAGCAGCATATTCCACCTCCAGCTGTTCGAGCTGGATAGGAGTAGCCGCCTTCTTTTCTACCAGGTTGCGATAGCGTTCGCAGTCCTTGGCAAGTTTGGCAAGTCGTACATTTATTTCATCGATAGATGCCTGATAGATAGAAGCTGATGTCTCGGTGGTCTGCTCTGTAGCGTTGATGACATTGGCTCCAGCCTTCGCATCCTTGAGGGCTGCTTCTGCCTCCATCAGACGGATACGATACTCCCGGTCGTCGAGCACAAGGAGGGTATCTCCCTTGTGTACTTCCTGATGTTCTCTGAAGCAAACCTTGGCGATATAGCCGGATGCACGGAGATTAACCGGTGATATATATTGCTCTATCTGAGCATCATTGCTCGTTTCGTTAGAGTTATAATCGAGGAAGAGGCATACGATTTTCCAGAGTCCGAAAGCCAGAATAGCAACACCTATCAGACTGGCAACAATCTGTCTTACGCGCTGCTTCTTGAGTTTCTTCCTGGTTTCTTCGTGAGATACCTGTGTAGCCTCTGCTGTTTCTACAGTTTTATTTTCGTTCTGTTCCATAGTTTTATTGTAATTTGGAATCAGGGAATATGAAGTAAACTTTTTTACATCCCGTTTTCCTGTTTATATTTTATTTTTTAATGATTTATTCTTCTCCGTTATTTAGCAACCGAAATCTGGTTGAGCTGTCCAGTCAACTTGAGCAGCGAGAGATTGGCAACCTTGTAGCGATAGTAGGCTGTGAGATAATTGTTCATTGCCTCGCTCATACGCATCTCGTCCTGCAGCACCGCTGTCATCGAAGCTACACCCTCCTTATACTGGTCGGCTGTTACGTTGTAAACATCCTGCGCCATGGTATAATTATCAAACTGCTTCTTGTAGTTGCGCTGACTGTTGTTCACCTCGCTCACCGCATTCATATAGTTTGCCTGCAGTCCCTTCAGGGCGTCCTCGTAACCGATGCGTGCATTCTCCTCCTCTATCTTCGCCTTTCTGATTTTAGAACGCTTTTCAAAACCATCGAATACAGGCACTCGCAGTTGAATGCCCAGACCGTTGGAACCATACCAGTGGTTTGACTCGCCCGAATGAATCCAGTGATCTATCCTATCGGTAAAGGCAGAATACATCAGATTTCCGGTCAGGGAGAGCGATGGCAGATAACCGTCCTTGGCTAGTTTGGTCTGCTTCTGCGTGAGCAGTTTCTTCTGTTCCAGCAACTGGAGTTCGTAGAGTCCCGTATCCAGTCCGTCAGCCTTCACCATCTCTATCTTTCCCGGATCTACGGCTGTCACCTTCATCTCCTTCTCGGCAGGATAATCTATCACATACTTGAGCATGGTATATTGCTGTTCGAGCATGGCGATGGCGTTATCGCGCTGCACGGTGAGGTTCTCGATATTGAGATTCACTCGCTTCAGATCTACCTCCAGACTCATCTGGTTGTCATAGAATGCCTGGGTGATGTTTCTGAGTTCTACCAGTCGCTTGATATTGTCATCCGTCAGACGAATCTGCTCAGATGTGTTCTGCGCCATGTAATACATCTTGGCAGTCTGCACGATAAGGTCTTCACGCGCCTTCTCATAAGAGAGTTGGTTGAGCTTATCGGCAATCTTGGTGATGTCGATGGCGGTAAGAATCATCTGGTTATACAGTGGCATCTGCAATTGTACACCCGCCGAAGCATTATACTGCAACGTCTTGGTTACATTATAAGGCTTGCCGTAAGCCGAGCCGTCGGTAACCGAAACAGGCGGCGTAAAGTTGTCATTGAGCTGTGCCACCGCATTGATTTGCGGATAGAGTTTAGCCTGATTTTCGCTGATAGCGTACTTTCCCTTAGCTATTTCGTTTCGGCTGCTCTGGAGCGACAGGTTGTTATCCACTGCCATCTGCAGGCACTGGCTGAGCGTAAGCGTCTCCTGTGCGCCAAGAGTATGGAAAGCTCCGAGCGCGAAACATAAGATGATTATTTTCTTCATTTCTTCTTAATGATTTCTATTGATTTACGTTTCATTTATTATCTGGGTGCAAAGGTACGGCTTTTAGGTGATAAATGACTATTCACATCTTATCACAATATGTTCAAAATTTCCGAAAATAACAGGATATGGTTCAGTATCAGCCTCATCGGCCTACTGGCTTTCAGCTATGCGCTTCTCCAGAACCTTCTTCAGGTTATCAGCTGAGCCCATTCCCAACTTCTTTCTGATGTTGGCCCGCTGGGTAGTGATGTTCGATTCCGACTTGTTGAGCAGCGTGCAAATCTCACTCAGCTTTCTGTTCTGCAGGATAAGGTAACAGATTTCCTGTTCAGAGGCACTCAACTCGGGAAAGACGCGTTCTATGTTCTGTTTGCTCAATTCGCGGGTCTGGAGATATTGCATCACATTGTCTATGACATTCTTCTGCGAAGCCTCACCCAGAAGATCCAGCAAATGCGCGGTAAGTTTAACATCATGCCTTTCCTTCGCCAGAGCCACGTATGCCTTAATCTGCTTTTTGTTTATCTTCAGCACCTGGAGCAGTTCTTCCTCATCACGCTGCAACGTTCTGTTCGCATTGACAAGATACTCACCGTTTCTGGCAACAGCCAGACTCAGCACGCTGATAAAAAGCAATATGAGCATCATCATGAAGAAATAATCCATGAGCGATTCATCCCCCGTTACAATCACACTCAATATATAAACCCCAAAAGCTATTCCCACCAGCCAGCGTGTGAGACGCGCATGATAAGCCGCCAGCGAGAAAAACATGTTGCCTGAAAGGATAAGCATATTGATGAGAATCACCATTCTGTTATCTTTCAGCGTAGGCATAAAGGCACTGTAGAGGATATCGGCTCCGATAAAGCACTGGGTGGCGATAGCGATACAAACGATTGCCCTCACCATTGGGATTTTCCCGAAGAGATAAGCCATGAAGGAGGATAACACGACTATCAGAAAAACGATGTTAGACACGGTAAAAAACGGATCAAAGGCTCCAGAAAAGCCCAGGATATTTGACAGGATGCCCAAAGAGAGCATCACGGAGAAACACACAAGGATAGCTTGACGTTGGCGGTCCAAGTAATTAGATTCTCTCTTCAGGAAACAGAATCCTAACTGATGTATCTTAGATTTCTTTGCGTTCTTTTCTTTCATATTCATAATGGATAGATAAATTATTTCGTATTGACAGATGAGGCAGGTTTGCCCTGACTGACGAATCATTTTGCACAGACAGACGAATCGCTTTTTCTTCTTGCAAAAATAATAAAAAAGATTGGTTTTGATGTATTTTGAGGGATATTTTTTTATAATTCCAGAAAAATCAGCATTTTTCAGTGTACTTTTTTCCCTACCGAGAGTGGTTTTCCATTACTTTTGCATTTGAAAATTCAAATCATTTATCAATCATTTAATACTAATTACGTATGAAAAAGAATATCACTTTCAACAGTAAGCACATACAATGGTTTCTGTTTTTATGCTTAAGTTTCAGCATCACATTCTGTATGTTTCTGCTATCTTCGTGCAGCGATGATGACAGCCCAGAAGTAAACAATAAGGCGCACTATCAGGACGTACCAGCCAGTCTGCTGACCGATGCCAAGAAACTGGAGATGGTCCGGTCCATCCAGGACTTGAAAGACGGAAGATTCTTCTATCTTGACTATACGGAGGATTACAAACTCCCTACCATATCAGGCTATAATCTTACCGACAACACCCAACTGATTGGTGCCGTATTGAAAACCCTCTGCGACAAAACACCATCCTGGCTCAAGGCAAGAGTCAAGCTGGATGCCGGCTGCAGTGCCTTTGCTGTTACGACACCAGATACTGGTGATTATCTGATGGGGCGCAACTTTGACTATTCTCACGATAATGAACCGATTGCAGCAGCCCTGGTTCGCACGGCTCCAGAAGGTGGACTGAAATCCATCAGCATGGTGGATGCCTACTGGATAGGTTACCGGCAGGATCTCTGGCATTACATCCTATATAACAAGGAACAGTTTGAGAAACATAAGACGCAAGACCTGTCCTATATCATGGCATTCCCATATCTTCTGATGGACGGCATGAACGAGGCAGGCTTTGCCGTATCCGTACTCCATCTCGACGGCAAGCCAACCCAGCAGGCAAGCACGGGCAAGAAACTGACTACAACCCTGGCCTTACGCATGATGCTGGATCATGCCAAGACGGTAGATGAAGCTCTCAAGATTCTGGACGGATATGACCTCTGGATACCGGATAATGACGGCAACTATCATTTCTACATGGCAGATGCCACGGGCCGTTATGCCATCGTAGAATTCGTATATGACAAGGATCACCAAAGCAAGATTTACATCGACGATGAATATACGGGTGAAGACGGAAAGACTCATTTCAAATATCCTGACGTATTGCCAAACACCCGCGAGGTGATAGAAAAGCGCTATGCCAGCAACTTCTATGTATCTGAAACCATGGCATGTTCAGATAAAGGTCCGAAACTCTCGAACCACGGCAAGACCCGCTACGACATGATGGAATTCGTCATCAAGCAGAACAGTAACCAGTTGTCAGAGGAAGGAGCCATGAATCTGCTCAATGGTGTGAGTCAGGCAGAAACTCCAGGCAATCCAACGAGCCATACCCAGTGGTCGGTGGTATACAATCTCTCCCAGCGCAAGGCAACCGTCTGCGTGAACAGAGATTACAAGAACAAGTTTACGTTCTATGCAAAATAATACATTTTATGCAAAAGAAGATTTTGCCGAGAAATAATATAAAAATAGGTCTAGCAACACCGCGCTTTGCGGGATCGCTAGACCTATCTTCTAATCTATCAAGAACTTATATTCTTATTTTAGTCTTCATCAGCAAACTCATTCAGAGTATATGCACTGCTGCCATCGAAGCAATGGGTACATACCCGGCACTTTGGAAGACCGATGGCCTCTACCAGCTGCTCGATGGTGTTGAACTTCAGGGAAGTCAAGCCCAACTGGCTGGCAATTTCATCTACCATTCTCTGATACTCAGGAGAACCGGTGGTAGCGTATTTCTCAAGATTCTTGTTGGCATCGCCCTCAAACTTCTCGATGATGCGACGGGTAATCAGCTCCATATCACTCTTTGAAGAAGTGAAGTTGATGAACGGACAACCATATACCAATGGAGGACACGCTATACGCATGTGGCACTCCTTCAAGCCTGCCTGGTCGAAAAGCACCTTCACGTTGTCGCGAAGCTGGGTACCACGAACGATACTGTCATCGCAGAACAACACACGCTTGCCCTTTAACATCGCCTTGTTAGGAATCAGCTTCATCTTGGCTACCAGTGAACGCATGCTCTGGTTGCTAGGAGTAAAACTGCGAGGCCATGTAGGAGTATACTTGGCAATGCAGCGCTGGTAAGGCACACCCTTGCCGGCAGCATAACCCATCGCCATACCCGTACCAGAATCCGGAATACCGCTGCAGCAGTCTACCTCCACATCATCGGTCTTGGCGAGATTAAAGCCGTTGGTAAAACGCGCCTCCTCTACATTCTTGCCTTCGTAGGTAGATGTAGGGAATCCGTAGTAAACCCAGAGGAAAGAGCAAACCTGCATCTTCTTGTTGGCAGGACGGATCTGCTCCATGCCATCAGCTGTAATCTTCACGATTTCGCCTGGTCCTACCTCATATGCTGTTTCATAATCAAGGTTAGGGAACGAGGTGGTTTCGCTGGAAGCCGCATAGGCACCTTCCTTCTTGCCGATGATGATTGGAGTACGTCCCCAACTGTCACGCGCACAGATGATGCCATCCTCGGTAAGGATCATCATGGTGCAGGAACCTTTGATGTGATGGAAAACGTTTTCGATACCTTCTCTGAAGGTTTTCCCCTGAATAATGAGCAGAGCCACCAACTCAGTAGGATTGGTACTACCCGAAGACATCTCTGCAAAGTGCATGTTCTTTTCGAGCAGAAGCTGAGTAAGTTCATCCTTGTTTACTATCTTAGCTACAGTGCAAATGGCAAAGCGGCCAAGATGAGAGTTCATGATGAGTGGCTGGGCATCTGTATCGCTAATCACGCCGATGCCCGATGTAGCTCCTTCAAACTTGTTGAGTGTAGGTTCAAACTTCGTTCTGAAGTATGAACTTTCCAGATTGTGGATAGAGCGCACGAAGCCCTTCTCACTACTGTAGGTTGCCAAACCGCCCCGGCGTGTGCCGAGATGTGAGTTGTAATCTGTGCCGTAAAAGAGATCAGCGACACAGCTTTTCTTGGAAATAGTTCCGAAAATGCCTCCCATAAGAGTATAATTATATGTTATAATTTTGTAATATGGGTGCAAAGATAAATAAAAATCAGAAAATATGCAAGTCTTTTTGCTTTTTTTCTATAAAAACATGATAATGAGGGTAACTTGCTACCCTATTTCGAGAAGAATAAACGGCTACTGAAACGAAAAGCGCTCCGGCAATAATTACCGGAGCGCCATGATATGATTTCCTATGAAATTAATCCAACTTCAGGCTCTTCTTGATAGCCT
>ERZ779997.79-NODE-79-length-22756-cov-3.59407_pt1 | contig 22756 bp, 10 predicted proteins | sample MGYA00511876_ERZ779997 | MGnify/ENA primary metagenome ERZ779997 (study PRJEB29588, sample SAMEA2161087) | human gut metagenome | biome: human gut; feature: human-associated habitat; material: faeces | place: Denmark | collected 2008/2010 ... | reverse complement strand
TGGAAAAAACAAAAGGCTGTACTGACAGCAACGGCGGATGCTGCGGATGCCGTGTTGTCCGTTTGTCCGCAGATGGCTGGGAAGTATGCCTTGGATATGGTTTCTCTTTTCCCACAGAATACATTTAAAGGCAGGAAGAACGGGCTGCGCGCCGATTTGGCACAGACTTTGGCGGACCTTCATCCCCGTTTTGTCCGTTTCCCCGGCGGATGTGTGGCTCACGGAGATGGTGTGGACAATATTTATGATTGGAAAGGCTCTATAGGAGCGTTGGAGGAACGCAAGCCTCTGCGCAATTTGTGGGGCTATCATCAGACCCGCGGTCTGGGATATCATGAATATTTTTTGTTCTGCGAGGATATGGGGGCCGAACCTGTTCCTGTAGTGGCAGCCGGAGTGCCTTGTCAGAATTCGGGTACTTGCAGTCATCACTCGGTAGGCGAACTGGGTTGCGGCGGTCAGCAAGGCGGAATCCCGATGGAGGAAATGCCGCAGTACGTGCAGGATGTACTGGATTTGATAGAATATGCGAATGGAGATGCGAAGAAGACCGTGTGGGGAAAGAAGCGTGCGCAAGCCGGACATCCCAAACCTTTCAATCTGAAGTACATCGGTATTGGTAACGAGGATTTGATTACCGATATCTTTGAAGAACGTTTCACCATGATTTTCAATGCGGTGAAGGAGAAATATCCCGAAGTGACCGTAATCGGAACGGTAGGCCCGTTCTATGAGGGCAGTGATTATGAGGAAGGCTGGAAATTCGCCACTAAGATGGGTATTCCGATGGTGGATGAACATTATTATAACACCCCGGGATGGTTTATCAACAATCAGGATTTCTATGACCGTTATGACCGTAACAAGGCGAAAGTGTATTTGGGAGAGTATGCGGCTCATTTGCCGGGACGTCCCAACAATATAGAAACAGCTTTGGCCGAGGCCTTGTACCTGACTTCCGTGGAGCGTAATGCCGATGTGGTGACCATGACTTCTTACGCTCCGTTACTGGCTAAGGAGGGACATACCCAGTGGAATCCGGATTTGATTTATTTCAATAATACGGAGGTAAAACCCACCGTAGGTTACTATGCGCAGCAGATGTACGGACAAAATGCGGGCAGTGAATACATCGCTTCTTCCGTGACTTTGGATAATGCACAAGATGCGGTGAAGAAACGGGTAGGTGTGTCGGTAGTCCGCGACGGAAAGACAGGAGATATGATCGTGAAACTGGTGAATCTGCTGCCGGTAGCGGTGAATGCGCAAGTGGAGCTCCCGTCTTTGGAAGGAATGAACACCACTGCCGTAAAGACGGTTTTGGCAGGAAAACCGACAGACCAACAGGTTCGTCCTGTATCCGGTACAATAGAGGTAAGCGAGAAATTCGGGTATGAATTGCCGGCTTATTCATTTACGGTAATCCGGATAAATAAGAATGAAAAATAATAATAGATAAATGAAGATGAAGAAATTACTGACTTTGTTGCTGGCGGTCCTGCTGCTGGCAGGATGTGCCGGCAATAAGCCCGGGACATTCGAAGCGGGTAAGAATACCTTTCTGCTGAATGGGAAACCGTTCGTGGTCAAAGCGGCAGAGGTGCATTATCCGCGTATTCCCCGTGAATACTGGGAACATCGTATTGAAATGTGTAAAGCATTGGGCATGAATACGCTTTGTTTGTATGTCTTTTGGAATTTGCATGAGGAAACTCCCGGTAAGTATGATTTTACAGGTAATAAAGATATTGCAGCTTTCTGTAAATTGGCTCAGAAGCATGGTATGTACGTCATTGTGCGTCCCGGTCCGTATGTATGTGCGGAATGGGAAATGGGTGGGCTGCCTTGGTGGCTGCTGAAGAACGACAGCGTGCAGCTTCGTACTCTCGATCCTTTCTATATGCAGCACGTGGGAGCCTTTATGCATGAAGTGGGCAAGCAGTTGCAGGATTTGCAGATTACCCGTGGTGGTAACATCATCATGGTGCAGGTGGAAAACGAATATGGTTCGTATGGCACGGACAAGCCCTATGTGTCTGCCATCCGTGATACGGTACGCGCCGCAGGCTTTACTGAAGTGCCTTTGTTCCAATGTGACTGGAGTTCTAATTTCCTGAATAATGGTTTGGATGATTTGCTTTGGACTATAAATTTTGGTACGGGAGCTGATATCGACAAGCAGTTTGCCAAACTGAAAGAAGTACGTCCCGACGCTCCGTTGATGTGCAGCGAGTTCTGGAGCGGATGGTTTGATCACTGGGGGCGCAAGCACGAAACCCGTGACGGACAAATCATGGTGGATGGCCTGAAAGAGATGATGGACAAAGGTATTTCTTTCAGTTTGTACATGACCCACGGAGGAACGACCTTTGGCTGGTGGGGCGGTGCCAATAATCCGGCTTACTCGGCTATGTGCAGCAGCTATGACTATGACGCTCCTATCAGCGAAGCAGGCTGGACCACCGACAAGTATTTTGCTTTACGTGATATGTTGAAGGACTACTTGGACGAAGGACAGACATTGCCTGAAGTTCCTGAAGCTTTACCGGTTATGGAAATCCCTGCCATTAAATTCACTCAAATAGCTCCGTTGGTTGACAATCTGCCCGACCCGAAGCAGACAGAGGAAATCCAGCCGATGGAGAAATTTGACCAAGGCTGGGGAAGTATCCTGTACCGTACCCATTTGCCGGAAGATGTGAAAGCGGGAACCGTTCTGAAAATCACCGAACAGCATGACTGGACACAGGTTTTTGCCGACGGGAAACTGTTGGGGCGTCTGGATCGCCGTGGTGGAGAACAGGAACTTACACTGCCTGCATTAAAAGCCGGTACACAGCTTGATTTATTGGTGGAAGCCATGGGGCGTGTGAACTTTGACAAGTCCATTCACGACCGCAAGGGAATTACCGAGAAAGTGGAACTGGTGAACGGTAAGAATGCCGAAACGTTGAAAGGCTGGACTGTTTATAATCTTCCCGTAGATTATGAATTTGTATCTTCCCGGAACTTTCAGGATATGAACTCGTCTGCCGCCTGTGGCATAGAGAAAAATGATGAAAGTGTTCCGGCCTACTATCGCGCTGCTTTTACCTTGGATAAGGTGGCTGATACGTTCCTGAACATGGAGTCTTGGGGAAAAGGTATGGTATGGGTGAACGGTCATGCCATGGGACGTTTCTGGGAAATCGGTCCTCAACAAACCCTGTTCATGCCGGGCTGCTGGCTGAAAAAAGGAGTGAATGAAATCATCGTTCTTGACTTGAAAGGTCCGAAAGAGGCAACCATCGTCGGATTGAACAAACCTATCCTGGATATGCTTCGTGTGGCTGTTCCTGAAACGCATCGTAAACAGGGGCAGACCATCAAACTGGAGAAGGAAACACCGGTATCTGCCGGTACTTTCAAACCAGGTAACGGTTGGCAAGAAGTGAAAGTTCCTGTTACGAAAGGACGTTACTTCTGTCTGGAAGGGCTGTCTTCTTTTGATAATACCAACATTGCCGCCATTGCGGAGTTTGATGTGCTGGATGAGAAAGGAGAGAAAATCTCTCGTGAAAACTGGAAGATTGTTTATGCCGACAGCGAGGAAACCCGTAGCGGTAACCGCACAGCCGACAAGATTTATGACCTGCAAGAAAGTACTTTCTGGCAGACGGTAGATAATACGGCTTATCCTCATCAGGTGGTGATAGATCTCGGCAAAGAATATAACGTGACCGGTTTCCGTATTCTGCCACGTGCGGAACAGGGAGCTCCCGGCATGATTAAAGATTATAAGGTGTATGTAAAAGCAACCGGTTTCGGTTATTGATATACTTTTCCCGTAGGGGTGGAAACACAGACTGCTGAAGAAGCTACCAAAAAGAATTAAAGACACAGATGTAATGAGGAAGCTTCAAAAGAAGGAAACCTGCGAGTGGAGCAATTATCGGATACTTTAGCAAATTTTAAAATTTGCAAGAGTATCCGGTTTCTTTTTTATAACTTTGTGGCAGTCTATGATTCTAACCGAAAGCACAATGAAATATATATTGACCTTTATACTATCTTTTCTCTCCTTCTTGGTGTGTTCTCAGAACATAACTATTACAGATATCCCTACCATTGACCAGCTGCCGGTAAATGCCATTCATCGCGTATTCAGAGATAGCGAAGGATATATGTGGTATGGCACGGTGAACGGATTATGTCGTGATGACGGTTATCATGTGAAAGTGTTTCGTTCGGACATTGAAACTCCGGGATTATTAGAGGACAATTTGGTGGAGTGTATCGCTGAGGATAAGAAGGGGAATATATGGTTCGGTACAGACAAAGGGGTGTATATTCTTGATAAATCGGACTACAGTGTACATCCTATGGACCGGGAGCGTTTGAAGAATATTCCGGTGATGTATCTATATGCTACCAGTGACGGCTATATGTGGCTGAGCTATCGTTCTATATTGGCCAAATATGACATCAACGGACAGTTGGTCAAAGAGTATCCCCTCCGGAATAAGTACGGAAGAACTACTATTTCCGGATTTTGTGAGAGCCGCAACCATGAGATTATTATTTCTGTGTGGAATGGCCGGGTATATCATTTGGACAAAGAAAAAGACGAGTTCGTTCCTTATCCTGATAAGATGAGAAGACAAAATCCTACGGTGATGGTTCAGGATAATGAACAGGACTACTTCTGGTTGGCAACCTGGGGGGATGGTGTGGTGCGTTTTGACCCTTCGGCTCCTGAAGATTCTATGTTTGTATATTCTGAAATACCGGTCAATGCTGCCGGTGAGGAGGATGGGGTCATCCTTAGTCTGGTACAGGATGATAAACTGGGGTATATCTGGTTAACCACCGGGCACGATTTCATGTCCTTACAAATACAACCGGATAAGACGTTAAAACAATTGAAATTCCAGACAGGGCTTCTGCCTGTTAATCATATGTTGGTAGAAGTTCTGAAAGGGAGGGGATGTCTATGGGTGTCGGCCTTTGACCGTCCTAGTTTCATTGTACATCTGATGGATAATATGACCAAGGATTATGCCTTACCCGCTTTGGCGGACAGAGTAAACCGCAGTCCGGCTGTAATGGCTTTGTGTGATGACGGAGACGGTATGATGTGGATGATGCAAGAAAGAACCGGGTTGGTGTTATATGACTTGAAGCAGGATAAAGTGAAAATCTATTCGGATTTTCCCGAGCTTGTTTCGTTGTCTTTGGATAACGGACGAGAGATGGCTCGAGCACGTATTAATAACGGTATTTGGGTGGCAAAAGATTTGAATAGATTGGTTTATGGTATGACCCGTAAGGGTATGGAGATGTATCTGGAGGATCTTATTGATTTGAACGGGCAGGTGGAATCGAACGCTACGGTGACCAAATTGTATGAAGACTCGCACGGAATCTTGTGGATAGGCTTGAACAAAGGACTTTGCAGTTATGATGTCCGTCAGAAAAGAATTAAACAGGTTTATCCCGATGTGGGGCATGTGATGGGAATCGTGGAGAATAAGGAAGGGCTGATATGGATTTGTACTCAAGACAACGGTTTGTTTCAGACAACGGCGGATGAAAAACTTCGTTCTTTTAAATTGGACAAGAATTTCTCTTGTCTGTCTATTGCTCCCGATTGGATTTTGTGGTTGGGAACTTGTGACGGAGGAGTCTATTCTTATGATCCTTCAGAGAATAAGTTGGTCAGTTATAATGAGGCTTGCGGTATGAACGGTAATCAGGTGAATCAAATAGTGGCTGATGCATATAATCATATTTGGATTGATACAAACCAGAAACTGATAGAATTTAATCCTCGTAACGGTTCGTTCCGCACCTATCTTACCACGGATGGTTCTATCTTGTTGCGTCGCTTTCTTCCCACTGCTGTTTGTCAAGCAAAAGATGGCAATATTTATTGGGGCGGCATTCCGGGTATTTGCATGGTTACTCCATCAAACGGGTTGGAAAGAAAGGCTAGTGCAGTGAAGACCAAGATAACTGATATAAAGTTGCAAGGAGAATCATTGATATTCGGAGATAGAAAGAGTAGCAATTCCATTAACCGGATAGAATTGCATCCCGATGATCAGAATTTGGAAATTAGTTTTTCTTCTCTTAACCACCGTTATGCTTCAAAAATACGCTATGCTTATCGGTTGATAGGAGTGGACAAAGCGTGGGTATATGTGGAAGGTGGAAAAAACTCGGCTTTTTATAATCATCTGAGTAAGGGCACTTATACTTTTCAGGTGAAAGCGACGGATGAAAATGGTCTTTGGAGTAAAGAGGTAACTGAACTGACTATCCGACGCCTTCCTGCTTTTTATGAAACTTGGTGGGCGTATTTGTTCTATGTATTGATAGTGATGGGTGTATCCGGTTATAGTCTGTATCTTTATCTGAAGCGCGTGGACCGTAAGAATAATGAAATGTGGGCGGACAGCAAGGAGATGATTAAAATGCGTATTTATTTGGATAGTAAGGTGAATTTGCCTGAACCTGAGTTTGTACAACTGGACAAACTTCTATTGGAGAAAGCGGTAAAAGCCGTGGAAGATAACCTTACTGAGCCTGATTTTGATGTGACAGCTCTAGCTGATGCCATGAATATGTCCCGTTCTACTTTGACCCGTAAATTGAAAGCCATAACAGGCCGAACTCCATTGGATTTTATCCGGAACATCAAGATGAAGCATGCCAGACACATGTTGGAAGATAAAGACAAAAGTGTAACAGAGGTTGCCGCTACGTTGGGGTATTTTAATCGGAAGTATTTCACCACTTGCTTTAAGGAGGAATTTGGAATGACTCCCAGTGAGTTCCAGAAATCACAACACGAAGAATAAACATCTTCCTGTCCTTTAATTGTTGCAAATAGGGGGTACAAATGCGTCAAGTTATAGCTAGAGCTATTTGTATCCCCTGTTAGCATGGTTCTTCACCTGTATTTCTATTTCCTATTTCATTCTTTTGCCACAACCTTTTACGGGGAGAAAAACACATCTTCTTCATTCATTCCCGCAGTAAAGGTATGTATAACTTTAAATTTAATATAGAATGAAACATTTGTTTTTGTTGCTTACTCTGTTAAGCTTTTCATTAACGGCCTTAGCCCAGCAAAAAGTGACGGGTAAGGTGAAAGATTCTTCCGGCGAGCCTGTCATAGGAGCCAGTGTTGTTGTAAAAGGCAATAATACCATGGGAACCATTACCGATTTTGATGGAAACTTTATGTTGGATGTTCCGGCAAAGAGTGTGTTGGTTATTTCTTATATTGGCTATGTCACTCAGGAAGTCCCGACAGCAGGAAAGAATTCATTAGAGATTGTTTTAAAGGAGGATACCAAGACCTTGGATGAAGTGGTGGTGATTGGTTACGGTACACAGCGTAAAGGTGATGTGACCAGTTCTGTAGCTAGTGTGAAAGCCGACAACTTTGTAAAAGGAGCCGTGAAAGATGTGGGACAGCTGATTCAAGGAAAAGTAGCCGGTTTGGCCATTACCAATCCTAACGGTGACCCGACGGGAAGTACTCAGATACGTCTTCGTGGTACAAATACCATTGGTGGAGCTAATACAGCTCCTTTGGTATTGATTGACGGAATTCCGGGAGAACTCGGTACAGTGGCTCCCGAAGATGTGGAGAGCGTGGACGTGCTGAAGGATGGTTCTGCTGCCGCTATTTATGGTACGCGCGGTACGAATGGTGTGATTTTAATTACTACCAAACAGGCTAAAGGAGTGGATATTAACCAGGTGGAGTATAATGGCTACGTCAGTACTTCTCTTATAGCCAAAAAGTTGGATATGCTGAATGCAGATGAGTTCCGTACCCTTTATCCTGACCAGGACCATGGGGCTGATACGGATTGGATTGATGAGATTAGCCGTACACCGGTTAGCCATGTTCATAACTTGTCATTGATGGGTGGCAATTCAAAGACTAATTATATTGCCAACTTGAACTATGCCTCTCGTCAAGGGATCATGAAAAAATCGGATTTCGAAAGTTTTCAAGGACGTATTGAGGTAACCCACCGTATGTTTGATGATAAGTTGAAGTTGAAATTCGGTTTGTTTGGTAAGAAAAACCAGATGGAATCTACAACTAGTGGGGGTAGCTTCAGAGGTTGGGTATATGGCCAGGCAACTCGTAGAAACCCGACTGATCCGGTAAGAAATGAGGATGGTACATGGAATGAGAATGTGAGCAAATTCGAATACGAGAATCCGTTGGCTTTGTTGTATGAGGCTGAAGGAAATGTAAAAAAGACGCAGTTGCGTTACAATGGAAATATTGTTTATAATCCTATCAAAGATTTGACTCTTTCTGCCGTATTCTCTTATATTCGTGACAATATGAACCGTGGCTACGGTGAAACTTTGAACCATATTTCTGCTTTGCGTGATGGATTGGCTGGTTGGTCTTCGGTAGGTGCTTATACCAAGATGGAGAAGTTGATGGAACTTACTGCACAATATAACAAAGAAATCGGTGCGCATAAATTTAGTGTCTTGGGTGGTTATAGCTACAATGAAACAGACTTTGAAGAGCTTTGGATTGATAACTATGGTTTTCAGGATGATTATTTTGGCGGATGGCATAATATTGGCATTGGTTCTGCTTTGAAAGACGGTAAAGCGAATATCGGCTCAAAGAAAACTCCTACAAATTTGATCGGCTTTTTCGGTCGTGCCCCCTATTCGTTCAAGAATCGTTATTTGTTGATGGGAGCTCTTCGTTATGAAGGAGCCAGCCAGTTATGGGGTACTGATAATGCATGGGGGCTTTTCCCATCTATATCTGTAGGATGGAGAATTACCGAAGAAGCATTTATGAAGAATCAGAAGATATTTGATGATTTGAAACTTCGTGTGGGATATGGTGTGACGGGTTCACAGCCTAAAGATCCTTTCCTGGGGGTGGCTATGTTGAAATACGGCTCGTATGCTTTTGTAAATGGGAATTGGGTACAGACCATTGTTCCGGCATCCAATCCGAATCCTGATTTGAAATGGGAGGAAAAGAAAGAAACCAATATTGGTTTGGACTTCGTTTCATGGGGTGGCCGTTTGTCCGGTTCTATTGATTATTATAACCGTGATGTGGATGGCTTGATATACGAATATGGAGTACCGACTCCTCCGAACTTGTATAATAAGACGATGGCCAATGGGGGTACAATGAGAAACCGTGGTGTGGAAGTGTTGGTAACTGTGGTTCCTGTTCAGAATAAAGATTTTGAATGGAGCACTACCGGAACATTCTCTTTGAACTCTAATAAGCTAATCAGTTTGTCTGGCAGCATCTTTAAGTCGGATTATGACTATTTTAATACGGGTACAGTGGAATACTCCGGTCAGGTAGCCGATTCTCACAGAGTACAGGTAGGTGAAAGCATCGGTAATTTTTATGGTTTTAAAGTAGTAGATGTGGACAGTGAAGGTCGTTGGATCTACGAAGACAGGAATGGTGAGTTGGTGAACTATAAAGATTTTACTCATGCTCCCGAAGATAAGCATGTTATTGGTAACGGTCTTCCTAAATGGTATGCGGGATGGAACAATACTCTTCGTTATAAAAACTTCGACTTGAATGTGACGATGCGTGGCGCGTTTGGTTTCCAGATAATCAATGGTGGACGTATGAATTATGAGAATGTAAAAAACAGCCGTTTTGAAAATCGTTTGAAGTCTGTGAATGACTTGGTATTTGGCAAGCATACGTTGAGTCCGGAAGTGGAACCGGAATTCAATAGCTATTATGTAGAAGATGGTGACTACTGGAAGATTGACAATATCACTTTGGGATATAGCTTCGGTCAGGTAGGTAAATATATAAAGTCACTCCGTATTTATGGTTCGGTATTGAATGCTTTGACTATAACCGGATATAAAGGTATTGATCCGGAAGTATCAACAGATGGTTTGACTCCGGGGTATGATACACGTGACAGATATCCGAGTGTGCGCTCATTTACTTTCGGCGTTAATGTGAAATTTTAATGAACTAAAAAGGAATTGAAGATGAAAACAAATATAAAATTATGGACAATGGGACTGATGACAGCCGCATTGTTGGGAAATACAGCTTGTACTGATTTACTGCATGAGAGCTATGGACAGGTAGTGTCTGAGGATTACGTACCGAAAACGGAGGAAGATGTCAGTTATCTGGTAAATGCCGCTTATATACCTTGGCGTGAAACGTTGCTGCAATGGAACGGAGTGGTTCGTGCACAGGAATTGTGTGCGGATCAAGATGTTCTTCCTGCCCGTGATGGTATTGGATGGGTAGACGGTTATATCTATAAAAGATGGCATCAGCATACTTGGACTACCGAGGATGACGGTGTGCTTCAAGGATGGGAACGTACGTACAATGGTGTGAATACCTGTAACCGTATTTTATCTCAGATAGAAGAAGGTGTGATCAGTGTGGATGGAGAAACGAAAGAAAAGTTGATTGCCGAATTGAAAGTACTGAGGGCTTCATATTATTATATTTTGATTGATTTGTATGGTAATGTGCCCATTGTGACAGATTTTAAAGATACTTCTTTGCCGCAACAGTCTACTCGTAAAGAGGTCTTTGACTTTATTGTGAAAGAAATAACGGAGAATATGGATTTGTTGTCCGAAACGCCGAGAGGTTATTATTATGGACGTTTCAATAAGTGGGCGGCTCATACATTGCTGGCCAAAATGTATTTGAATGCTGAAGTTTGGTCGGGTACTGCTCAATGGCAGAAATGTATTGACGAGTGTGATATCGTGATTAATTATGCCGAGAAGTCCGGAGAATATGCATTGGAGAATAATCAGAAGGATGTTTTTGTAACGCATAATGAGAATTCTAAAGAAATTATCTTTGCATTGCCGTTTGATGAAATTTATGTGACAGGATGGAATGATTTTGATTTTCATATGTACACTTTAGCACCTGAGAATCAAGATACTTACCAATTGACTGCACGTCCTTGGGGGGGCGTGTGCGCAGTGCCTCAGTTTATTAATTCTTTTGATGAGGATGATGCACGTTTAGAGGATAACTATATTCAAGGTCAGCAATATACCTATTCCGGTGAAATCTTGAAGCGTAGTATTGATGGAAAACCATTGATTTATACGGTAGATGTCCCCTCTATTGATCAGTCGGATGTGGATGATGGGTTCCGTTGGGGTAAATTTGAATATGCCACCGGTATAACCAACCGTTTGAGCAATGACTGGCCGTTGTTACGATATGCGGATGTATTGATGATGAAAGCGGAGTCATTGATGCGTTTGGGCAAATCGGGAGCAGGTGCTTTGGTGACTCAGGTACGTGAACGCGCCTTCAAGAATGAACCTGAAAAAGCGCAAGTTACAGACGCGGAACTGATGGGAGGAAGTGTATATGATTATGGTCGGAGAGATAGTTATAAGACAGAACATGATGGAGGAACGGATATTAAATATGGTCGTTTCCTTGATGAGCTTGGTTGGGAGTTTTGTCAGGAAGGACGCCGCCGTCAGGACATGATTCGTTTTGGCATCTTCACTACAAAAGCTTGGTTCTCTCATGATAAGAGTGATGAAACCAAAAATCTGTATCCTATTCCAAATAAAGTATTGTTGACCAATAGTAATCTGAAACAGAATCCGGGATATTCTAAATAGTATTTATTGGATGTTTTTTTAAGGATGAAAAGGTTGTTTTTTCTTTTCTACATTAAATTAGAAAGAATTATGAGTAAAAAGATTTCAATAAGTTTGTTGCTCCTCTGTCTGGGATTATTTTCCCAGGCACAGAGCTATCAGAAAATGCCGCAAGGAGTTAAGACTACTGTACAAGGTATAGATGTTGAAGTGGCATTTTATTCTCCATCCATTGTCCGGGTTTATAAGACACCGGAGGGAAGTTCGTATGACAAGAAGAGCCTTGTAGTAATGAAAGAGCCTGAGGAGACCTTTGTGGAGTTTGCAATGAATAAAGAGTATATTCGTTTAAAGTCGGATGCATTACAAGTAGAGGTAAATTCATCTACAGGTGGAATCAATTTCTATGATGCAACCGGAAGGGTGTTGTTAAAAGACAAGGATTATGGAACACAGTTCACCCCGTTTGATGATGCGGGTACTTTTTCTTACAATGTCCGGCAGGCTTTTTTATTAGATAAGGATGAAGTGATTTATGGATTGGGGCAACAACAGACTGGAAAAGTGAATCAGCGCAATCAAAAACTTTTTCTTCGTAACAAGAATATGAGTATCTGTATTCCTTTTATTCATTCAGTGAAAGGTTACGGACTTTATTGGGACAATTATTCCCCAACTATGTTTACGGATAATCCGCAAGAAATGTCATTCGATTCTGAAGTGGGCGATTGTGCCGACTATTATTTCATTTATGGTAGCAATGCGGACGGCGTGATAGCCGGAGTCCGTGATTTGACCGGGCAGGCTCCTCTTTATCCGCTGTGGACACTTGGATTCTGGCAGTGCCGCGAGCGTTATAAGAGTCCGGATGAACTGTGCGAAGTGGTTGATGAATACCGTGATCGGAAAGTTCCTTTGGATGGAATCATTCAGGATTGGCAGTATTGGGGATGTGATTCTAACTGGAACTCCATGAAGTTCCAGAATCCTCGCTATATTAATAAGATGGGCGACAAAGAATACATGAAATATCTTCCGAATGGTGAGAATCCGGATGCACGTTATGGTACTCCAAGGATAAAAAGCCCTCAAGAAATGATTGACTATATACACAAGCGGAATGCGCATATCATGATTTCTGTATGGGCCTCTTTTGGTCCGTGGACAGAGATGTATCATAAGATGGACAGTCTGAATGCTTTGCTTCATTTTGAGACTTGGCCGCCTAAAGCCGGAGTGAAACCTTACGATCCGTTCAATCCTGTAGCAAGAAGTATTTATTGGAATGAAATGAAAAAGAATATCTTTGATCTAGGTATGGACGGCTGGTGGTTGGATTCTACCGAACCCGATCATCTGGAGATTCAAGATAAAGATTTTGATACAAAAACTTATTTAGGTTCTTTCCGAAGAGTTCACAATGCTTTTCCTTTGATGTCCAATAAAGGTGTTTATGAGCACCAGCGTGCTACCACTTCCGACAAGCGGGTATTCTTACTTACCCGTTCTTCATTCTTGGGACAGCAGCGTTATGCTTCACATTCATGGAGTGGAGATGTCGTTTCTACTTGGGAAGTGATGCGCAAGCAACTGGCAGCTGGCCTGAATTATTCTTTGTGTGGTATTCCTTACTGGAACACTGACTTGGGAGGATTTTTTGCTTGGAAATATAATAATGATGTTAATAATATTGCTTATCATGAGTTACACGTCCGTTGGTATCAGTGGGGAGCTTTCCAACCTATCATGCGTTCTCATAATTCCAGTCCTGTTGCTGTAGAGATCTATCAGTTCGGCGATAAAGGTGATTGGGCTTATGATGCATTGGAGAAATATACCCATTTGCGTTATCGCTTATTACCTTATTTATATAGTACTACTTGGGAAGTAACAAATAAGGCAGGCAGCATTATTCGTCCTTTGGTGATGGATTTTCCGAAAGACAAGAAAGTACTTGATATGGATACGGAGTATATGTTCGGACGTAGTTTTTTAGTACGTCCGGTAACTGATTCTCTCTATACATGGCAGGATAAAAAACAGAATGGTTATCAGAAAAATATGCGGAAAATAGAGAAAACGGATGTATATTTGCCTGAGGGAAGTAACTGGTTTGATTTCTGGACTGGGGCAAAGTTGGCTGGTGGCCAAACCATACAGCGTGAAGTACCTATTGATATCATGCCTGTTTATATCCGTGCCGGTTCTATAATTCCTTGGGGGCCTGCGGTGCAGTATGCCACAGAAAAAAGTTGGGATGACCTGGAGATTCGTGTTTATCCGGGTGCTAATGCAACTTTTATTCTTTATGAGGATGAGAACGATAATTACAATTATGAAAAGGGAGTTTATTCTACTATCACTTTCCGTTGGGATGATAGTAACCGTACTTTGCACATCAGCGACCGTGAAGGAAGATATCCCGGAATGTTGGAAAAGAGGAAGTTCAAGGTAGTTCTCGTAAATCATAGATCAGGAGAAGGCGATAAACCATTGAAGGGAGGAAAGATGGTGAATTATACCGGTACGGCAATTGAGGTGAAACTTTAGAATGTTCATATTGAATATCCAGCAGAATAAATAAAGAAACGATAAAATACATTATGAATTTACTTAAAACCATTTTATCCACTTCCGTTTTTGCTATAGCTTCTGTAGCTTTGCATGCTCAGCTACCCGCAAAAGTAGAAAGTTTTCCAGTCAGGGATGTGCGGCTCACCGCCAGCCCTTTCAAACACGCAGAGGATATGGATATCCGTTATCTGCTGGGAATAGACCCCGACCGTCTGTTAGCTCCTTATTTGAAGGAAGCTGGTCTTTCTCCTAAAGCTGAAAATTATACCAATTGGGAAAATACAGGGCTGGACGGTCATATTGGCGGACATTATTTATCGGCCCTTTCCTATATGTATGCCGCTACGGGAAATAAGGAGATCAAGGCGCGTCTGGATTATATGATAAGTGAACTGAAACGCTGCCAGGATGCCGCCGGTGACGGTTATCTGTGTGGAGTTCCAAACGGGCGCAAAATGTGGAAAGAAATAGAGGAAGGAAACATTCGCGCGTCCGGTTTCGGATTGAACGACCGCTGGGTTCCTCTTTACAATATTCATAAAATATATGCCGGCCTTCGTGATGCAACTCTTCAGACCGATAGCCGGGAGGCAAAGGAAATGTTGGTGAAACTCACGGACTGGATGATTCGTCTGGTATCCAAGTTGAGCGATGAACAGATACAGGATATGCTGCGCAGCGAACATGGAGGGTTGAACGAAACATTTGCCGATGTGGCCGCTATCACCGGCAACAAACGCTACTTGAAACTGGCTCACCAATTTTCTCATCACACCGTGTTGCAGCCTTTGTTGAGACAGGAGGATAAACTGACTGGTATGCACGCCAATACCCAAATACCGAAAGTGATAGGTTTCAAACGTATTGCCGATTTGGAAGGCAACCGGGATTGGAGCGAGGCCGCCCGCTATTTCTGGGAAACAGTGGTAAACCATCGAAGCATCACTATCGGAGGTAACAGTGTGCGTGAGCATTTTCATCCGGCTGATGATTTCAGCAGTATGCTCACCAGCGAGCAGGGGCCTGAGACTTGTAACACCTACAATATGCTCCGCCTTACAAAAATGCTGTATGAAACGAGTGCGGACGTTCATTTTATGGATTATTACGAACGGGCGCTTTATAACCATATCCTTTCCACGCAAGATCCTGTGCAAGGCGGATTTGTTTATTTTACCCCGATGCGTGCCGGTCATTACAGGGTCTATTCGCAGCCTCAGACCAGTTTCTGGTGTTGTGTGGGATCGGGGATGGAAAATCATGCCCGTTATGGTGAAATGATTTATGGACACAAGGATAATAATCTGTATGTCAATCTTTTCATTCCGTCTACCTTGCGCTGGGGAGATACCCAAATTGAGCAACAGACGGCTTTTCCCGATGAGGAGGGGAGTACTCTTGTTATTTCTCCGGAAAAGGGAAAGAAAGAATTTACCCTTCTTTTCCGTATTCCCGAATGGACGAAGCCGGAAGCATTACGCTTGTCTGTTAATGGTAAACGGCAGAACGTAAGGGTCAAAGAGGGATATGTTAGCCTGAACCGTACTTGGTCAAAAGGTGACAAAGTAAGGCTGGAACTGCCGATGCATTTGCGTGCCATTGCACTGCCGGATGGTTCTGCCAACTATTCCATCTTATACGGACCGATTGTGCTGGCCGCCCGGTTGGGCAAGCAAAATCAGGATGGCATGTTTGCCGATGACAGTCGTGGCGGACACATTGCTGCCGGACCGCGTCTGCCTTTACAAACGATGCCTGTCATTGTGGGGGATAAGAACAATCTTCTTTCTCATCTGAAAAAAGTGGAAGGTAAGCCGTTGACATTTACATTGTCCGGAGTTTATCCCGAACGCTATGAGGGTATGACTGTGGAACCGTTTTTCCGTTTATACGAGTGCCGGTATATGGTCTATTGGCCTGTGCTGTCCGTACAGGAGTTGCAGGCAAGGCAGGAACAGTTGGCAAAAGAGGAAAAGGAGCGTGCCGCATTGGATGGTATGACCGCCGATAAAGTGATTTGTGGGGAACAACAACCGGAAAGCGACCATTTCATCCGGATGGAGAATTCCCGTACGGGGGATGATGAAGGGATTCACTGGCGTGAGGCGGCCGGTTGGTTCAGTTATCGTATGAAGACGAACGGAAAGCAGGTCAATAAAGTGCGTATCCGGTTCCGTTCCGAGATTCGTAAGGATGCAAAAGTATGGATAAACGGGCAGGAAGTAGGACGATTGGCTGGTAAACCGGTTTCGGATGTATCGGTTGGGATATTTGATGTACCTGCATCTATGCAATCCAATGAGCAACTGGAGATAAAGATCGGTAAAGGAAATGAGAAAGTGACTCCGCATATTTATGAGGTGCGGCTGGTGGCTGAATGATGATAGATATACAAACCGGTCATGCCTCAGTTGGCATGACCGGTTTGTTTTTTCAGATAATTCCGTTGTCTTTCAAGACCGCTTGTAACTCTTTATCAGTGATATTCTCACGCTCTGATTTATCATAAATGAAATGTAAGCCAATCTCTTTTTCTTCTTTGGATAGAGTGGCGATGAGAGTGATCACTCTTGCTCCGCCTCTTTTCCCTTTTCCTTTTGATGCTATACTCATGCGTACTTTGTGTAGGCCATTGCCTAAATCAGTACCCATGTCAGGGTTCTGCATGAGTTCTGCGGCTAAAATTGTCAAGTCTTGCTTCAATGATTTATATCGCTTGGAAAGTTTCTTAACTTCTTTTTCGAAGTGGTGATAAACTTTGATTTTATAGTTCATTGAGCAATTCTTCTATGGGACGGCCTTTCAGCTTTCCTTCACGCATCAGTTTGATGTCTTTGCAAGCCTCGGACAGCCCGTCCATTATTTCACTTTTGGTCATGTAGGGTTCTTCATCCTCTGCCACCATGGTAGAAATAGATTCCATTTCCTTTTTAGCATGAACAAGAGTCTTCCTTACAGACTCCAACACCTTTACATTCTTGATGTCCAGGATTTCCCGAATCAGTTCGTTTTGTATTGATTCCAATGTGATTGTACTCATGACGTTCTCCTTTCTTCTTATTATTTATCTCGTATGGCAAAGATAGCGAAAAGGTGGCATGTCTGCTTGTTTTCTGCATGAAAAATAGTTTTCATTTAGAGGTTGTACCTAAAAGAAATACCTTTTTTCATTTAGTTTTCCTATTTTTGCAGGAAACAAACCGAACAGCTAATGAAAATTCTCCATACAGCAGACTGGCATCTGGGCCAGACTTTTTATGAATACGACCGGCGGGAAGAGCATCTCCATTTTCTAGAATGGCTGAAACAGCAGATAAGACAGCATGAAATAGATGTATTGTTGATAGCAGGTGATGTATTCGACAGCCCGAACCCTTCGGCGGAATCACAACGAATGTATTATCGTTTTCTAAGAGAAGTTACGTCCGAGAACCCTTCTGTGCAAATTATCATCATTGCCGGAAATCATGACTCGGCAGCCCGTCTGGAGGCTCCCAATCCCCTGTTGGAGAATATGAATGTCACCGTTCGCGGTGTCGTGCGCCGCAATGCGGAAGGTGATATAGACTTGCAACACCTCATTGTCCCCCTTTACACAGAAGGGGAAGTGACCGCCTATTGCCTTGCCGTTCCCTATCTGCGTCAGGGCGATTATCCTTCGGCTGAAAATTACTCAAAAGGAGTCCAACTGCTTTATGAGCAGCTTTTCAATGAAGTGAAGGAGAAAGGAGTTCCCGTTATCGCCATGGGACATCTGCAAGCCACCGGCTCGGAAATCTCGGAGGACGACCGTTCGGAACGTACCGTTATCGGAGGCTTGGAATGTGTATCCCCCGATGCTTTTGATGAGGCTATCGCCTATACTGCATTGGGGCATCTGCATCGCTCTCAACGTGTATCCCATCGGGAGAATGTGCGTTATTCCGGAACTCCTATGCCCATGTCTTTTGCTGAGAGGAACAATGCTTCGGGAGTGGTCATGATAACGATAAGTGCTGAGGGTACCGGCATAGAGAGATTGGCATTTGAACCGCTAGCCGGCGTGATGAGTATTCCCCGTCAGGCCCGTCCGCTGGAAGAAGTGCTGCAAGCCATCGGCGATTTGCCCGATGGGGATGTCACGTTGCGGTCGCCCTATCTGGAAATAAAGATTTTGATGACCGAGCCGGAACCTTCTTATAAGTATAAGATAGAGGAAGCGTTGAAAGGAAAAGCGGTCCGCTTGGCACGCATCACCGCTATGCTTCCACAAAAAAAGGCAAGCGGCATTGTCGCCACTTCCTACGAGGAGTTGCAAACCATCCGTCCGCTGGATATGGCACTGGATGTCTTTAAACGGAAATATGGAGGGACAGAGATGCCCGATACCATGAAACAATTGTTGGAAAGTGTAATCAAGGAGGCGGGAGTATGAAAATAGTAGCGATAAGAGGAAAGAATCTGGCTTCATTGGAGGGTGAATTTATGATAGACTTTACCGTCGAACCTTTGTGCTCGGCAGGTATATTCGCCATTACAGGCAGTACCGGAGCCGGAAAGTCAACCTTGCTGGATGCTTTGTGTCTGGCTTTGTTTGACTGTACGCCACGTATGAACAAGGCGAAAGAGAATAACGTCTCTGTCATGGATGTCGCCGACAGGGGAATTGCACAGAACGATAGCCGTTCCATCCTTCGCCGGGGTACTGCCGAGGGATACTCGGAAGTGGATTTCGTCGCTTTGACAGGAGAGGTGTTCCGTTCACGTTGGACGGTGCGACGTTCGCGTGGGAAGGTTAGCGGTTCCTTGCAAAAAGTGGAAATGACGTTGACCAACCTTACTTCCGGAGTGGAACAGCAAGGAACAAAGACCGAATTATTATCCCGCATCAGTGAACTGATCGGACTCTCTTTCGAACAGTTCAACCGCTCTGTGTTGCTGGCTCAAGGAGATTTTGCTACCTTCCTGAAGGCTCGTCAGCCTGATAAAGCCGAAATCTTGGAAAAACTGACCGGAACGGAAATTTACTCGCGTATCTCTGCTTCTATTTATGAACGCACCAAGCGGGCGGAAAGCGAATATAAATTATTGCAGGAACGTATCAAAGGCATTGAGTTGCTGACAGATGAGCAATTACAGCAACTTTCGGCTGAAAAGGAAGAATTACAAGTCCGCTTGTCCGTTTCGAAGAAGAAAGAGGAGGCGTTGTCCGGTAAGTTGAAATGGCTGGAAGAAGAAGGACGCTTGCATACAGGATGCATACAGGCGGAAGAATCACTTTCCGGCATCAGAAAAGAAATAGAAGCCGCCCGTCCACGTTATGAACTGTTGGCCCGTATAGAGCAGGCTCAGGATATCCGCGATGTGTATATGGAACAGCGTAACGCCCGGAAGCAGATAGATGCCGGTCGTTCCCGGTTAGGCGAAATAGAGGTTGCCATCCGGCAGAATGCGGCTTTACAGACTTCCGCGAACGTGCAGTGGGAAGCCGCTCAGAAAGAACTGGCGGAATTTAAGACCTATTTGTCGCAGCAAGAACCGCAATTGGATAAAGCCAGAGCATTGGATGTGCAGTTGGTGGAAAATAGAAAGCAATTAGCGGAAAGTCAGAAAGAAGCGGCTTTGGCATTGCAGGCTAAAGATAATCTGCGTCAATCCGTTTGTAAGACAGAGAAGGATATAAGTTTGTTGATGGAGAAGCAAACCGCCTTGCAAACCTGGTTTGAACGATATACCGCTTATTCCCAATTGATTCCTGCCGTTGAACTGATTACCAGCTTGCTTACCAATCTGGAAATGGCAAGGGCGCAAAGCGTATCGAACCGTCAACTGCTGGATAAAGTAAAGAAAGCGAGTGAAGCGGAGGAACAGCGGTTGAAATCGGTACAACAGGAAGCCGAGCGTCTGAACCGACTGTTGCCGGCAGAGGTGCTGTTGCTTCGTGAGCAGTTGGAGGAAGGAAAGCCATGCCCGGTCTGCGGGAGTTTCCATCATCCGATGAGGGAACAGACCAATGTCCAATCCTTGCAGGAAGAGGAACTGAACCGTGCGAAAGAACAGGTTGCTAAAGAAACGGAACAACTGAAAAACACGCTGAATGCCCGCCAACTGGAGATGGCCCGTCTTTCCGCATTGATTGAAAATTATGTGGCGCAAGTTGATGATACGCTGAAAAAAGTAGAAACATACGTATCCATTATTCCCAATTGGAAAGATTTGTTGGAGCAGGGCACATTGAAACATTATGTCCAGCAATTCGGCAGGCAATGGAATGCCCGTTTGCAAGAGCAGACCGAAATAAAAGAGGCTCTTACCTCAAAATCAGCCCAAAGAGATAGTTTGAAAAAAGAAGAAGCCAATGCCATTGGTTTGTACGAAGAAAAGAAACAAAAAGAAGAAAGACAGCAGGCAGAATTGAACGAACGTGCTCGTCTGCGGTCTTCCCTGCTGAATGGTGAATCCACCGAAACAGTGGTTGCAACCCATGCAAGACGGCAAAAGGAACTGGAACAACAACTGGAAAAAGCCATGAACTTGCATCATTCTTTAACTGTGCAGGCGGAATCTTACAAAGGGCAGACCGCACAGATGGAAAAGGAATTAGTCCGTCTGACTGCTGTCTTGCAACAAGACGAATTGAAAATAAACGAGTGGCTCACGCTTCAAAAGGAAACGTATGCCGAGTTGGAACAATTGCTTTCCAAAGACAAAAGCTGGATACTGGCTGAGAAACAAGCGTTGGGCACACTGAAAGAGAAGGAAACCACTCTTCAGGCGGTCCTTGCGGAGCGAAGGCAGAAAAGGGAGGAGCATCAGCAAGCTCCTCTGAAACCGGATACCACGGAAAACAAGGAGTCGCTGATTGAAACATTGACTGCCTGCACTGCTGCCAAAGAAATGGAAACCGGACGTTTGGCCCAAATAGAGGTGACGATACAGAACCATATAAAAGGTAAGGAACGCATAGCCGGCATCGAGAAAGAGTTGGAGGAAAAAAACTCTATCTACGAGAATTGGGCGAAACTGAACGAACTGTTCGGTTCCCAGACTGGCGCCAAGTTTAAGGAAATAGCCCAAGGTTATACGCTTGATGTCCTTTTGCTTTATGCCAACAGGCATTTGCAAGACCTTGCCCCCCGTTACGAACTGCAACGCATCCCTGATACGCTGGCCTTGCAGATTGTGGATCTTGATATGATGGGTGAGGTGCGTAGTGTCCATTCCCTTTCGGGCGGGGAATCTTTCTTGGTATCTCTCGCCTTGGCATTGGGCTTGTCTTCCTTGTCCTCCAACCGGATGAATGTGGAATCGTTGTTTATTGACGAAGGTTTCGGATCGCTGGATATGGACACTCTGCGCATTGCGATGGATGCTTTGGAGCGGTTGCAGATGCAAGGGCGTAAGATAGGGGTGATTTCCCATGTGGCGGAGATGATGGAACGTATCCCCGCGCAGGTGCAGGTGGTGAAGACCGGAAGCGGAAGGAGCAAGGTGCAGGTGATGGGACCAATATAAGGATTGTACTCCATTACAGATGACAATAAAATAAAAAAGTGACGGACTATGAAAAAAACATTAATTGGATTATTGGGCTCGACAGTTATATGCGTACTGTTTCTTGCAGGTTGTATTGATGAACATTACGGGGAGGATAGCAATACCATTGTTACCAATCTGACCGGTTATGCATGGGAGAGAACATTTCAGATACGTACTGAGGATGGCAGGGATGCGGAAGTCTGTGAACATTATGAGTTCGGGCTGAATGGTAAGGCTTCCTGTAAATCACGGACGACGTGTGATGGCGAGGAAGTGGAAGAGCATGTACATTATTTCCGATATGATTTTATCACTCCCAATAACAGATATCTTCTTCTGGATTACTGCTACTGGCAGATTGACAGGATCAGTTCTTCAGTATTGAGCATATATGAAACCTTTGAGAATCCTGTGGTTGTGATGGGGCAGACCAGGGAATATAAGAGTTTCTCGGCTGTCCCGTTGGGGGATGACTGATGCGCTATGTCTGATGTGTTTTTAGGAACAGAGGCGTTACAGGCATAAGTGAGGGAAAAATATGATTTTTGTCTCCATATTGAATACTGTTTTTACTTATTACTTATGAGAATCGGACCGGTGTTTTTGATGGGATTTTGTATTAATGTTATAACTGTACGATTACACCGGAAATTCCACATCAAAGACAAGGACGTTTTTTTAAAAGATCAAGAGCTTTTTAAAAAAGAACAGGAGCTTTTTCAAAAACAACAGGATGTTTTTGATGCTTTTCTACTCGTATTGCATAACATGGCAAAATACCTTGTTTTTCTTTCAGAAGTTTCAGCTTCTCCGCAAACGTCCTGTTCATCGGCTTTTCGGCTGAAGGATATACACGATAAAATCCTTCAGCCGAAAAAGATCTTTCAGCGTGACAGGGTAAGCGATGTCGTATTGGTTGGTTTTCTATCGGTATTCGGATTTACCTTTATACATTTATTGACTACGGCTGAAAGAAAGAACTACGCGGTTGAAGGATCTCGGTGCATCAATCTGTCAGCCGGAATGC
>ERZ779997.76-NODE-76-length-23158-cov-34.4628_pt1 | contig 23158 bp, 18 predicted proteins | sample MGYA00511876_ERZ779997 | MGnify/ENA primary metagenome ERZ779997 (study PRJEB29588, sample SAMEA2161087) | human gut metagenome | biome: human gut; feature: human-associated habitat; material: faeces | place: Denmark | collected 2008/2010 ... | reverse complement strand
ACCGATGTGGTAAGGGCGCAGGCGATTGAGGGCTGATTGCAACTGCTGCTGGTAATCGTTGTCGATGCCCAGGGCTTTTGCTCCCTTGATGGTATTCTTGAAGAGCTCGCGGATGATGGCGAGGTCGGCGGTTCCGCCATAGAAACTGCTGCCACGGTAGCCCTTATCGGTGATGTAATCTGCCTCTGGCGATGTGCAAGGAGCAGTAATCAGCTCGTTTGGATTGTGTGGATTCGGAATGAGCCACGCAAGCAGGAAGTCGGCAGCCCCCTTCATCAGCGGATAGGCTGTATTGCGAAGATATTCGGTATCGCGGGTATAGTCATAGTGATCCCAAAGGGTTTCTACAAGCCAGGCTCCACCCATAGCCCAGTTGCTCCATTGCGGACTTTCGTTTCCGGTTCCTACAGGATTGGTCATTGCCCAGGCATCAGTGTTGTGTCCAGCGCACCATCCCTTATCGATACCATAGAAGTGCTGGGCATTGTGGCGACCTGTCACAGCCATACCCTCTACCAATCCGTCTACTGGGGCTACCAATTCTGAGAGGTTCGCAACTTCTGCCGGCCAGTAATTTTCTTCCAGGTTGATGTTGATGGTATAGTTGCCGCGCCATGGCGAACGGAGGGCTGGTGCCCAGAGTCCCTGCAGGTTGGCAGGCACTCCCTTGGTTCTACTGCTGCTGATGAGCAGGTATCTGCCATACTGGAAATAGAGCTGTTCCAGATAAGGGTTGCTCTCGTGGTTGTCGCTGTAGGCGAGCAACTGTTTGTCGGTAGGGCGGGTGGCATCAAACTTGGCTCCTTTCAGGTTCAAACTTACTCTATCAAAGAGTTTCTTGTAGTCGGCGATGTGACGCTGTTTGAATTCTTCGTAAGTGAAGTTGGCAAGGTGCCAGGCTTCATCGGTTACGTTCTCGATGTATGGAGCTCCTTCCTTCACAGGATGCTTGTCGAATCCGTTGTAACTTGTTTCGTTTACGAGATAGATGATAGCCTCGCTCACATCCTTCAGATGGAGTACAGAATCGCTTGCCCACACTTTTCCGTCGGTGTTCTTCACCTGAAGCATGGCACAGTAATGCGTACTGTTGGCTTCATCGCCGAGAACATGTCCCGTCATGGTGAGCTGTCCTCTGGATGCTTTTACCTGATGGGGAATGAGGGAAGTGAGTGAGATGTCGCTGTTGATGGATCTCTTCTGGGAGGCACTCAGCTTGATGGCAATCATCTTGTCGGGATGAGAAGCAAAATACTCTTTGGTGTATTGGATGCCGTTGCGCCTGTAATGAACAGTAGCCAGGGAGTTGTCGAGGCTCAGTTCGCGGTAATAATCCGTAAACTCGCCCTGGTTGCAGTCTTTGATATTGATCATGCCCAGTGGCTGATAGAACTCCGAGTTATGGCCTTGCACATAGTGTTGCAGGGAATCGGCGGTCTTGTAATCCTCCTTGAACAGCGCTTCTCTGATTTTCGGAATCCACTTGTAGGCTTCGCCACCTTCGTTGGAATTCACAGGCACGCCCGTCCAAAGGGTGATGTCGTTGAGCTGGATAGAGTCATTATTGGCTCCACCATAAACCAGCGCACCCAGTTTGCCATTGCCTAATGGCAGTGACTCTTCGAAGGCGTATGCAGGTTTGTTGTACCACAACTTGTTGGGTTGCAACTCTTTACTTACTGTTGTTGCCTGGCAGTTCCACGTACTAGAGGCAGCTAACGCAATTGTAAAAAATATATGCTTCATAAAGATGGTATTGTTGGTTTTTAAATTCGATGCCCGGAAACGAAGTCGGAAGGTGATGCTCATTGGATGAGGCTATCCAAAAAAGGGGGAAGACTCTCGCTGAGTCTACCCCCAATATGTTCGTGTTAACTTTAAGCGTCGATATTGGCGTAAGTAGCATTCTGTTCGATGAACTCGCGGCGTGGTTCTACATCATCACCCATCAACATAGAGAAAATCTCATCAGCCTGGGCTGCGTTCTCGATAGTAACCTGCTTAAGCAAGCGTGTAGATGGGTCCATAGTAGTTTCCCAAAGCTGCTCTGGGTTCATCTCACCCAAACCTTTGTATCGCTGGGTGTGGATATTCTTGTCTTCTACTCCATCTCCATACTTGTCGATGAATGCCTGGCGCTGCTGCTCTGTATAGCAATACTCGCTTACCTTGCTGCGATAAGTACACTTGTAGAGTGGTGGGGTAGCTATATACAGATGGCCTTCTTCAATAACCTTTGGCATGAAACGATAGAAGAGTGTCATAATCAATGTGTCGATGTGAGAACCATCGACGTCGGCATCGGTCATGATGATAATCTTGTCGTAACGCAACTTGTCGGTATTAGCCTCCTTGCTGTCTTCGCCATCTACACCGAAGCGGACACCGATACTTTGGATGATGTTCATGACAGACTCAGCTTCGAATACCTTGTGCCACTGTACCTTTTCTACATTCAGAATCTTACCACGCAATGGGAGAATAGCCTGACGGAAACGGTCGCGACCCTGCTTGGCAGAACCACCGGCGGAATCACCCTCGACGAGGAAGATCTCGCATTCTTTAGGATCCTTCATTGAGCAATCGGCAAGTTTACCAGGAAGACCACCACCTGTCATGAAGTTCTTGCGCTGTACACTCTCACGTGCCTTGCGGGCAGCTATGCGGGCCGTAGCAGCCAGGACAACCTTTTCGCAGATTCGCTTTGCCTCGTCTGGATGTTCTTCCAGATAATCAGACAAAGCCTCGTTTACAGCCTGCTGAACGGCACCTTGTACCTCGCTGTTACCGAGCTTGGTCTTGGTCTGTCCCTCAAACTGAGGTTCAGCTACCTTGATGGAGATAACGGCAGTAAGACCCTCGCGGAAGTCTTCTGGTGCAATCTCTACCTTTGCCTTCTCAATCTGCTTAGAGATGGTTGGGTCAGCTTCTGCGTAAGCCTTCAAGGTGCGGGTCAACGCCATACGGAAACCAGTCAGGTGGGTACCACCCTCAATGGTGTTGATGTTATTGACGTATGAGTGGATATTCTCAGAGTAATCTGTGTTGTACATCACAGCAATCTCGATAGGGATACCCTGCTTTTCTGTCTTCAGATAGATAACATCATCGAAGAGATGAGTGCGGTGACGGTCTACGTAACGGACGAATTCCTTCAAACCATCCTTAGCGTGGAAAACCTGCTCCTTGGTCTTACCTTCCTCGTCAGGGCGCAAATCTTTCAAGGTAATCTTGATACCTGCATTGAGGAATGCCAACTCGCGCATACGGTTGGCAATGATGTCCCACTTATAGACAGTGTGAGTAAAGATGGTTGGATCTGGCCAGAACTGCTGGCGTGTACCGCGCTTGTTGGTTTCACCTACCACCTTAACCGGATAGAGAGGCTTACCCTTCTCATATTCCTGCTGGTAGATTTTGCCGCCACGGAACACCTGTGACAACATGTGGGTAGAAAGTGCATTAACACAACTTACACCCACACCATGTAAACCGCCAGATACCTTGTAAGAACCCTTGTCGAACTTACCACCTGCGTGAAGCACGGTCATAACGACTTCGAGGGCTGATTTATGTAGTTTCGCGTGCATATCCACAGGGATACCACGACCATTATCTTCTACGGTGATAGAGTTGTCTTCGTTGATGGTAACTTCGATGTCGGTACAGTAGCCTGCCATTGCTTCGTCAATAGAGTTATCTACAGTTTCGTTTACCAAGTGATGAAGACCCTTTTCGGAGATGTCACCAATATACATCGCCGGACGTTTGCGAACAGCTTCCAGGCCTTCCAGAACCTGAATGTTACTCGCAGAGTAATTATTTGCGTTGTTTTGATTTTCTGCCATTTTAGTATTGTCTTATTTCCGTGCAAAGATACTAAAAAAAGCTGAGAAACAGGAACTTTTGTTTGTGAAAAATCACCAAAAAGTGAAGAAAAAACGTAGAATGTGAACTTTAGCGGTAAAAGTGTCTTGAAAAAGCTGTTTTATAATCGTTTTGCGCGTTTTTATAGGGTATGTTGTAGTATAAAACCGGTTGTGATGTTTTATGATGCAGGAAATGGGTAGTCGAGTTCATTGAAAAAGAACAAGGCTGCGACCCTATCATAGGATTGCAGCCTTATTTATTTCTTTGCTTTGACTTATAAGTTAGGCCAACTTAGCAATGTGCTTTGTAAGACCAGACTTCAAGTTTGCAGCCTTGTTGTCGTGGATAACGTTGATCTTAGCCAACTTGTCTAAAAGCTTCTGAACAGTAGGATAGAGCTTTGCAGCCTCTTCCTTGTCAGACATGTTGCGCAACTTGCGGACAGCATTGCGCATAGTCTTTGCATAATACTTGTTGTGCAAAGCCTTCTTCTTGTCCTGACGGATTCTCTTGATTGATGATTTGTGATTTGCCATCTTCTTTATGTTATTTTTTTTATTTCTTAAATGTTTGTAGTCCCTAGCAGAGTCGAACTGCTCTTTAGAGAATGAAAATCTCTCGTCCTAACCGATAGACGAAGGGACCATTGCTTATTTGCGGGTGCAAAGTTACTACTTTTATTTGAATCTAGCAAATTTTTCATAGAAAATTTTCGCTAAATGCGCATTTTTTTGTATTTTTGCCCTGTTTTTCACTAATATTAGGCAAAATGGAGATAAAAACTAGTGCTATCGTATTGCAAACCATCAAGTATGGGGACTCTCAACTTATCGTGGATTTCTTCACCGAAAAGTTGGGAAGACTCTCCTTTATGGTACGTGTGCCTAAGTCATCTAAGGGGAAGATGAAACGGCAGCTTTTCCAACCGCTCATGGTCTTGAATTTAGAATTTGATTATCGTCCCAAGTCAAATCTGCAGCGCCTTAGGGATGTTTCGATTCAGATTCCATTCTCTGATATCCCTTTTTCCCCATACAAACTTGGCATTTCCATGTTCTTGGCAGAACTGCTTTCATATGCTACCCGTCATGAGCAGGCTAATGGTGCGCTCTATCTTTTCATACAGGACAGTATCGAATGGTTAGACCATGCTAAAGGTGCTATTGCCAATTTCCATATAGTCTTTATGATTCAGCTCTCTTTTCATTTGGGTTTTATGCCCAATATTGAGAGCGGTATGTCTGGCGATTATTTTGATTTGGTAGATGGATGTTTTGCAGCTCATGTTCCTTCGCATGTACATTACTTAAATAAGGAAGATTCTATGCGGCTTGTGTCTTTGTTCCGTTTAGACTATAAAACAATGCACCTCTACACAATGTCTCGTATGGAACGAAACAGGTGTGTAGAGGTGATACTGGAGTATTATAAACTTCATTTGCCAGGTTTCCCGGAAATGAAGAGCTTTTCAGTCCTTCAGGAACTTTTTGCTTAGTCATTTTTGGTTTCCTCGCTTACTTGACGTAAACCTGAAATAAACCTAGTCTGTATTCTCTGTTTAGGCAAAACTGATGACGCCCTGTACAGAAGAAGCATCATCGTTATTGTCTTCTTTTGGCTCAGTGTTGCCAGAAGCAATATTGCGGATTTCTTCCAGAGTCTGTCGGGTACGCTTATAGGTAGGCGTGTTTTCTACCTGAAGGATGACATCCTCGTTATCCAAATCTTCCTGGCGGAACAGGAATATGTGTGGATGACGCTTATACTGTGTCGTATTGCCATCGCTGCCATAATAGCGCTTGCGGCGGTCTTCTCTTTCTGCACGTTTCTCCTCTTCTTCAGCGAGACGGCGAGATTCTTCCTCAGTATGTTTCTTGAGGTGGCGGTTCATTCCCTCTACATCCTCGAGTCCGAAACCTGTTGCGAGAACGGTTACCTTTACGCGGCTTCCCAATTCAGGGTCAATGGCAAGACCCCATTTCAGTTCGAAGTCGTCACCGAATTTCTCCATAAAGTCGTTGACATCATTCATCTCGTCCATGGTCAAGCCAGGATTATCTTTCTTCTCGCTTGCAAATGCGATGCTGAGCAGAATTTTCTTAGAGTTGAATACGTCATTATCGTTAAGGAGTGGTGAGTTCAAGGCATCTTCTATCGCTTTCTTTACTCTTCCTTCTCCCTCACCGTAACCTGTACTCATGATAGCCACACCGCCATCTTTCAGTACGGTCTTCACATCATTGAAGTCGAGGTTGATGAGACCATGTACGGTAATGATTTCAGCGATACTCTTGGCAGCTACACTCAAGGTGTCGTCAGCTTTGCCGAAGGCATCGAGAACGGCAAGGTCTGGATAAATCTGGCGAAGACGTTCATTGTTGATAACCAGTAAGGCATCTACATGCTTCGACATTTCCTCTACACCATCCAATGCCTGGTCAATCTTCTTTGGACCTTCAAAACGGAATGGGATGGTTACGATACCAACGGTAAGAATACCTAACTCCTTACTTACTCTGGCGATGACAGGTGCTGCACCTGTACCGGTACCGCCACCCATACCCGCTGTGATGAATGCCATTTTTGTTCCATCGTTGAGCATGTTCTTGATATCTTCAAGAGTCTCTTCGGCAGCCTGGCGTGCCTTGGCAGGTTTGTTTCCTGCACCCAGACCTTCCTTACCTAGCTGCAGGTGTACAGGCACAGGTGAGTCGTTAAGTGCCTGGTTGTCTGTGTTGCAGAGTACGAATGTTACATCGTGTATACCTTCGCGGTACATGTGGTTGACGGCATTTCCTCCGCCACCACCAACACCAATCACCTTGATGATGCTATTTTCTTTTTCAGGTTCCCCAAAGTCAAGAATATGAGGAGCGTTTCCATTATCTAGCATAGTCGTATAATCTTTATAGGGTTTATCTATCTGATTTTTTATTTAACCTGTTGTGAAATCTGTTTTCTGATAGTCTGGTCTTTGGCATCTTATTCTTCTTCAGAAATGGTATCTTTCACAAACTTCTTGAAACCTCTCATCATTTTATGGATGAGACTGTTTTCTTTGCGTCTCTTTTCTTCTTCTTCGGCTTCTTTTTCTGCCAGAAGTCTTGCCTCAGCTTCTTCCAGTTCTTTTTGCTTGCGGGCAGCCTCGTCAGCAGCCGCTTTTTCTGCCGCAGTAAGAACAACGCCCTTGCCGGCAGTCTCGTTAGGGTTTCTAGGAGCCTTGTGCTGCTCGGCTGCTACTGGCTTTTCTGCAGAATTGCTGAAGAGATCAGTGCCGATTTCGTCACCTGCACAGTTCATGTCTCCCTTTGCCAGGAGTCCCAATACGGTGTTCATTGTACCATCGTGATTGGTAATCTTAGGATCCTTGGAGTTGACTGTTTGAGAAACAAACTTGGCAATGCGTACTTTGTCGATGTGGGTATGTGTCTTGAAAACCTTATCGATTTCAGGCATGTTGCTGCCGCCACCTGTAAGGATGATACCACCCAACAGCTTATCTGAGAATTCCACAGGAATCTGGAACCATGCGTTTTCTACGATTTCCTCTACGCGTGCTTCTACGATTTCGATGAACTTCTTGCTTTCAACCACTCTATCCTTGTCGATAGGGTAGTTCAGGGTCGGGTCGATATTGTTGATATCGGTATAAGCCTTGGCATACTTGAGTTTCATCTTTTCGGCATCAGGCTCTTCAATCTGAAGACAAGTTAAGTCTTTGGTCACGTTGCCGCCGCCTAATGGGATGACTGAGAGATGACGAAGTATACCTTTATAATATACAGAAACGGTTGTCGTATCGGCACCCAAGTCAACAAGCATACAGCCTGCACGCTTTTCTGAGTCTGTCAAAACGCTGTCAGCCATAGCTAAAGGAGCCAGGTACATTTCTGCAATAGGAATGTTGGCATTTTCAAAACAGGTATTGATATTGTTATAGAAGTTCTTGCGCCAAAGTATATTCAGGAAGATGCCTTCCAGATGGTTACACTGTATTCCTACAGGGTCTATCTGGTATTGGTTGTCTATCTTGTATTCCTGAGTTGCAGCATCCAGAATTTCCTGGTCCGGATAGGTCATGTTGCGGTTGATATCCATCAGTTCATTGATCATCTCTTGTGAGATGATGGTGTTACCTGGGAGATCCTTGACAATGACGTTCTTGATACTGCGTATAGAGCGACCGCCCACGCCTACATAGACCTGGGTAATATCCTGTTTCAGTATATTCTTCAACTTCTTGATGATGTTGGTCAAGCATTGGCAGGTTTTGTCAATGTTATAGATCACACCCTTTCTGATGCAAGAAGATGAATCTTCCTCTACGGTGGCAAGTACGGTGATGCTGCCGTCCAAATTCTTCTGACCTGCTATACCTGTCATCTTAGATGAGCCAAGTTCGATAGCTACAATAAATTCCTTTGGCATAGTTCTTATATGTTATCTTAATCTGTTTCTATTTTCTAATTAGCTATTTTGATGCTTTTTACATATGATCTGGTTGTCGAATTCGATGTTGATATACGAATACTTGTTCCAGCCAGCTTGTGAGAGTCCATACTTATAGAATTTCTCTAATCGATTCATCTTCTTGTTGACGAAATCGTTGATGGCTTGCTCTCGTTTGTCGATGAGGTTGGTCTCTGGCAGGTTACCTATATATATAATGTGGTTGCCTACTCGCGGTACCAGTTCTATTCCTCTATCAGGCAGGACATTGATCTGTTCTATCTGGTTTCGCCAGAGTTCATTCGTCATCAGCGCTTTGCTTAGTAATGAGATGTATTTTTTAGCATACCACTTGTTGATGTAGCCCGTTGCGATGATAATGTCGCATGTATAGTTCGTGTTGGGCATGATCTGATTGTGGTCATCAATATAATAGTCCTCGTTGCTGATGTTTTTGATTCTGACGATTGGCATGCGTTGGGTGAGGTAGATGTCAACAAGACCATCCTGAGTCTTTGAACATTCTGCCGTCTTGACGAAAGGACTGGTCTTCAAGGTTTCTTCTATCATGCGGGCGTTCACCTCTTTGAGCGGTTCCCCCAGCGGATAGAGCTTCTTGGCTTCCAGTCGTTTCTTGATTTCCTTCGCATTCAGAAAGCCATTCGTCATCTCATCTTGAATGTTGATGTTCACCTTGGTGCATACCAACTTCGTTTCATCAGGTTTGTTAAACCTGGTGAAAGCGAATACCAGATAAGTACCGAGTACTAAATCCAGTGCGATGATGATGGTTTTCTTCCAATTGATATGCATTTATTTCTCTTCAAGTATTTTGGTAATTTGTGGAACATAGTTGTCCAAATCGCCAGCTCCTAAGATAACTAGAACATCGAAGTCTCGATTCTTTACCAGGTCAAGAACGTCTTCTTTGTGAATCATGCTCTTTTCTACACCTGGTTTCAGATTGTCATAGATAAGCTTGGAGGTTACTCCTGGAATAGGCTGCTCGCGAGCTGGATAGATGTCGCAGAGGATAACCTCGTCCAAGAGACTCAAACTGTTGGCGAAATCTTTATAGAAATCGCGGGTTCTAGTATACAAGTGAGGCTGGAAGATGGCTGTTATCTTACGGTCCTTGTATAACTCTCTGATACTCTTAGCACTCTGATATATCTCCTTTGGATGATGAGCATAATCAGACAGGAATACCAGTTTGTTATTCTTGATCTTAAAGTCGAAACGGCGGTCAACTCCTCCGTAGGTCTTCATGCCGTTACGGAGTTCGTCGGCTGTACAACCATTCAACTGTGCCATTGCCATTGCTGCCACACCATTTGTGATGTTGATAGGCACAGGCTGTCCGAGTTCTACGCCCGTTACGTTCTCGATAGGAGAGATGAAATCAAAGGTGATACCTCCATTCTCTATCTTGATGTTCTCAGCGTGGAAGTCGCCCTCGTCCTGGCTGTATTCGTATATCTTGACTCCGTCTTGTACGTGTTGCTTCATCTCCAGACCTTTGTGGATGATGAGTGCACCGCCCGGTTGGATCAGTTCAGTATAGTGACGGAAACTCTCCAGATAAGCCTCCTTGGTGCCGTAGATGTCGAGATGGTCTGGGTCTGTAGCCGTGATGACGCTCATCCATGGGCGCAACCAGTGGAAACTGCGGTCAAACTCATCTGCTTCAATGACAACATAGTCGCTCTTGTCGGAGAGGATATAGTTGGTGCCATAGTTCTTTGAGATACCTCCCAGGAAGGCATTACAGTCAATATGGCTTTGGTGCATGATATGAGCACACATGGTAGATGTTGATGTCTTTCCGTGTGTACCCGCTACGCACAGTCCCTTATGTGTACGGGTTAATGTACCCAGAACCTGAGCTCGCTTCTCGATGGTGAAGCCATTCTCATGGAAGAAAACCAGTTCCTTGTGTTCAGCAGGAATTGCCGGTGTGTAGACTACCAATGTTGTCTTGGCGTCCTTGCAGGCTTCTGGTATGAGGTCAACATTCTCCTCATAGTGGATAAGCATTCCCTCTTTCTCCAACTCATGAGTTAGATTGGATGGAGTCTTGTCATATCCGGCTACAACCAACTTCTTGCTGAGGAAGTATCTGGCGATGGCGCTCATTCCGATGCCGCCCGCTCCTACAAAATAAACTGCTTTAATATCTTTTATTTCCATTACTTTGTTGCTAATTTGATTACTTCGTCGGCGATGACGTCGGCAGAGTTCTTTAATCCTAATTTCTTGATATTCTCACAGAGCGAAGCAAGCTTAGCCTCGTCTTTTACCGTGTCAACAGCTTTCTTGAGCAATACCTCTGGTGCATCGGCATCCTTTACGTAGATGGCAGCATCTTTGTTGACTAATGCCATGGCGTTCTTGGTCTGGTGGTCTTCTGCCACATTAGGGCTTGGAACCAGGATAACCGGTTTGCCGATGAGGCAGAACTCGCTGATACTGCTGGCACCTGCGCGGCTGATAACCAGGTCGGCTGCCTTGTAAGCTGCACCCATGTCGCTGATGAAATCAGTAACCTTGAGCATTGGCAGCTCCTGACCTTTCAGTTGCTCCATGATGGCAGCATTATAGTATTTACCTGTTTGCCAGATAAACTGTACGCCGCTTTCTTTCACCAGGTCGAGGTGCTGGAGTACACTCTCGTTGATGGTTCTTGCGCCAAGGCTGCCACCTACGAGCAAGATGGTCTTCTTTTCAGGGTCGAGACCGAACTGCTTGCGTGCTTCTTCCTGGGTGATGGTAGTTTCCAATACATTCTGGCGAACAGGATTACCGGTCATGATAATCTTGTCTGCAGGGAAGAAACGCTCCATTCCTTCGTAAGCCACACAGATTTTTTCTGCCTTCTTAGCCAAGAGTTTATTGGTTACACCAGCGTATGAATTCTGCTCCTGGATGAGGCAAGGTATTCCTTTACTGGCACAAACATTGAGAGTCGGACCGCTAGCATAGCCACCTACGCCCACAGCTGCCATAGGCTTGAAGTTTTTGATGATACTCTTTGCCATGTGCTGGCTCTTCCATATCTTGAAGAGTACGGCGATATTCTTGAGCAGATGCTTTCTGTCGAAGCCGCAGATAGGCAAGCCCTTGATCTCATAACCCGCAGCAGGTACACGCTGCATTTCCATTCTGCCGAGTGCACCTACAAACAAAATCTTAGCATCAGGGCGCTTTGCCTTGATGGCATTTGCAATGGATACGGCAGGGAAGATGTGACCACCTGTGCCGCCTCCGCTTATGATAATTCTTAATTCATTATTCATATCCGTTCATGTTTATAACGCAAAGGTATAAAAAAATATCGATTTAACGGCATTTTCTGCCATTTTTTCACCTTAATTTATAAAACTCTTGTCAGGCAGCCACCATTTTGCTGTCGTCGAGCTCATTTTGAGGTATCTCTTTCTTCTTGGCTGTTCTACTGATACTCAGGATGATGCCCATGTACAGACAGTTGATGATGGTAGATGTACCACCTCTACTGATGAGTGGTAGTGGCTGTCCTGTAACAGGAGCCAAACCTACTGCTACTGCCATGTTGAAGAGTGCCTGGGTAACCAGCATGATGGCGAGTCCCATGCAGAGGAAGGCTGGAAAATTGTTCTCACACCTGTTGGCTATTCTGCCAGCTCTGAACAGGAGGATGATGTAGAGGAATGCAACCAGTGCGGCTCCCCATATACCCATCTCTTCGATGATGATGGCATAGATGAAGTCTGAGAACGCCTGTGAGAGGAAGTCTCTTTCTACTGAGTTTCCAGGCCCTTTGCCTACGATGTTGGAAGAGGCGATGGCGATGTTGGCATGTGCCACTTGGGCATCTTTGTCGAGATCGACATCCTGTGGGGCTACAGGTTTGGAGTTCATAAACTTGTCAATACGGGCTTTCCAGGTGTCGGCTCTATGGAACATCTTTTCTGCCATGTTAGGCTTGTTCTGTTCCTGCTCAACCTTCTCGGTCAGCGTATTTTCCGGTTTATTGCCCTCTTCGCCCTTGTCCTGTCCTACTATCATGATACCTGCAAAGGCTGTGACGATGACAATCATGCACAGTCCCACCAGCTTGCCAATCTGGTTCATCGGCACTCGTCCGATGAGCATCATGGCTAAGATTGTGATACTGAGGAGCATGGCTGTGGATAAGTTTTCCAGTCCGATGAGAATTACAAATGGAGCAGTTGCTACAAGTATGAACTTGAATGCCTTCCTGTTGGCTCCCTGAGTTGTTTGCATAGCACTAAGAATCTGAGCAACAGCCAGTACTACCGCTCCCTTCGCTATCTCAGAAGGCTGGAACTGTATGCCCATCAGAGAGAACCATCGGGAGGCTCCGTTGGTAGATTGACCGGTAGCCAAGACCAGGACGAGTAACAGTAATGAGATGCCCATCACGACGGGGGTAACAATCTTGAAATACTTGCATTTCACCTTGAGCATGCAAATCATGGTGAACAGACCGCCTCCCAAGAGCAAGATGTGGCGGATGACAGGTGCCATGTAGTTTCCTGTCTTGTACGACAAGGAGCTGGAGGCAGAATATACCTCCACGATGCTTATCATACAGAGAAAGAAGAAGACCATCCAGATCACCTTGTCTCCCTTGAAAATATTACCAATGCTCTTGTTATTCATTTCTTTATAGTTCTATCTGTTCTATTTGTTGAAAACTGTTATTCTCCGATAGCTCTTGCCAGCGCCTTAAACTGCTCGCCTCTATCTTCCATGTTCTTGAAGAGGTCGAAACTTGCGCAGCATGGGCTGAGGAGTACGGTATCGCCCGGCTTTGCTAATTCCTGGCAGGCTGCCACGCAATCCTTCATGCTGTGAGTGTCACGTACAGGGATGCCGAGTGCGTCAAAGTTGTCGTGCAACTTCTGGTTGTCGGCTCCGAGATATACGATACCAGCACATTTCTCCTTTACCAGGTCCTTGATCTGGTTATAGTCATTTCCCTTATCCTTACCGCCGATGATGAGGATGGTAGGGGTGGTCATACTCTCCAGTGCATACCAGCAGGCATCTACGTTGGTAGCCTTTGAATCGTTCACATAGTAAACGCCCTGGAACTTACCCACTTTCTCCAGACGGTGCTCTACACCAGGGAAGTCGCTCAAGCCTTTGTGCAGGGTCTCGTGGTCGATGCCTACGATGTTGCATGCCAGACCTGCAGCCAGACTGTTATAGATGTTGTGCTTGCCGCGTAGACTCATGTCTGCCTGTGGCATTTCGAAGTCTGAAGGGAAGTTGAGTTTGTATTTGCCGTCTTCGATAAAGCCAACGCAACCTTCCTCCTTGAACTCAGAGAATGGGCAGAGATGTGACTTGAGGTTGTACTTAGCCAGCTCCTTTGTAACGATAGGATCATCGTTCCAGAAGATGAAACTGTCTTCTTCTGTCTGGTTCTGGGTGATGCGCATCTTGGCATCGGTATAGTTCTGCATCTTAAACTCATAGCGGTCCAGATGGTCTGGAGTGATGTTGAGCAGGATGGCCACATTGGCACGGAACTCATACATATTGTCGAGCTGGAAACTGCTCAGCTCGATGACGTAGTACTTATGAGGAGTTTCAGCCACCTGAAGGGCCAGACTCTTTCCGATGTTGCCTGCCAGTCCTACATCATAGCCAGCCGACTTGATGATGTGGTAAATCAGCGAGGTTGTGGTTGTCTTACCGTTACTTCCCGTGATACAGATCATCTTGGCATCAGTATATCTGCCCGCAAATTCTATTTCGCTGATGATAGGTGTACCCTTAGCCATCAGTTTCTGTATCATAGGTGCTTCCTTAGGAATACCCGGACTCTTGATGACTTCATCTGCATCTAAAATCTTTTCTTCTGTATGGTGACCTTCTTCCCATTCGATGTTGTGGTCATCCATCAACTTCTTGTAGTTATCCTTGATCTTTGACATGTCTGAAACAAAGACCTCGAATCCCTCTTTCTTTGCCAGCACGGCTGCACCTGCGCCACTTTCGCCAGCTCCTAAAATTACAATTTTGCTCATTGTCTTATTCTCTATACTTGTCGGGCTGATAAGAGCCTGTATTTTATCTGATCTTCAATGTGATGATGGTCAATGCTGCCAGAATGATGGTTACAATCCAGAAACGGATGGTAATCTTTGATTCATGGAAGCAGTTGCGAGGCTTCTTCCACAGATACTTGCAGTCAGGATCCAGCTGACTGTCCTGTGTGCGGAAGTTGTCGTGGATAGGTGTGCGCTTGAAGATACGCTGCTTCACACCTCTCCGCTTTCCTATCTTGTAATAGTAAACCTGCATCATTACGCTGAGGCTTTCTACGAAGAAAATACCGCAGAGGATAGGCAGCATCAGCTCCTTGTGGATGATGATGGCACCTACTGCGATGATACCGCCGATGGTCAGCGAACCCGTATCGCCCATGAATACCTGAGCAGGGTAGGCGTTGTACCAGAGGAAACCGATGAGGGCTCCGATGAAGGCACAGAAGAATACTACCAGTTCCTCAGAACCAGGAATATACATGATATTGAGGTAGGCGGCAAACTCGATGTGCGACGACACATACGCAAGTATGCCTAGCGCCACACCTATGATGGCGGAGTTTCCGGCACACATTCCGTCCATACCATCGTTGAGGTTGGCACCGTTTGATACGGCTGTTACAACGAAGATGGTCATGATGACGAAGAGAATCCAGCCTGCTGCTACCTTGTACTTACCGCAGAAACTGGTGATGCTGGAATAGTCGAGGTTGTGTCCCTTGACGAATGGGATGGTGGTCTTCAGCGATTTTCTGGCTTCCGTACGATGCTTTACCACCGTTTCCTGTCCCTGTTGCTCGATGGCGAGGTTCTCGTTCATCTTTACATCAGGTGAAGACCAGAGTACCAGTCCTACGATCAGGCCGATGCCAATCTGTCCTATAATCTTATATTTGCCCTTCAATCCCTCCTTGTCGCGCTTGAATATCTTGATGAAGTCGTCCATTCCACCGAGAAAGCCGAGCCATACGGTGGTGATGATCATCAGGATCAGATAGATGTTGCGCAAACGTCCGAGTAACAGTACCGGTACGAGGATAGCCAGGATGATGATGACACCACCCATAGAAGGAACGCCAATCTTCTTGACACCGAACGGGTCGATGCTGGCATCGCGCTGTGTCTCTGTAATTTGCTTGCTCTTGAGATACTTGATGAATTTCTCGCCGAACCAGGCAGAGATTACCAATGATAAAATCAGCGCAAGCAGGGCACGGAATGAGATGTAGCCCCACATGTGAGAACCTGTGATGCCCCACTGTTCCAGAAATCTAAAGAGATAGTATAACATTTTTCTTTCTTTTCTTGATTGATTTTACTTCTGTGAAATTCCGAAGATGTCGCGAATCACCTCCTTATCGTCAAAGTGGTGCTTTACGCCCTTGATCTCCTGGTAATCTTCGTGTCCCTTACCGGCTACGAGAATCACGTCGCCCTTCTTTGCCAGCATGCAGGCTGTGCGGATGGCTTCCTTGCGGTCTACGATGCTGATTACCTTCTTCATCTGCTGGGCATTGAGTCCGGCAAGCATGTCGTTGATGATGTCCTGTGGCTCTTCGAAACGTGGGTTGTCGCTGGTGATGATTACCTTATCGCTCTGCTTTACAGCCTCCTGTGCCATCAATGGGCGCTTGCCCTTGTCACGGTTGCCACCGGCACCGCAAACGGTGATGACTTCTCCGCCCTTGCCTTCGAGCACTTCGTGGATGGCGTTCAATACGTTCTCCAGTGCATCTGGTGTATGGGCATAGTCAACAATGGCGGTATAACCTTCTGGCGACTGGATTGGTTCCAGTCTTCCGCTTACGCTGTGAAGCGTACTCATCACTACGAGTACATCCTCTGGCTTCTTGCCGAGCATAATGGCTGCACCATATACGGCGAGCAGGTTGCTCACGTTGAACTTACCGATGAACTGTACGCCCACTTCTCTGCCGTCAATCTCCAGATACATGCCGCCGAAGTGACACTCCAGGATTCTGGCTCTGAAGTCTGCCATGCTGCGGGTAGAGTAGGTTTTCACGGTAGCCTTGGTGTTCTGTACCATGATCATGCCGTTCTTGTCGTCGGCATTGGTAATGGCAAAGGCTGTCCTAGGCAGTCCGTCGAAGAAAGCCTTCTTGGCGTTACGGTAGTTCTCGAATGTCTTGTGGTAATCGAGGTGATCGCGGGTCAGGTTGGTGAACAAGCCTCCGGCAAACTGTAGGCCTCCGATACGCTTCTGTGCGATGGCGTGAGAAGAGCACTCCATGAAGGCATACTCGCAGCCTGCCTCTACCATCTTGCCCAGGAGCATGTTCAGCTCGATAGGGTCTGGGGTGGTATGGTCGGCAGGGATAGCCTCGTCCTCAATGTAGTTGCAGACGGTAGAGAGCAAGCCACACTTATGGCCGAACTTGCGGAACATATTATATAATAAGGTGGCAATGGTGGTCTTACCATTGGTACCTGTTACGCCTACCAGTTTGAGCTTTCTTGAAGGGTCGCCGTAGAAGAGGGTTGCTACCTTGCCGACAGCATCCTCGGTCGAAGCGACCTGAATGTAAGTTACGCCCTCAACTTTCTCTTCAGGCATGTCTTCGCACAAAACCGACTTTGCGCCCAGTTCCAATGCCTTTGGAATAAACTTGTGACCGTCAACCTGCGTTCCCTTCATGGCAACGAAGAGATGACCTTCCTTAATCTTGCGAGAGTCGATGTTTACTCCCGTAACCTCTACATCAGCATCGCCGATTATCTGAACCGGCTCGATGTTTTTGAGTAATTCTTGTAACTTCATATCCTGTTTCTGTTTTATATTCTATATATTTCTTTATCTACACCTTATTATATATAGGGTTTCAGATAACTGTTTCTGAGTTCTAATCAAGCACAATGCTGCATACGGCACCTTTCTTGATGACCGTTCCCGGTATCAGACTCTGCTTTACTACCTTTCCTCTACCTGTAATCTGGGTCTTGATGCCCCGGCTCTCCATATTGTAGATAGCGTCTCGGGCTCCCATTCCGGTAACGTCGGGTACGATTGTCTTGCCGTATTGCTTCTCCCTGATGAGCTTGATGCTGTGGTTACCCACGCGCTCTGCCTTGCCCCAGATAGGGTTGCCGTCGGCATAGCTGCCACTCCAGTTGGCATTGGTCTTGATGCCGAGGTGGCTGAGCACATAGTTGGCAGCAAGGATATTACCTGCCTTTACGTCAGGAACGAAGACGGATGCTGAGTCGCGGGCGTCCTTTACGTCAACTTTCAGACTCTGTGCCATGATGCCTTCTGAAATCTCATGGAACACCTTACCGCACATCGTACCGCCCGAAGCAGGCAAACCGGATTTCTGTATGCAGACGATACAGCTGTAGCGTGGCGCATCGGCAGGGAAGTAGCCTGCGAAACTGATGAGATAGCTGGTTCCGCCACTCTTATATCCGCCGGCACCTTTTGAAATCTGGGCTGTACCGGTCTTTCCTGCCACTTTGAAGTTAGGCGAACCGGCTTTCTTTCCCAGTCCCACGCTTACCACCTGTTCCAGGATGGTTTGCAGTTCCTTGATGCTCTTCTCCTTGGCTATCTGCTGGCGCATCACTTCAGGAGGAAATTCCATGATGGTTTCTCCGTTCTTCATTACCTTGCTCACGAATCTTGGTCGCATCATCTTGCCGTTGTTGGCGATGGTGTTGTAGAAGGTGAGGGTAGAGATAGGCGGTATCTGGGTCTCATATCCGATACTCATCCATGGCAAACTGGTCTTTGCCCAGTTGTCATACTGTCCGTTCTTGTTTCTGTGCGGCATGCGGATTCTGGCTGGTGTTGCTCCCACCAGTGGAATCTTCAGGTCGTCGTGCAGACCGGTACGGTAGATACCCTTTACGAATTTCTCCGGGTTATTGCGGTAATGGTCGTCTATGATGCGGCTCACACCGATGTTCGAACTGTACCACAGGGTCTGTGCGAGGGTCAGCATTCCGTATCCGCCTTTTCGCCAGTTGTGGTCTTTCATTTCTCTGCCGTACATCGGCCATATACCGCCACCGGTTTCTACATGATAGGTGGTGTCTACCACTCCGTCGTCCAGCGCTACGAGGATAGAGGCTGGCTTGAACACCGAACCTGGCTCTAGAAGGTCGCTCACGGCATGGTTGTGGATTTCTCTGTATTCGCCGTCGAAACATTTCTCCATGTTTACGATGGCCTTGATGTCGCCCGTAGATACATCCATCACGATGGCTACACCCACATTGGCGTTGATTTCCTTCAGCTCGTCGATGAGTGAGCGTTCGGCAAGGTCTTGTATGCTCACATCGATGGTGGTCACGATATCGGCTCCGTCAATAGGAGGGGTATCGGTAATGTCGAGGAACTTGTTGCGCACCTTGCGGCGATGCACGATACCGTTGGTGCCTCGCAGGATGGAGTCGTAACTCAGCTCCAGACCGAAACGGGCGGTATCCTTGGCGCCATACATGGCTCCGATGGTACGGCCTGCCAGCGAACCGTAAGTTCTGGTTCGGGCATTATATTCTTCCCAGTGGAAACCGCTCTGGTAGGGTTTCAGGCGGAATACTGGGATGTCCTTTATCTCGGTGAAGGTGTTATAGTCTACACGCTTCGGATAAACCGGCCAGTGGCGGCTCATCTTGGCGCGACCTTCGGTGAGGTGCTTCTTGAAATCAGACTCGCTCAGGTTCGGGAATATCTGGTGCAGGCAAAGACAGATGGAGTCTTGCTTGGCATCCCACAGCGAGTCGTTTTCTGCATCTTTCAGCGCCTTGAAGTCCATGAAAACCTTAAATTCCGGCAGCGAACTTGCCATCAGCTGTCCTGTGCAGCTCAAGATGTTGCCTCGGTTTGGCTTTACGGTCACGGAATCCTTCTTCTGCCGTTCTGCCACCTTCATCCAGTAATCATGCTTGGCGGTCATGATGTAGAGCGCTTTACCCACTACGGCTATGGCGAAAATCGTCATGATGATGGCGATGGCGCTGTAGCGGGGCATTACTTTCTTATGATCAAATTTGCTGCTCATTCTTCGGGTACGTTTATGATGTATGGAGGTTGGGTAGCGATGTGCAGCACGCTGTCTTTGTTGTTCTTCAGCATGTCGAGCACATTACTTTCACGACTCTTCTCTGTTATCTGGCTGCTTGTAGACAGCGCTTTGTATTTGGTGTCTTGCAGTTCTTTCTGCAGTTTGTCCAACTCGATGATATCGTTCTGGATATTGTATCGGTTGGATATGTAGATAATGACAAAAAACACGATGAGTATAACGAGCCATATCTGCCGGCGTATGATTTGTGCGGTAAGAATGTCTCCACCCAGAATCTTTCGCAGCGTAAAGCTCGATGATCCTGAAGCCTCTTCCTCTATGGCTTGCTTGGCAATCACTTCCTTGAGCGAAGCCTGTGGAGCCTCCTCCTGCTGCTGTGGCTCCTGCTGCGGAGTTTCCTGTTTCGGCGGTTCCTGTGATGCCTGTGCCTTTTCTTCGGCTATAGGCTTCTCGCTGATGTTTATGTCTTTATCGTTTATCATTTCTTTTCTGCTATTCTTAGTTTGGCGCTTCTGCTCCTAGGGTTTCTTTCCTGCTCGTCGGCATCGGGAACGATTACCTTGTTGTTCACGAGTTTGAAAGGGGTTTCTATTCTTCCGAAGAAGTCCTGCTCTATCTTGCCTTCTGCATTGCCCGCTTTCATCATGTTCTTTACGATTCTGTCTTCCAGCGAGTGATAGGTGATGACGCTGAGTCGGCCTCCCGGTTTCAGAAGTTCCGTGGCTGAGCGGAGCATCTCTTTCAGGGCGTCCATCTCGTGGTTCACTTCTATGCGCAGCGCCTGGAAGAGTTTTGCCATGTCTTTCTTCTCGCGTTCCCGCTTGAAGAGGGGCTCTACGGCTGCCATGAAGTCTTTGGTGGTGAGGATGGGCTTCTCGGCTCTTGCCTTGACGAGTGCCGAGGCGATGCGGCGCGAGTTCTTCAGCTCACCGTATAGGTAGAAGATGTCGGCAAGGGCACCTTCGTCATATTCGTTTACGATGTCGGCAGCAGTCTTGCCCGCACGCTTGTTCATGCGCATGTCGAGTGGGGAGTCGAAACGGAAGGAGAAACCGCGGGTCTCGTCATCGAAGTGATGGCTTGATACGCCCAGGTCGGCTAACAGTCCGTCGAGTCCGTCTACCCCGTAGTAGCGCATCCAGTTTTTTAGGAATCTGAAGTTGGAGCATACGAAGGTGAAGTTCTCGTTTGCCACCACGTTGCGTTCTGCATCGGCATCCTGGTCGAAACTGTACAGGTGCGCTCCCTTCGTCAGGCGCGACAGAATCTCTCTGGAATGTCCGCCGCCACCGAAGGTTACGTCTACATAGATACCTCCTGGCTGTATGTTCAACCCGTCAACGCTCTCCTTGAGGAGCACCGGTACGTGATATGTTTCTGCTGTCTTTATCATATATCTTTTTGCTGTCTTATCGCGTTATAATATTGCGTGCGTACTTATTAGTGTATAAATTTGGGTTCAAAGGTACATAAAAATCTCCATATAGCCTTACATTTTCCCACAAAATTTATAAAACTTAATGAAAAAGTTGTTTTTGGTCAACTTCACCTTCCAGTTTCGGTCATCGCCTTTTTGTTCTCATCAAGTGTGATGTTTTTGCAAAAATACGTGCAAAATGGGCTCGATTTGTCGTGATAGTTTTAAAAAACTAATAAATTTTCGCTTTTTTGCTATTTTTTTGGAAAAAATGGCACGTATTTGAAAAAGTTGAGTTACTTTTGCACTAACTTATATAAGTTTTAGCAAACATGAGTGAATCAATAGAGAAAACGATAGACATAGATAAGATTCTTAAGAGCAAGATGGGAAGCAAGGTGAAATTCGTACCGCGCTTCCTGGTTTCCTGGCTCAAGAAGATTATTCACGAGGACGAGGTGAACAGGTTCTTGTGGGAGAGCCGTGGCCTTTCGGGTACTGAATGGCTCACCGAATGTGTGCGCTATCTGAAGATGGATGTTGAAATCGTAGGCTTGGAAAACCTGCCTGACAAGAACGACGGCAAACTCTATACCTTTGTTTCCAATCATCCTCTGGGCGGACAGGACGGCGTATGTCTCGGTTCCATCATCGGCAAGCACTATGATGGCAAGTTCCGCTATCTGGTGAATGATCTTCTGCTCAACTTGCCGGGTTTGAAACCTGTAAGTATCGGCATCAACAAGACGGGTCGCCAGAGCCGCGATTTCCCACGTATGGTGGAGGCGGGCTTCAAGAGTGACAACCACATGCTGATGTTTCCGGCAGGCTTGAACAGCCGCAAGCGCAAGGATGGAACTATCCACGACCTGCCTTGGAAGAAGACGTTTATCTCTAAGAGTGTAGAATATCAGCGCGATGTGGTGCCTATCCATTTCGGAGGGCGCAACTCTGAGCGTTTCTACCGCATCGCCCGATTTAGCGACAAGTATCTGCCGTTCAATCTCGCCATGCTGTTCCTGGTTGACGAGATGTACAGGAATGTGGGTAAGCATTTCCGCATCTCCATCGGCAAACCGATTCCTTGGCAGACTTTTGATAAGAGCAAGTCGGCTACAGAGTGGGCGCAGTATGTTGAAGACAGGGTTTATGAACTTTAATGGTTTGCAAAACCCGGAAGAATTGTTTTATATTAACGAAATCGTAGAATCATAGCATATAAGAAGAGTAATATGGAAGAAGAAATCATCCAACCGATTGACCGTAAGCTCCTGAAGAGTGAGCTTACACCCGACAAACAACTGAGAATGACCAATAAGAGCCATAACGAGATTTACATCGTTACGGCAAATGATTCGCCTAATGTGCTGAAAGAGATTGGTCGACTTCGTGAAATCGCTTTCCGCGAAGCGGGAGGCGGAACGGGCAAATCTATGGATCTTGATGAGTTCGACTTTGGTGACAACTGTTACAAGCAGCTGATTGTCTGGAATCCTGAAGCCGATGAGATTATCGGCGGTTACCGTTATCTCCTGGGTAAGGACTGGCTGCTCGATGAGAAGGGACAGCCTAAGCTGGCAACCAGCCACATGTTCCATTTCTCCGACAAGTTCCTCAAGGAGTATATGCCTTATACCGTAGAGCTGGGCCGTTCCTTCGTTTCGCTCGAATATCAGAATGTACGTACCAACACCAAGAGCATCTTTGCTCTCGACAATCTCTGGGATGGTTTGGGCGCCTTGACGGTTCTCTATCCGGAAGTAAAATATTTCTTCGGCAAGATGACGATGTATCCGTCTTACATCCGTCGTGGCCGCGACATGATTCTCTATTTCCTCAAGAAGCATTTTGATGACAAGGAGAATCTCGTAATCCCGATGAAACCGCTGAAATTGGATACTCCGGAGAGTGATTTGGCTGCTATCTTTACAGAAGATGACTTCAAGGCAGACTATCGTATCCTGAACCGTGAAGTTCGCAAGTTGGGTTATAATATCCCTCCTCTTGTTAATGCCTACATGAGTCTGAGTCCTACGATGAAGCTTTTCGGTACCGCCATCAACTATGGTTTTGGTGATGTGGAGGAGACTGGTATCCTTATCGCCATCGATGAGATTCTCGAAGAGAAGCGAGTTCGCCACATCAATAGTTTTATTAAGGAACATCCTGAGGCTCTGAAGATTACGAGCGGAGCCAATAATTTGATTTATAAGGAAAAAGAAATTTAATTCAAGTTTCGCATGTAAGCTTCACACGCCCCAGGCATCAGAACACCATCATGTCCCCACACGCCCTGAAAGGGCAGAAGCTCCTAG
>ERZ779997.42-NODE-42-length-33229-cov-32.4856_pt1 | contig 33229 bp, 35 predicted proteins | sample MGYA00511876_ERZ779997 | MGnify/ENA primary metagenome ERZ779997 (study PRJEB29588, sample SAMEA2161087) | human gut metagenome | biome: human gut; feature: human-associated habitat; material: faeces | place: Denmark | collected 2008/2010 ... | reverse complement strand
TCACCAAGGATTTCTTGAAGAAAATGAAGAAGAAATATTTCTAGGGCGATTTTTCAACGTTTTCATCTACATTCTCCCCTATCTCATAGGGGCAGTATCAGTTTCCAAAACGGACATTAAAAATGCGATAGCACCGCCCTAACTACCTGTTTTTATACAATTAGAGGGGTGCTATTAATAAAAAAGAAGCAGGATGGAAGACTGGTCCACCCTGCTATTTTTATTAGAATACCTTTACGAAACGGTCGATATCGATAGAAAGGCCTACCGTGAAGGTGCGGCCGGTGGTCATCGCCGAACTCCAATAATAGTTCTTAGGCGTATAACCGAAAAGATTATCTACCGTGAAATTCAGATTGACGGCATCCAGGAATCGCTGCTGAAGCGTGAACTTCCACAACTGATAACAGCTGTCATGCTTCTCGATGTTCGTATCAGGAGAAGACAGGTATCTGCCTGACAGAGCGGCATTGATGCGATAGAACGAACAGAGCTGGCGATCGTAGTCGAGACGCCAGGTTGCAGAATGCGGACGAGGCTGGGAGAACTGGGAATCTACGCTTCTGCCACCCACATGGAGATAACTGTAGTCGAGTTTCACACCGAGTCCCATATCCGAACGGTACTGGGCACTGAAGTCGATGCCGCTCACCTCTACTCCATCCTCATTGCAATAACGGGAGGCCACATCCGGCTGACCGGTTCCCGGGGTATAATCGGCATAATCCTCGGTAGTGATGCGCTTATCATACTTATTATAATAGCCCATCAGGGTAAGACTATACTGACCGGTAAAGAAGCCAGCATTCTTCCCCCTTCCGGTATGCTCCAGCGCCAGGTTGTAGTTGTTGCTCTTCTCCGGCTTCAGATCCGGATTACCGTAAATCATCTGCATACCTGCCATATCAAAGTTCATATACATCTCCTTGAGCGTTGGGGCACGGAATCCGCCGGCATAGTTGGCACGGATGGAGAAACCCTTCCACTTGGTCATCAGAGCCAGACGACCGGTAGTAGCATGCTGGCTGGATGCAGAGAAGTAATCATGACGAAGACTTGCCACGATGTTCAACCACTGCAAAGGATTGTAATCGAACTGGGCGAAGGCATCACATGAATTCTGATTCTTTGATTCATTATCCTCAAACTGATAGGTGGTAAGATAATCGTTCAGGAAATCTGTACCTACCGTCAATGTATTCTTGCCGAAGATATGGGAATAGAGGGCACGGACGGTGTTCTGACGGTTGGTATAATCGTGGTCGTGAGTACGCTCATCATTCACATATCGAGCCTTGTCATACTGGTCGAAGCCGTAAGAAATCTCCAGATTATCATTCCCCGAGAGATTCATCACGGTCTTCAGTCCGGCAGAATAATCCATGTAATGATCATCATAGTTACTGCGCTTGCTGATACGATTGAAATAACCGCCACGACCTATCAGTTTTACCTTATCAGAGAGCTTGTAGGTAAGACGCTCCTTCACATTGAAGGTCTCTCCACCATAGATATGGAGGATGTTGGATTCTGTATCGAAAGGACTGGTAAGCTGAACCTCATCCGATGTGGTGCGCTGGATGCTGGTCTGCGAATTCCATTTTCCGGCATTGAAGCTGAAGCTTCCACCGTGGCGCCACTCCTTGTTGAAGTCGTTGTAGCGGGTATTGACATTGGCAGTCCAAGGTTCGCTGTTTTCACGGGAGATGATGTTGATGACTCCGGCTACGGCATTGGCGCCATAGAGCGCCGAAGCAGCCCCCTTTACTATCTCGATACGTCCTACATTATCCAAGTTCAGACGACTATAATCTACATTATCCATGGTTTCACCAGCCAATCGCTCGCCATCTACGAGGAAGAGCACAGCGTTTCCGCCGAAACCATTCATGTTAAGAGAAGTCTCCTGATTCATGGCATAGCCGAATTCCAGACCCGGCATCTGCTCGGTGAGGAGGTCCTGGATATTGGTAGCATCAGCTATCTTGATATCATTGGCGGTAATCAGACGGGTTACCACAGGAGCATCCTTCAAAGCCTTCGGAGTTCGGGTTGCGGTAACTACCACCTGATCGAGGGCTGTAGCATCCGGCTGAAGGCGAAGCACATGCTGCTCACCTTTTCTCTCATCCGCTTTCAGTACGAAAGTCTGAGTCTGATAGCCCACAAAGCTCACCTTCACTCTCACCGCTCCATCCTTACTGTAAGGAATGCGGAAATATCCGTCTTCATCAGTTGTTACCCCACCCTTTGCATGCAAAATCTGGACGGTAGCACCCGCCAGAGGTGCGCCCGAATCATCGAGCACTCTACCCACGACATCGCCCTGGGTTTCGGCTTTCAGATTCAGGCACAATCCGCAAAGGATCAGGAATAGTGCGAATATCTTTTGTTTCATCTAGTTATATCAAAGCTTATCCTGAAACAATCTTCTTATTTTGTACAAACAAACTTACCAATCATTGGCATAGGCATCTTGCCATACTGCACAGAATAGTTGACGGTCAGGGTTTTGTCCTTCAATGTACCCTGCAAGGTTACAGTGTACTTCTTCTCTGCACCATTCACGGTAATAGTACCGGCATAGTTTTCCTGAACGAATGCATAAGCACCGTTAGAACCAGAAACCTTTACAGCAGGAACCTCCAGAGCAGGAAGAGCCATCATACCCTCGCCACAAGCAGGTAAGGTAACCTTGACTGTTGCATCATCAACAGCCTCAATCTTCATGGTAAGGTTTTCGTATGTAGAAGCCTCACCCATTACGGTCATATCCAAACTACCGGTATAGGTATCCGCAATTTCCTTTGCCGCAGCTACTGCTACATTATCATCATCACTGCTGCAAGAGCTGAATGCTACACACATAGAAACCAAAGCCAACATCATGGCCATCATTGTCTTAAACTTTTTCATTTTTCTTTATTTTTCTTTTAGTTACAATAATCTGTTCAAGGGGATTTGCAATCCCCATTTATTTATCTTCCGGAACATAGATGATTTCACCATTCTCCAGCTGGTAAGCGATACCCACCTTCTTTCCTTTGTTGCCAGATTTATTGCTCTGGTCTTCAGAAGGAGTATAGCGATTGATCTTCTGTCCATCCTTGGTAATGATTTCCATATTCTCCTTGCCAGGGTTCTTCACCATCGTGAAGTTATCCTTGCTGAACATTTCCGTCATATTATAGCGCGAAACGAGTGCCACCATCAGGGCAAGGGCAAACACCATCGCCACATCGAAGAGGTTGCTCACTACGCTCATCGGATCATCATCCTCGCCATCATGCGAGAGACGACTTCTACGTCTTTGTCTCATAAATTATTACTATTGAATTCTTCACTCTTCGTTCTTCACTCTTCACTTACAAGGTCTGCCATAAACTCGAGGTTGCTCATATCCTCGGTATACCAGCGGTTCTTGGTCTGCTTGGTTACGAAACCGATGGCAGCAGAGAACAAGCCTACTACGGTGGTAGCGAAAGCCACCTGCATATTGTAAGCCATCGAAGCAATATCGCCGGTAGAAAGACCTACCAGGGCAGGACCCATCGGAATCAAGGTACCCATCAAACCAAGCATCGGACCCATCTTCAGAAGTGTAGATGGAAGAGAAAGATCCTTCTCAACAAACTGGGCATACTGGTCGAGGATGCGGTTCACCTGCGCCTTGCTCTGACGGTTGTTCACGAGTTTCTTCATATAGGAAACGATGACAGCCTGCTTGTTCTTTGGCAAGCGATCGCCCAGGGTATCGATGTTATCGAGTGTCAGGGTGTTCATCTGTTCACGAATCTCCGCACCCGACTTGCGCTTTACAAGATACTGTCCGAAGAAACCTCCAAGGAGCAGCAAGGCTCTGAGGAAGAAGAAAATCAACAAAATAATCACAGGAACCAGCATGCCTGTGGAAATCCAAAACAATACGTCTGATATGTAATTCATTATACTCTATATTTTTTAATTTGATAATTGTAAATTGCCCATCCTATCACCATTCCTACGATAACGATGGCGATGACGCCGAGAAGCGAGAGGGCATCAAAACTGTTGAATCCTGCCACCGCTGTCCTGCCATTCACCGTACCGATGATGCCCATCAATCCGAGCAGCACCTCTACCAGGAAAAGCAGTTCCAAGCGGATTGGTCGCTCCGGCAAGAGCCATCTCAAACCGTAGGTGAATACCGGTGTCAAGACCAGTAGCACTACGGCAAGCACCCATGCTGCCACCTGGAACGATACGCCAGGAAGCAGGAAGATGGTCATCACCAGAACGCTGAAAAGCACTGGGAAAACCAGCAAACCTGGGAAATACTTCAGGAAGATGAAGAACACCCATTTGCGGCGACTCACATGTTCCGAAGTCTTCAGATCTACGTGGTGCACACAGAAAAGCATCGTGAGTGCCACGTCGATACTCAGCAGCACCGCCATATCGAGCATCAGCTTCTGGTCGGCTATCCAGGCCGCAATCTGCGTCTTCGACTGCTCAATGGCGAATGGCCAGGTCATTCCCACGAAGAAGGCTACGAGCACCGAGATAATCATAATCTCCTTCACTCCGTGGAAGGTCTGCTTCAGCACAAAACTGAAGCAAACCAATATCATCATTACTAAAACTAATGTCTCCATTTCTATTCAACCATATTCTTTCTTCTTCTGCGAATCAGAATCGCCAACATCACGAAAGCTACGATGACGATGACACCTACAACGATACCGCTCACCACAGTTGTGGTCTTCTGGGCATCCTCACTCAGCGTCTCCTTCTTCATCACCATACCCTTGTCGCTGCTGTTCTTCGCAGCCTCAGCATCGCGGATCTGCTCTACATTCTGCTGATATTCCTTGGCAGAAGCAGCATCGGTCTTGCTGGCGATATAGTTGCGCAGCTTGGCATTGTCGCAGACAAAACCGGAGCATGAAGGCTTATACTTGTTCACGGTCTCGGTATGGAGCTTGGCGATGTCCTTGAGCTGCTGAGGAGTAGCCTTCCACATTCCCTTGCGGGCACTCTCCATCATCACGGCGGTCATCTCCATCAGTGCTGCCGGATTCTGCTTGTCGAAGAACTCCTTGGTGCCGAGATGGTACTTGTCCTTGACATATACATTATAGATCTCGTCCCACATCTCCTTGTCGATAGCCTTTGGCTTCATCACATTCCAGCCGTAGGTATTGGTTACGATTTCGGCGAATGTGCTGGCACTGCTGGCTCCACCCTTCATCTTCTCCTTGATATAGGCAGGATTGAAGATGGTGGTTCTGCCCTCGATGCCGATAGCCTCCTTCACCTCCTGCATTCTCATATTGCTATGGTTGCGATAGTCGGCGAGATAAGCATCCGGATCCTTACCGGTTACGTTGCGCACTGCAAGGTTCATACCTCCCATAAACTCATATACGTGGTCGAGACTCAAAGCACCCCAAGTATTGCTCTGTCGTGGCTGAACTACCACATCAGTACGGGTCAGCGCTGCCTCGAAAGCAGCCTTGCGAACGGTCTCCCAGTTCTTCTCATCACCGTAGTAGGCACCCATATTGTTCATATAGACCTCGGCAATCTGACTCTCCTTATCCCAGCGGTCGCCTGCGGTTACCATCTCCTGGATACCGGTGCCATAGTTGCCGTTTACGCCACCAAACACTCGATACATACTTACCTCGCGTGCCTCCTTTGGCGACATACCCTTCTCTACGAGCACTCTTTCGGATTCGGTAACACCGGCTTTCACAAGGTTATCATACTTATCACCCTTGGCATTTGCCGCCATCTCTATCGCCTTGTTGATGAGGAAGAGACGGGATGCAGCCAGGTCGCGGAGCTGACCGGAAGTCTGAACCACGACATCGATGCGAGGACGGCCCAACTGCTTGGATGGGATAAGACGCAGATCGGTAACACGACCGAAGGCATCTCTTACCGGTTCTACACCGAGCATATAGAGAATCTGGGCGATGGTAGCACCCTCTGTTTCGATAAACTCGCTACTCCAGAGCGTGTAGCTCACCTTACGAGGATATTCACCCTTATGTCGCTCGCAATACATCTTGATGGTATTGTCGCAAAGTTCCTTCGCCTTCTCCCAGGCATCCTCCGAAGGTGTATTCTCCACATTGATGGAGAAGAGGTTTCTACCGGTAGGCAGAGTGTTCGGATTCACAATCAGATCACCACCAGGAGATGGAGCGGTAAAGCCGCCATTCAGGGCATTCATCAGAGAAGACATCTCGTTGAGCGGACTCTGACGGAGCGCCTCCGAATACTTGCCCACATTCTGCAAGGCATGCTCTACGGTAGTAATCGCCTGAGCCAGATGAATCTGCTGACGGGTATATTTTGGTGCTTTCGACATCATCATACCCTTATCTTTAGACGATTCCTGAGATGCTTTGCCCTTGCCGGCTTTCGCCATCTTCGCCTTCTTCAAATCCTCCAGATACCATTTCTGTCCCTTCTTGATGGCTTCCATCATCTTGTCAGGGAAGTGACCGGTCTGCTCCATCTTCTCAAAAGCCTCACGACTCATCTGCGGAATCTTCTTCTTATGAGAAACCTTGGCAGCACGGAGTTCGCTTACCGTACGGTGGTCCACCCTCTTCGGCTTCGCCTCCTTCGCTCCACCCATCTGGTCTGCCATCTGCATCATCATCTGGATAGGATCTGGAGCAGCCTGCATCGCCTCTACCTTACGGGCCATCTGGAGTTCGGCAGGAGTGATTCTTACATAACGGCAGATGTATTCATCAGAAACCGAGGCTGAACCCAGAAGCTGGGTCACGGTGTTGCGTGCCTTGCTCAGATAGAGACGGTCGAAAAGCTGCTTGTGCTTCTCCACACCCTCCTGGGCACGACCTTTCAACTTATCTACTGCCAACATTCCGTAGGCAATAGGATCTGTAGCCATCGCATAGACACTGGTGCGGACATCATCATTATCGTATGGCACACCCAAAGTATAGAGCTTGCCGGTAATCTTCTCGTTTGCCAACTCTTCCGCAAAGTTCTCTACTCTCGCAATTTCATCTGCAGAATAAGGCTTGTTCATCTGCTTGGCATCGAGCCCCAGTTCACGGGCGATTCCCATCTTCACGGTCAGCGCCTTCACCTTGAGCGACTGTTCGGCAGATGCCTTCTTCTCGTATGACTGGATGGCATCGCTCAACTGCTTATAGGTCTGTCGCAACTCGCTCTCCTTGAAAGGAGGAGTGAGATAGCTCTGGGTCTGGGCATAGGTGCGGCGCTTGGCAATCATCGCCTCGCCCACATTGCCGATGGTATATATATAAAGATGTGGAACCACACCAATCAATCGGTCACTCCAGTCGTTGCTGCCGAGTGCCACCTGCTTTCTCGGGGTATATTCCAGCGAACCGTGGGTTCCGAAATGGATGAGTGCATCGGCACTGAAACCATAACGTGCCCAGAGATAAGAGGCAACATAGGTGTAAGGAGGTGCCTGGTCGGTGCCATGCACAATCTTGAAGGAGTCGCCTCCCACGCCTGCCATCACCTGTGGAAGCAATGCCACATTACCAAACTGCAGTCTTGCCACCGCCAACTTACCGTCATCGGTAGCCATATATTTGCCAGGGAAGGAACCATAGAGCTGATTCATCTCCTTGATCATCTTCTTAGACAAAGCCTTCTGGGTCCATCCGGCAAACTGCTGGGCGGTAACCAGGGCAGGATGTCCCGACTGGAGAAATTGGGTATAGGCACCCTCGGCATAGGTTCCGAAGACGGCACCCTGAGCCTGGATCATCTTTGCCAGTTCCTGAGGATTGGCTGGCAACTTGCCTACATTGTATCCCTCATTCTTCAAGCGAACCAGGAGATTGTAGAGCGATGGAACCACTTCCATTCCCGAAGCGGTAAGTGCATTCTGACCCGGACCCTTGAAGTAGAAGATGGCGATGCGCTTACTGCTGTTCTTCTTGTTCTTCAGATTCACATAGCCCTGCACGCTCTCCACAAAACTCTCCATTCTGTCTGGGATGCCGTAAACCTCCTGCAAGCCCTCCTTGTTGATGCGCTGTCCGAAAACCACGTATGGACGAATGGCACCATCAATCTCCGGTGTCACGATGCTCTGCGACATGAAGCCGCCGTTCATTCCCTGCTTGTCGTTCTCCCAATCGGTGGTCAAGCGGTTGATATTAAGAGGTGAGAACAATGGAATATTCTTCTGCTTCAGGAACTCAACGAAGTAATCGCCCAGTCTGCCATGCGCCATATTCACTACGGCATTCGCCTGGATACTGTCGGCATGATGACCGGCGATAAAGCTCTGCAGCTGGTTGATGCGATACACCATGAATCCCTTTTTCTCGAAAGCTTTTTCCATATCAGGAGCCGCACCCATAAAACCGGTGAGCAAGATGGTAGGAGCACCTTTCTTATATAATCCGTTCTTCGCCAGGAAGGCATTGTACTCACGGATGCTGTTGAAGCCCAGTTCATCGCCCTTTTCATCCTTCGGGTCAAAATGAGTCAGGAGATAGTTTGGTCGCTCATCCACACGTTCCGGTTCTGGAGCCATGAACTTTTTTCCGTCGATAAACTTGCGGATGTAAGCGAGCATACTGTGATAATTCTTCTTGCTGCCGTTCTCGATGTACTGCATCAGATAATCTGCATCGAAGTTATCTACCGATACGATATTGTTGGCTGGGTTGGTAGCAGCATGAGTCAGTGTCGGCACCTTGTAGGAAGCCTCTTCCAACTGCTTGCGCTGGTTCTCGTCAATTCGGAGTCCCATACCATTCACGATAATCATATCGTAATCATCCAGATGATCGAAATCATCGGTCGTGATCTCACTCAGTTTAATCATCGCATTGTCGTTGGCATGCGAAATCTGTCCCAGCGCAATAGCCTGATAGTTGAGGAAAGCGATGCGGGTAGTACCCACCCAGGCAGAATAAGCCTTCGCCAAACCTCCCAGAACAATCACAGCCAATAAGGCCAGGAAGATGTGTTTCTTTTTAATCTTTCTGATTTTTCCTAATCCTTTTTTCATATCTATTCCTTTTTTCGGGCTGCAAAGGTAAGACTTATTTAGAAATTGTACAATACCGAGAAATTGTGATTTTCACATTTTTTATACTTAGAAGTTGGTATCAGGTTAAACGCATTGATATAGTCTGTACTAATAAATAAGTAGTGTTTTCAGGAATTTTTCTTTCATTTCAGCCCTCAAAAAGAGGAATTATTCCGAAATATGCAGAAAGAGCGTAATCACCATTACGGCAATCACGCTCTTTCTACTTATAAACATAAAACATTACGAAGATGAAAGAAAAGCTTAGCAAACCTTCTTCTTGCGCTCACAATAGCGTTCGCATTGGGCGCAGATGTCATATCCCAGCATGGCACCCAAGATGAAATCCTCCTCCGGCGTAAGCTGGCACAACGGTTTGGTGATTATCATGCGGATAGCATCCAGACATTCTTTCTTACCAAAGAAGAGATTCAGACGGTCGTTGCCAACCGGCTGGATGATATAATCAATGTTCTGACGCTCTAATCTAGTTATGGCAAAAGACTCATATTTCTTGTTGAAGGTGTAGAGCACCAGGCGGCGCACGCCCTTCTTATATTCATATATATGATTCATCAGAACCTTCAAATCTACTGGTGTTGCGATTTCCTGCTGCATACTATCCGAATTTATCTGTTTTTAAACCAAGAATCAGAGAACTCCATCATTCTCCAATTCTTGAAAAATATTTTTGTAAAATTATAACGCTGGCTTGATGTCCTCGATCCAGGCATCGATACGCTCCTCTGTCTTGTCGTCCTCGTTCACCTCGTCGAGTGCGAGTCCCAGGAACTTGTCGCCATCAATTGCCTCACTGTCATCATAGGTGTATCCGTCTGTAGAAACGCCAGGCAATACGGTAGCACCAGCCTCAACGGCAGCATCATAGAGTTCCTTCATGCCGCCACAGAATGTATCAGGGTAAGACTCGCTGTCGCCACAACCAAACAGGGCCACAGTCTTGCCAGCCAAGCCGGCACTCTTCAATGTCTTCACGCCATCATACCAGTCATCCTGCATCTCACCGGCACCCCAGGTAGAAGTACCGAGAAGAAGATTCTCATGACTTGAGATAGTAGCGTCATCGATGTTAGCTACATCTACAGCTTCCACGCCCAACTTAGAGGCGATGGTTTCGGCAATCGACTGGCATGAGCCAGTAGAAGAGCCATAAATTACGATTGTTGTTTTCATTTGTCTATCTTACTTTTAGTTACATTTATTTTCGGGTGCAAAGATACGCCCTTTTCCCGTAATCTGCAATACCTAAAAATGATGGTTTCGCAGAAATACCTAAATATGGGGATAGATAAAAAGTTTTAGGACGATTCATCCTAAAACTTCTCTAATTTCAAAAGTTTTAGGACGATTCATCCTAAAACTTTCTTAAATATTCTACTTTTAGGATGATTTATCCTAAAAAAATAGTATCTTCGCAGCAAATATATAATCAAAGAGCAATGAAATGATATGAAACGAATAGAAAGAACGGAATATCTCAATAAACTGATCGCTTTCAAAGACAAGTCTCTTATCAAAGTGATAACCGGCATTCGCCGTTGCGGTAAATCCACCATTATGGAGATTTATCGTGACTGGCTTAAGAGGCAAGGTGTCAGTGCCGACCAAATCATCTATCTCAATTTCGAGGATTACGACTTCTATGGACTTCGTAATCCACATAACTTATACGCTTATATCAAGCCATTAATTCATCAAGACAAGATGACTTATATCTTCTTTGATGAGATACAACATGTGGAAGATTTCCCAGACATCATCAACAGCCTCAACCTGAAGCCAACAGTAGATCTCTATATTACGGGGGCGAATGCCTATATGCTGTCAAGCGAAATCGCCACGTTACTATCCGGAAGATATGTGGAAATCGCAATGCTTCCCCTTTCATTCAGAGAGTATGTTGAAGGTATCGGAGGAACCGACAATCTTCCCAAAGCCTATACAGACTACATCACAAAGAGCAGTTTTCCATATACCCTTGAACTGGATACTCCCGCAGAAATCAGCGACTACCTGAATGGCGTATATAACACCATTGTAGTAAAGGATATCATGAGCAGGAAGAAGTTACCCGATGTCATGATGCTGGAAAGCGTTATCCGTTTCACAGCCGACAATATCGGCAACATCCTATCCACCAAGCGCATAGCCGACATCATGACTGCCGATGGAAGGAAAATAGACCAGAAAACCGTAGAACGATATCTGACCGCACTCTGCGAAACCTTCTTCGTATATGAAACCAAAAGATACAACATCAAGGGTAAGCAGCTGCTCAAGACATTGGGTAAATATTATCTAGTAGATATCGGTTTGAGAAGAATGCTCCTAGGTTCCCGCTCATTCGATGCCGGCCGCATCCTGGAGAACATCGTTTATCTGGAACTACTCCATCGCCAGCAGAAAGTATATATAGGAAAGATGGATAATCTGGAAGTAGATTTTGTAGCGATTGATGAAAACAATATCACGTATTATCAGGTAGTTGCTACCGTTAGAGATGAGACTACCTTAAAACGTGAATTGGCATCTCTGCAGCAGATCAATGACCAATATCCTAAGTATATCCTTACACTTGATGAAGACCCTACTGCCGATTACAACGGTATCAAGAGAATCAATGCCCTAAGATGGCTGATGGGAGAAATAGGATAGCCTATATTTCCTCAGAGTAACACCATAATATATAAGGCACAAAAATGATAATTCTATGAAAGATTTTGCAGCGATAAATTTCGAAACGGCCAACCAGCAGCGTACAAGTGTCTGCTCGGTGGGCATTGTGATAGTGAGGGATGGCGAGATTGCAGACAGCTACTACAGCCTCATCAAGCCCGAACCGGAATAGATGCCGAAGCCTGTGCCTGGATAGCAAGAGAGCTGTTATAGTAAGTACCAGAAATGCATGAGGGTGTGTCATAAATCCATGACACACCCTCTTCTGTTATTTGTCAATTTCAGCACGTATGAACATACCATTATAGCTGTAATAGAGGTCGTAACCAGGAATATCAATTTCATATCCGCCAACCTCTTTCTCAATTTTATAAGGCTTCAGATCAGGATACTTCTTTGCTATATCCTCAGCTATGACAAAAGGAATAATGCCTATAGGCAGCACAGAGTATTTGCAGTCAACACTCTTCCACTCTCCCTTCTCATCGAACTCCACTTGAGAGCCATCACTGAGCCATACTTCATATTCCCAAAAGCCGTCGTCTTTCTCCTTTTCCACACGACTGTATGTTGCATCAGCAAAATATTGCTTTACAAACAGCTGTGCCGGTATCGGTAATACTACGTTATCAAACTCTTTATCTTCACTGCTGCATGAAACTGAAAAAACTACAAGTAACATCGCAAAGAATGCAGTAATAAATGTTCGTTTCATTTTCATAATGTTATCATTTAAAATTACTATATTTATACCATAATCTCTAGAACCAATATCTATGATACAGATTCGAAATCTATCAGCCACAAATATAATAGTTTTACTTTAAACTACAATGATTTCAAACTCAAATTAACTATAATTCAATATTTTTTTATTTTTCCATTTGTTCTACTGCCATAGTTCTTAGTTGTATCAGCAAAGATAGCAGGCACTTGATACCTCAACTTGTTATATTTGGGTAATTCCTCAACTTTTTGGGGAATGTTTCCACAATCTTTCCCCATTTTCCACACCATCCATTCTTAGCACAGAAGACATAAAGGTCTGATAATCAACGCACATTATTTTTACCCATCTTTTTGGCACGCAGATTGTGACTATGAATAGCGGGTTCGACAACGAATCCACATAGAAAGTAAGTAAGTAACATTAAATAGTAACAATTAAAAAAATATACGATTATGAAGAAGTTTATGTTTGCAGCTATCGCAGCTATGGTAATGGTTTCAGTAAGCAACGTTTTTGCATCAAGCAGAATGGTAAATAACGCAGAGGTAGCACCTGTTGATACCGTAGCTCCAGAAGCACCTTCAGATACATTGGCAACAGGTACTTCTATCAAGCCACAGGCTACCACTGAGGATTCTATCCAGCAGGAGACAACTCAGCAGCAGGAGTCTACAGAGACAGAGCAGCAGGCAAATGCTGAATAAGAATTCACAAGAAAGTTCTATTAAGTTCAATTGAGTTCATTTTGCAATCGACATATAAGAAAAGCGTAGAATCCTGCTGGCTGTAATACCAGCAGGATTCTGCGTTATTATTACGCATTGATAAATTTTTGTGTTAAATTCGTAAAAAATACTTGGAAGATAACTGAAAAATGATTACCTTTGTATTAATTAATGTAAGAATGAGTTTTATGCATATACTGAATGAACAGACACGAGAAACATTAAGTCGGAAGTTAGGAAAAACGTACGATGAGATATTGCAGATGAGTGCGGAAGAGTTAGATGCACTTGTCGAGGCTCGTATTGGCAAAAAACTAACTCCAGCATTCTCTCTCAAAAACATGGTTAATAGAGGGTCTGTCTATTTGTTTTTCAAACGTTTAGTTTCAAAAAATGATATAGACAAACGTTTAGCACGAATTTAAAATGGATTTTAAGTGCTGTTGCATCAGGAATCATCTCCATAGTATTGGCTGATTTATTCTAGAGTTATTGATATGAGTACAACTATAGAAACTAAATCAACAAACGAACTTTTTGATGGCGCTGTACCGAACACACCGATACAGCGCTATTATATTTTATGAACAGCAGAGATGAAATTCTCATCGGAGCATTGCATATAAATTCTGCACCTTATCATGGAGCATAGAAGCATGGAGAAGACCACTTTTCCATTCTACAGGAATTTGGTCTATTCCAAATTTAGCACCCAGGATAGCCCCTGCTACTGCAGCATTGGTATCCGCATCTCCGCCTGATAAAACAATCTTCAGGATACCCTCTTTATACGAGGTTGCATGCCAATAAGCCCATAGGGCAGCCCCTAAAGTTCTGAGCGTATATCCCATACTATTTTCATCATCCAGACACAAAGAATCCAGACCTTCATGATATGCCAAGTCAATAAATGGAACGATTCGTTCATCATATTGTTTGGCAATGCCAATCACATCTTCATAATCCAATATCCTGTCTTCAAAGACAAGAGCATGTATGATAGAAGAAACGATAACGCAAGAGCCAACACAGCGAGGATCATAATGAGTTAGCTTACAGATATTCTCAGCATTATTAGCCACATTGTCCTTCATAAGCCCTACCACCGCAAGTTCTCATGACGGCTCCATTAGCTGCAGCTTTTTTCTTTCCCATCTTCCAGATAATCTCTGCTGCCTTCTGTGGATTCGAAGTATAGTCGCCAAGAGCCATTACATTATAAGTATGCCGGCCAATTCCCATGCCTCCATTCATCATCCATTCCTTAAACCTTCTGGCAATATCAAGAATATCTACCTTTTGACAAGCCACAAAGGAATCTAAGATGCATAGCATCATGTCGGTATCATCTGTCCAGTCGCCTCTTTGCCAACGACGACGATGATCATCCTGCACGATTTGTGAATAGTTCTCTATCCCATTAGGATAAAAACAATCCACCTCTTGCTTGGACATAAACTCCGTGCTCAGTCCCAAGGCATCTCCTACAGCTTGCCCAAAGATAGTGCCGAGGAATCTTTCTTTTATAGTTTCGTTTTCCATATTTTTTCTATTCATACAACCAACAAATCGTAAAATCATCCATATCTGGCGATAACACTGTACCGATTAGACAGCTTCACTTTTTTAACGACCCTTTTATGCTCCTTCAGATACAAATTAAACTCTTCAAGTATCTGACGAAGATTATCATCAAGCGCATTATTATATACACAACATGATACTTATGGCTATTTGCGAGGGCTAGGGATGAAGAAATCCTCAGGAGAGAAATCATCCCCTTTTTGGCCTGGTCTTTTTGGCGTCCATGTTCTAACATGAATCTTAGGATTTCCTTCTTCTGTAAAATCCCACAACAAGAACACATAGCCATCATCTGAGTACTGGCGACCGCTATATCGTTGGCTAGCCCATTTTTGCCGCAACTTCACTCCATAGAAATTAGGATTAGAGCCATGTCGCATCAGCTCTATGTCCGAGAAATCCACATTGATGTATTCATTGCTCAGAAATAAGGCCCTGAGATTGTTGATGTATTGCTGCTTGTTTTGCTTGCTATAAACCACTTTCTCCTTTACTTGTTGGGAAACACCATCAGCTTGACTTTTACCCATAGTTTTAATAACACGACCTGTGATAATAAGCGCATCATCACTGAAGATTTCATCCAAAGCCGCTATATTCTTCTCAACATAATAGCTTCTGAAATCTTCCACGAACTTCAAGATTTCCCTTCTCATTCGCATATCCAAGTTAGCTTTTCCACCTGATAAAAGTGCAAGATAAGAGTTATTGTCTATAGCTGTTCTTACGCCTGTAATAACCCCTTGCTTGTTAAAACTGATAGTCAGTTCTTTATGCAATTCACCTTTGTAAGTATTGTCCAAAGGTTTCATCTCGACAGGTATCTGACGGACTTCATACCCTGTAAAGTCTTGGATACACGACTGAACATTATTATTCCATTCACAACGGAAATGGATGTTCTTCCAAAGACTTCTCAATCCATTTGCCGCATTATCATCTATTCTTACTCCTCCTAAGTTCAAGAGCCCTACCCTATTTCGCTCAGCTCTGTTAATCTCCGTCAACAAAGCAGACACATTTCTCTCAACTTGCGATTTTAGCGTTTGGTTATAGATTCCATCAGAAAATCGGAACGTCACCTGTGCCAAAGCAAATTGAGCACAAGCAAACGCAGTACATAATATCAAAATTAACTTCTTCATATATCTCATTTTAGCAGTATACCTATTGGTATACAATTAGTAAACTTATTCATACTTTCCGTATCCATCACCGCTCCTGTTTTAACATTGATCCTCGCTCCATTCTGCATTGGAGAAAGCACACCAACAATTTGACGGTCGATATTCAACATTATCAGATAGCAAGCATTGGGATCAGACATCGTGCGAAGTTTTCCCCAATCTTCAACCAATCCGTTGTCCATTGCCTTTTCCAATAAGTATTGCATACTGGCATAAGCGTCTATTTCATTTATTTGCTTGATGATATTTGGCAAAGCAGAGCTACCAGACGTATGAGAAACAGAAGCTGTAATTTCACTTGAACTATTTGGAGTAAACTTCATGGTACTTTTATTGACAATGTCTTTTGCTACATACACCATGACAAGAGCCGACTCACCACGCTTAACATTTTTAGACAATAAGGCTTCCCGAACCCTATCCTCTCCGATTTCCGCGATTTCCATTTCCTCACAATAGGCAGAAAGTCTCTCCATCAGTCCCATCAAAGCCAATTTCTTGGCATCATCTTCAGTAGAGGCAGTTGCCTCTGCCGTGAAATACTTGCCTGAAAGTTTGATGTCATTGATAGCATCTATGCCATCCTGCCCAAAACAAAATAAAGGAAAAGCCCAAAGGACTAAGTAACCTAAAATTCGTTTCATTTTTTATTTTCTTGATTTGATGTCATTATAGAGATTCTTCACATTGGTTGTTGGTGTATATAGATACGCATACGATGTGAACAAAAATTTGCTTGTTGCAATATCTTTCACATCACACGACAAACTCAACACATGGTCATAGCCAAGTTCCTTATTATATAGGAACAAGCCACCTTGCAACTTGCCGTTCTTAGTTTCTTCATAGCCAAAATATGGCACGCATCCCATACTCCTTGCAAAAGCAACCAAGTGTCTGACTGGCACTACAACTGTTGTTTTTTTCTTATCACTACCTATTACGGTAAGTGAAATCTTTGCCGCTGGAATGGCATCGCAATCCAACAACAACGTATTGGCTACTGTTTGAACTGGGAACTTTGCATCTACAACAGGAATATAATCCACGCTATCTTTCAACTTAAAGAATGTAGTGTTGGTTATCGTTTCCAAGCCATAATGTTTTCCTGGCAAAGTGTACAGAGTATCCGTACCATCCTTCACAATATTCAGCCTCGCAACATCCACATTACAATCAGCAGGGCTATGCTTCAACTTATAAGCCTTTAAGTCTCTCACAAAGTTGGCTTCCAATTCCTTACGTGGAGCATTCATCAAGAAATCATACTTAATCGGAAGAAGAATATTAATTTTCTCGTTTTTACCATCTTTCCATATAATTTGGTACGCTTTGTTATTGACCATTGCTACAGAGCAAGATACCGATTTTGGAAGAGACAGCATCAGGCTCCAGTTTCCCTTGACGAATTTGGCATCCATATACTTTAATTGATTCTTTGTCAACTTATAGGTATTACATAGCAGTCCATTCTCCAAGAAATCAAGCACGGCACCATTCGCTTGCTGCCGATAAGCCTCAGGGAATAGTTGTATGCCAATATGTTCCACCATACCATTTTCGGCTTTTCTAACTACCAGTTGATGATTGTTCTTCTGTATGAAAGTATACCCTATCTTGAGTGTATCGAGACCCTCTAGCTTTAACTCAGCAGCCACCTTTTTCAATTCTTCCGTTTTGAAAGAGAGGTTATTCTGAGCCTCAGCAGCAAGAGCGACAAACATCAAGGATATTATTGATGATAGAATTCTTTTCATGTTATGCTATTGTTTTTAGCGATAGCAGATGTCCATTGGCACCTGCTATCATATAGGATTATCAGAATGTAAATTCACGAAGAAGCCCAGTCCACGAATTACCTTCCTGTCCTCGTTTCATTATTTCCTTGGCGATTTCCGCATTTTTCGGCAAACCGCCTAGTCCTTGTTGATAACAAGAAGCAAGATTGGCTGCAGCCGTCTTAGAGAGATAGCCATTGACCAACGCTTTCTTATAGCAAGCGATGGCTTTCGTGATATTTTTATTCACAAGCTTTCCTGTGAAATACAAATCACCAAGCTCACACATCGCTGGAGCATAATCTCCATCGGCAGCCTTTTCAAGATATGTCACCACCTTGTTTTTATCTACCTTGACCGTTTTACTGCCAGAAAGATGTAATTGAGCTAGGAGGAAACAAGCGTATGGTTCACCAAGGCTTACACCTTTCTCATAATATGCCAACATCTTCTTTTCGTTAGCCTTTTTCCATTCTTTGTCTGCATAGCAGAGACCCAAAAGAGCCGAAGCCACTGGTATTTTTTTCTTTTCAAGCGCTGTCAGTTCCTTTACAGCCGTGGCATAATCAGGAGTAGTTGCTTCCATACAAGCCATAGCGTGTATAAAAGTATAGAAATCCGTTCCTTTCCAACCATTATTGATTTCCACATTATCATCAGCCAGTTGCTTCATGAAGTTCGCCTTCATGCCTTTAGCAGAAGCATTCGCTAACCATTGCAAGGCTATGAGATAGTTTTGTTTTACTCCCAATCCTTTCTTTCTATACATGATGCCAATATTCCACAGAGCCACAGGATTGTTTTTCACCGCAGCTTGCTTGTAAAGACTCATAGCCTTTGAATAATCTTGCTGAACGCCATCACCTTTGTATAAAAGGTCGCCCAACAACATCATTGCACTCGGTATATTTTGCTTCGCAGCCTTGTCAAGATAGCCAACAGCCTTAGCTTTATCAACCTTGGTTCCCTTACCATTGCATAGATAATCGCCCAATTTATAAGCTGCAAATCCATTGTTCAAGTCAGCAGCCTTTTGGAAATAAGGCAAAGCCTCGGCATACTTCTTGGCATGGTCGTAGGTAGTAGCCACCTTGACGATTGCATCAAGAGAATTGTTGTCTGCTGCCATCTTATAATACTTTAACGCCAATTCTGGATTCTTCTTGACGGTATTACCACAACCATTCTCGTACAAATCAGCCAATAGATGCATATCAAAAGCGGAGTGAGACTTTGCTAGGTTCTTCTCACGCAGTTTGACGAGTTCTGAATTTCCAGCCTTGACAGACTCCTTGTAGAGTTTCACCGCCATGACAGAATCTTTCTTGACACCATGTCCCAACTGATAACAAAGTCCCATATTGGCAATCGCCTTGACATGCTTCTGCTTACCAGCCATACTAAACCATTTCAAAGCTACATCGTAGTTTTGCTTTACCTTTTTACCAGTATAGTAATAGGTTCCCAATGTGTTTTGCGACTCTGCATCTCCTTTCTTTGCCTCATCTATCAGTTTTCTAACCTCAAGAGAATCCACATTGACCGAAGTCTTTGCCTTCTTTACTTTTGCCGTTTTCTTCTGTGCGGAAACAGGAAGAACCAAACAAAAAGCCATTGACAGGACAAATAATATATGTTTATTTTTCATAACTATGAATTTTACTGAATATTACCAAAATAACTTTTTATCCAAGGTCAACGACATCGTCCATTGGGTTATCCAAGTCGCTATCCGAAACATTATCATGCTCATTCTGTGCCAGATAACCAGTCTCACCATTATTGACACTAACAATACTTTCCGAATCGCTTACAGTCAGGGTAGAAGGTACATCTGCTAGGACATTACCCGATTCATCGGTAACGACATCATAGGTATTGTCACCATCCACATCCACGGCATAAAGAGTTTCTCCATTATCGCCAGTGAATTGTGCGGCTGACAAGACTTGCCCATCAACCGTTTCCACAGTACCAACTGCTGCAATGTCAAGATTTCCCATGTCATTATCGGTTGGGTCCACCATAATAACATCATTCGTAATATCTTGTGCTACCAAACGAGGGTCTACGTCCGGAATATCATTTGTATCTATCTCGCCAGCATGAACGGTATTCTCTGTAGCTGGCTGCACATGGGTAGTAGAATTTCCTTGTGGTTGTGTCGCATTATCAGACACCTGCGGCTGAGGCTCTGTAACATGAGACTCATTCTCCGTTGGGGTTACAGTGGCATTCTGCGTTTCCGAGTCTTTATTTTCTTCCGCAGTCACAACCTCCTCAGCATTCTGACCGATAACCTCCTCGTCCATAGGACTAATAGGTTCCACGATGGCAAGCTCTTCATCGCCTCTTACAATATCTGCCGACACCACCGCACCTGCACCTAAACCAGCTGCACCAGCCAAGGCTGCACCTTTCTTGAAAGTTTCCTTAGCATTTCCATTCTTTGCATTCTTATTAATAACCTGAGTATCCATAATTGTTTGTTTTTAAATGATTTATACTTCGTTTATTTTTCTGATGCAAAGATACTTGTTTTTAGCGGTACTATCAAGTTTTTTCTGCCATGTTACTCCAACCACTAAGGTTCTTTGACGAAACCCAAAGTTTCTCTGACGAAGTCCCAAATACGAGAAAGTTTAGTTTTTCTGTTAGATTTAGGAACAATATAGGATATGTTCTCTAGTTGTTCATCTCTTCCCTCCACTTTATCTATCTCTATAAGATATGCCGTATTATTATCATCACTATCCCTACATATCATAGCTAGTTCTTTTGCTTTTTCATCCAAAGGAGCATCCGAAGTTAGAATTTCTGCAATATCTTTATCCTTCACTTTGGTATAAACGCCATCTGTACAAAGCATAAAAACATCATGAGGTTGTATGTTACGTATCAAAGTGATAGATGGAGTTTGATAATCTGCGGGATTATTCGTTACAAAAAGACATTTTGTTATGACATTTCTTTTTGGATGGTCGATAGCCTCAGCAGGAGTTATTACCCCTTCCTCTATCAAATCATTTACCAACGAATGGTCTTTGGTTTGGAATATAATCCCTTCCTCCTTACGTATCTGATAAATACGACTATCGCCTAGATGTGCCAGCAACATTCCCTCGCTGGTTTTCGCCATAAAGGCAAGAGTTGTAGCCATGGTTGGGCATATCGCTCTATTATTATATAAGGTATAATAGGCATGTTCTACGAGCTGCAATATATCTTCTGCCTTCAGTTCCGAACAACTTTCGTTAGCCAGATACCCTTCTATTGATTGACATACAAGTTTGCTTGCCACCTCCCCATGGTCTCTTCCCCCCACGCCATCACAAACCACGAAATACGAAGTTTGCTTGTTGGCATCTACAGGACATAAGCAATCCTCTTGGCTTTCTCGATTGCCAAGCTGGGAGAATGAACAGGGCTTAGTTATAGAAATTATCATAATTGTTTCTCCTTCCAATAACGCAAAGCCATAAACCACTAAAATTCAACAACTTGCTTATCGCTAAGCTTTCCTTTTTGTGGAGAAACCAAAATGTCCTCATTGATATGATTATTAAATGACAAGGAAATTGTACGAAAGCCTTTTCGGGTTATCTCAATTGTATCTCCCAACTTTACCATGAGGGCACAAGATTCAGCTCTTTTGATTTCTTTAGATTCGCCCGATTGCTTGTTCACGACTGCAAATATATTTTTCTCATCCACTCCCCGAATTCTTATTACGACATTATATATTCTTTCATCGTCATAAGGAACTAGCTCTATTCTGCAAGGTGATTGACCTTGTAGATGACCTTTCCGAATTTTATATTTAGGGCATACTATCGTGAACACATCTTCGATGTTGCTATAACTAGAGAATTGCGCAATACCTTGACTATTGGTTTCTTTTTCTTCACCATATATTTTTCGCTTATACTCTTCACTATTACAAGGCATCCTAACCTTGTAAGGTTCATATTTTTTCAAATTCTTATATATCAAAGTTCCTGGTAATGGTAGTTTTGTAACAGAGTCTATTACTTCGAATCGAGGCTGAAGCGTTTGGGGCAGCATTGTAATATAGAATGTAGTATTCTTTGAATCAGAAACATTAATAGTTGCAGTTTGGTATCCATAACATTCTATTGTCAACTTGTCACCGACAGCTGCAGGAATTGGTATTTTATACTGCCCTTTATTATCCAACCAGGAATCAGAACCTTTGTTAGCATCTACCACATATTCGTAAGAACTGCCATTTTTATTTACATAAGCCTTTAACCCTTTCAAAGGGCTTGGGTATCCGCCAAACAATGTTGTCTTTAAGCTACTCTCTACTATTACATTATACATCCGAGTTTGCTTTTGGGAATACTTTTGACCAGTAGCATTATTAGGTTTAGCCAAAGTAAGTATATACGTTTTTCCACTTTCCAGCTTTCCTATTCCATAATCATAGAAATTTATCATGATTGGCGTATAGTCTTTATGCGAAATACGTAACATAGAATTACCTTGTGGCATATATACCCAATATTCCCCTAACTTCGGTATCACATTTCCCATGACATTACCCTCAAACTGTACTCCATCAAGAGCTATTCCGACCTTTATCAAAGCACAATTTCTATCATTTTCATCTAGCCTTGCAGGAGTTACTGCCGATAAGTCACCCTCAGAAATGGCGAAAGATTCAACCTTCAGCTTTTGAGCAAAGCTTGATGGTATTAAGAATAAAAATAAAATAATTATCAACAAATATCGTCTCATAAGTCTTTATTTTAAATTATTCAGAAAGGGCTAAGCGAAACCCACCGAATGCATCTTTATAATTAGATTCTGCAAACATACGATAAGATAAATAGCAAATCCTAATATCAAAAAAATAGTTTCCACCACGAAGTACGTGCTTAGTACCAGCAGAAGAGCCAAGAGGATTAATTTGAGAATCATTCTGATATTGTCCCCACAAATCTTGACACCACTCCGAAACATTCCCTCCCATATCAAAAATACCTAATTCGTTCGCCTGTTTAGTGCCAACAGGATGTCTTTTATTTGAACTATTACCATCATACCAAGCTACATCCAAAACATTATTACTCCCACTATAAAGGTATCTTTTACTTTTTTTGCCTCCACGAGCAGCATATTCCCATTCCGCTTCGGTTGGTAAACGAAATTTTAATCCTGTTATTTTATTCAGTTTTTCAATAAACTCTTGACAATCATTCCAACTTACATAATTTTTGGGTAACAGGTCTCCATCATTTGTTGAATATTTACTATCCATCACTACATTCCATAAAGCTTGTGTCACTTCATATTTACCTATATAATAATCTTCTGTCAACAAAACCTCATGTGCAGGAAGTTCAATTTTATAAGGTTCTTTTACCTCTTTTGTTGCCCCCATCATAAACGTACCAGCCTCAACCTTTATCATCTCTATGTTAATGCCATCTTTTACTGGAATTGAAATAGAATTTGCCGTTTCAGATTCTTTCTTTTTATTCTCTATTAAAGTTATTTGTTCTTTATGTCCTGCGGTTAGTTCTACTTGCTTAGATTGCCACCCAACATATAATACAGTTATAGTTACTGTTGGTGATTTAGCATCAATAAAGAAGTTTCCTTCCATATCTGTTATCGCCCAATTGTCCGTCCCATTTTCTTTAATTGCGGCACCAATAATTGGCTCACCATTAACATCTACAACCTTGCCAAAGAATTTTACATTTTGCGAATTGACAGAATTTTGATTTGTAGCTTCCTTACCCATTGTAGATGCAAGAGCAGTTTTTGCTTCTTTTGACAATGTTATCTGAAGATTACTTGGAGCAGAAGCCTTCAATTTCACCATACCCTCCTCAGATTCATAGCCGTCACAAAATACAACAAAAGAATGCTGACCTATAGGAAAATTTGCCATTGCGACTCCATCACTACCCTTTATTCGTTTATTATCCACTAGAACCGTAGCTTCTATTGGAGTATATTTAATCGTAAGAGTTTGTGTTTGGCTGGATTGAATTCCACCGGAAACAGTTAGCATTAATTCATAAGTTCTATTACTCTCCAACTTCTCCATGCTATAGTTTGCAAATGTAACAATTATCGGAGGATAATATGGATGCTTAACTTTCAGCATACGGCTGCCTTGTGGCATATATACCCAATATTCACCCACATTATTTACAACCTGCCCTACAACATTCCCTTCAAATTGCACACCTTGCAATCCAATGCCTACTTTCACCAATGCACAATTCTTGTCGTTCAAATCTTTGCGAGATTGAATTTGGGCAGAAAGGTCGCTTTCTGCAATTCCAAAGGATTTTACATGTAATTCCTGTGAACAAACCGAAATGGAAAAAAGCAATAATACAAAGAATGTAAATGCTTTCATTATTTTCCCTACTATAAAAGTAATATATTTCATTCTTTAGCTAAACATTTTTACTAACAAACAACATACAAAGAAAAACAAAGCCACGATTAGGCAAAGTATCTTTGCGAACCAAAGTCCCCATTCTACTTTTATTATCGCTTTCGGAAAATCTGTTGCAACATATTCAGTTCTTTTAGGACTGGCCACATATGATAATGGCTTTTTAAGCCTGTAACTTGCATACAATAGATTCACAATAACATTCAGAATCAAATGAGTAAGTTCTAAAAGTATAACCAACAAGCAAGATATTATTATGACTTGTGCATAATGATTATGCAACAACTCATCCAACTTATACTCACCTTTTTCAACCAATAGCCAAATCAGTCCTAACCCTGTAATTGCCAAATATCTAATATAAGTCGATATTCTGTCAGAAAACAAGACCGCATTTTTCATACGTTCGTTATATTTTTTCCGAATATCTTGAATATTATTTATCATTTGCATATTGCACCCCCCTACCCCTTATCGTTACAATTGGCAAGAACTCTAAGGAACAATAATAACCCCTTTACATTTTACATTATCTTTCAAAGAATCCATTGGGACTTTACCACTTTCATCTTCATCACCACGACTTTGTAGTTTTTCCCGACTATAACGCACTTTTTCCAAAGCATGGCCAAAGTCGTTATTTCTAAACTGATGCAGAGTCAATGCTTTAATTCTTTTTCTAGAAACAGGCAGAAATTTATAATTATGTCTCATCTTTGCTTAAAAAAGTCTCTTATTAATTATATTTTCAAACATCTTGAATTCTAATTCTCCCTATTATTCTGTGAGAACCAAACGAAAGCCAATATCATCAGACTTAACAATAGCCCCCGTTGCATTACGACTTTTCACACTGCAAAATTGACTGCCTGTAACTAAAGTTTCGCAAGTGAAAATTCACAAGCGTGATTTAACGTAATTTTGGAATAAAAAAGGCTCTGAAGTTTGTATAACTCACAGAAAATGAGTATCTTTATAATCGCTAAACAATAAAGATAAAACTTCAAAGCCGTGAGCAAAGATACAAAAATTATTTCAGATCTGCGAAGCTTTTTCGCAAAAAATGACGATAATCGTGCAATTAAGTGCATTATGGGTGTGATGGAACATATAAATATACGCTCCAGCCAGATTGGAGTAGAGAAGAAAGAGAACTGCAAGTTCACCACTTTGCAGGTACTCAACCTCCTCATGCTCTTCCCGTTCTTCGTAGTCAAGAATGCGAGTCGATACTCCAACTCGTCCTTGAGTAAATTGTTCAATTGTGATAAAGACATGTTCTATCGTTTTATGAATGATGGTAATGTCAAGTGGCGCAAGTTACTATATGCAATGAATCTTCTGCTGATAAAGAAGATATCAAGCAGCACAACTGTTCATCATGACAAGCCGGTTTGTTTGATTATTGATGATACTGATGCACCTAAGACAGGTATGACGACCGAACTCATAGGAAGAATCTGGTCTCATGTTCATCAAAAGAGCATCCTTGGTTATAAGTGTCTGACCATGATGTTGTCCGATGGCGTTAGCCAGCTCTTTCTCGATTTCTCTCTTCATGGTGAGGAGGGAAAGGACAAGCAAAAGGTTCAGGGACTTACTGCTAAGCAACGCAAAGCTCGCTATACCGAGGACCACGAAGGGCAAGCGGTAAAAGAGCGTGTGGATGAATATCTGATGAAGAAGACAGACAAGGCCATAGATATGGTCAAGTATGCCATCAAGCGAGGTGTTCGCTTTGATTACTTGCTCGTAGATAGCTGGTTTACAAACACTAAGCTTGTGCGTTTCATTTCCAGCAGACATATCAAGTGTCACCTGTTGGGCATGATTAAACTGGGCAAAACCAACTATGCAACGAAGCATGGTAAGATGAATGCCAAGCAAATCATCAAGCACCTGCAAAAGGAAAAGGCATGCAAACACAACAAAATGCTTCGCTGTACCTATTGTACAATGGACGTCAAGTTGGATGGCGTGCCAGTCCGTTTGTTCTTTTGCAAACGAGGACGCAAGGGAAACTGGAATGGGTTGTTGACCACAGACCTTTCTCTTAGCTTCCTTGAAGCGTATCGTATTTATGCCAGACGATGGGCTACCGAAGTTGCATACAAGGATTGTAAGACCTTGCTGAACTTTGGCAAATGCCAGTCTGTACATTTTGCCGCTCAAATTGCTAGCTTCACTTTGACAATGATGCAGTATAACATCTTGTGTACAGTGAAGAGATTTGAAGCGTATGAAACCATCGGTGGTCTCTTTACAGAGGTTACCAATGACACTCTCGAGTTGTCCGTAACGGACAAGATATGGGCTATCATTTTGGACTTCGTTCTGGAAGCAGCAGAGCGTTACTCTATAGATGCTACAGAGTTGCTGGCAGATTTCATCGAAAGTAATCCTGTTGCCCATACGCTACGTAATATGCATATTTATAAACAAGCAAGTTGATATTTATTCACTTGCGAAACTTTAGCCTGTAAAAAACCACCGCCAACTGCCACCTCGCAAAACTCGTCTTGCTCCATCTACAGGACCTTTTGGATCTACTGACGCAGAACTAGAATAATCTCCGTACCAATCTTCACACCATTCATATACATTGCCTGACATATCATAAAGCCCTAATTCATTCGGTCGTTTCATTCCTACTTCATGAACTTTCCCATCTTTCCAACCTACATCATCAAATTTACTACTACCACTATACATATAATCCTTACTATTTTTTCCGCCAATAGCAGCATATTCCCACTCCGCTTCTGTAGGAAGACGAAACTGGCAGTTTGTAATCTCATTAAGTTTAGATATAAATTTTTGGCAATCATTCCAACTTACCATTCCCACAGGATATTTAACACCTTTATTTTTGGAAGGGTTCGTACCCATTATCACTTGCCACAGGGCTTGAGTTACCTCATATTTTCCAATATAGTAGTTTCTTGTCAATGTTACTTTATGAACTGGTTTTTCTTTGTTTCCATCCTCTCCCACCTTAGAAGTAGCCCCCATCATAAACGTTCCTGCCTCAACTTTCACCATTTCAATACTAATACCGTCCTTTACAGGAATCGTTATCGTATTACCAGAAATTTTACTGGAGCTACTAGCAGAAGTTGGCCTTTGTTGCACTGTTGTTTGAGCTATAGGTTCAGTAGGTTGTACCATATTACCATTCTGATTCAGCACCAACACATAAGTCCTATTACCCTCCAACTTCTCCACGCCAAAATCTGCAAAAGTAACCATGACAGGCAGAAAATTCTTGGTTATCACTTTTATCTGTCGTGAATTCTGAGGCATGTAAACCCACACTTCATTATTGTGCTTATCCAATGGCGAAACCACATTGCCTTCCACATCCAAGACTTCACCGACAAACTGCACTTTGACCAAGGCACAGTTTTTGTCATTCGTATCCTTGCGAGGTTGAAGTTGTGCCGTCAAATCAGAGGAAGCCAACTCAAACTCAGGAATTAGCTTTTGAGCCGATACAGAAAAGGCTTCAAGCACCAACAACATAAAAAGCAGAAATCGTCTCTTCATTTTCTGTTTATACCAAACATTACATTCATTATCTTACAAACGACTCCACCTTTACTCCATCTTGAAAAAGAGCGCCATTTTGCAAAACACCATTCTCGCAGTAGCCGTCAATATAATCACCAGCTTGAGGAACCGTAGAGCAACCTGCCACCGCATGGGAACTACGGAATGTCATTCTTCCATTGCCATGTGGCTTGCCATTGAGCACACCACCTGTCCATGTAGCATAACCTAGATTTACAGTTCCAGACTTTGCCGTTTCTTTCTTTGCAGGATTTACTGAAGTTGGGCCTCCATCAACATCTACAGGTTTAACCACCTTACCAGAGGTCTTGGCAGATTGCTTTTCAACTTGCGAATTATCCCTTTTTGGAGATTCAACATTTTCCTTAACCGTAAACTTAGCGATGTGTACTGTATCTTGGGATACGGAATCCGTCTTTACATCTTGCTGAGCTACCTCCGAAGACTTGCCCTTATCACCGAAATGGTTCTTAGCATACCAACCGATGCCACCCACCAACAAGAGTCCGATGACAAGAGCAGCAACCTTTCCGATAGGCAGCGAACTGGAAGAGCTAGGAATAACTGGGTCTGTAACGATAGGTTCACCAGCAGTCATACCGACACCAGAGCCCATCTGCGATTTGCCTTGCTGCAATATCTTCTGAAAATCAAGAATGGTTTGCGGATGGCAAAGGCTATCCTTCTGCATTCCACAGATAATAGCATCCATCGTATTCTGCGAGATGTTTTCAGGCAAAGCTCGATATATCTTATGAACGCTCTGCTCCGAGGCATCATTTGGCTCCTTGCCTGTTACCATATATAATAAGGTGGCGGCTAGCGAATAAATATCCAACGAAGGTTGGAACTCCGAAACAGGTTGCCTCAGTTCCATAGGAGAATAGCCTTTGGAATATCCACCAATCCCTTTGTTTCTCTTTGGCTTTCCGTTCTCGAAATACACAGCCTGACCGAAGTCTATCAGCATTGGCTTTATCAACGCTCCCTCACACACCATCATGATGTTATCTGGTTTGATGTCCAAGTGCAAGATATGATGGTTATGGAGATAAGAGAGCGCACCCGATATAGCGCCGACGATTCCCCGAGCTTGGCTCTCAGACAAACAACCACCTTGTTCGGAAACATATTGATAAAGCGATACTTTGCCAAGATATGCCATCACATAATAAACCGTGTTGTTCTGTTCAAAGACCTCGTTCACTGGCACAATATTGGCATGTTTCAAGGCATGAAGTATCTCTGCCTCTTCTCGGAAATCTTGCTTCGCCTGCTTGAATAGCTGTTGGTTCTCTTGTGCCACCTGTACGTTCCCATTGGCATCCCTAGAACAAATCTTGCCCATGAAGAATTCCTTGATGGTAAATGTAGCAACCTGAGAAATGTTGCCTACCATAATCTGCGCCTTGGCTAGGTAAGTGATGCCAAAACCACCCTGATGTAGTTGTTTATCTATCGTATATGTCGTTGCTCCTTTCAGAACGGAGCCTATTGCTAATGCGTTCTCTATCATAACTTATTTATTTGTAAGACAAAAGTGAGTTTTACCTAATATGAATTCTTGGTCTAACTGGATGTAAACCGACGTACCTACAGGTATCATCTTTCCTGAAAGATAAACAGGATTCTTGGAGCGATTAACGGTCAGGAGGTATTTGTAGGAATGTCCCACTGCCTCGACAAGAATCGTTACAGAGCGATGGCTAATAGTCCTATCTCCCTCTATCATAATATCAGAAGGAGAAGACGAGTCATACATGCCTATCGTATTGGAACCCAACTGCAAACCATAATATTTGTCTTTGTTGTAGAAGTGCCTCTTTTTCTGCAAGAGCCTGGCTACCACACCCGAAGGAGTTCCATTGGTAGGAATAATAGGGTCTGTTGCAGGATGGGATGACTTTTCCGAGTTTCCATCCATACCCATTCGAATTTGCTTCTCGGTGATTTTCACGCCAAACGTTTGTCCACATTCTAGATGAGGACATTTTACCTTGACCAAGCCTCCCTGTCCTGGCGAATAAAACTTCACCACTTGTCCACATTTGGGGCATTTTGTCGCAATGACTGGTTTCTTATTTTCTTCCATCGCTATTTTTACCAACTCATTAACACATTATTATATAGTGCCTTTGATGTCACCAATTGAGGATGCTGTCTCTTGTTATGCAGCTGTACATCTTTATGAATATACTTGAAAAGTTCGATGGCGGTAATGTTCTTGTCGCCATCGCTATCCGCCTTCCCACGCAAGCCCTTCATAATACCATTGGTCATCAATCCCGAACCAACCAAAGGACTCTCTGAAGAAGTTTCGCTAGAACGAGAGGATAGATATACGATATACCGAGGATTGCTCTTCATAATGTTTTCCCATGCCTTTTCATTGGCACTGACAAAATTCTTGGAATGCATATTGTTAGCAGCAGTTCCAGAGTAGCAAGCATCAATATAACATACGATATCCTTGGCTGGGCACTGGTCTAGCTCTCGGAACAGCTCATTATACGAGAGCATCTGCGAAGAAGTGGATGCATAAGTACAAATGATGTTCTCCATACCATGCCCACTATAGGAAAATACAATCCTATCATTGGAGGTTGCTATATTTCTTACCTTTCTGATGGCAGCGATGACATTGGCACGAGTAGCATTCTGAGAGGTTAGCAGAACTACAGTCGCTCCCTTCGACTTATATAACGAAGCCAGACTCTTGGCATCCTTGGTAGACTGGGTGAGGTCGTTAGCCGTTCCTTCATAATTAGACACACCAGTAATGATGGCGTATGTTTTCTGTGCAAGCGCAGTTGTTGTCAGCAAAAAAGCAGACAAGCATGTTAGGACTAATCTTTTCATGATGTTTATATGTTTTAAGCGTGAGCCTTGCAACGGCTACACATTTGGTTCTTGAATTCGATTTCCGAAAGAGGCTTCGCACAACAAGGGCAAATCAACTTACCCGAATATTTGCTATTGAAATTCTTCAATTTCGAGTCTTTACCTATATATATGTTGATGAAAGCCTGTAGTATAGTGGTAAACACGGCTGTCACCGCCACTCCATATACCTTCTGATGCAACGGCAACAGCAAGGTGAGCATCAGTCCAATCATCGCCGAGATAAATCCTGGCAAGAACTTCATCATGTTCTTTTTCTGCAATTTGGCATCTATCTCCGTTTTCTCCCTGATTGCCTTGTCATGAATTTCAAGAACATACCGAAACTCCTGTTGATAATTCTTAGGGTCTTCCTCCAAGACATGATGGGCATAGAAAGTGAATCCCATGCTTGTTTGGTCGGCAAGAACGATACGAGTAAACTCGGTAATGTTCACCCTCTTTATCTGGACTAGCTCATCATTCTCATTGATGATGTATGTGCCATTCGTGGAGTTGAGGTCTTCCAAAATCCACTGTCCACTATCCGTAACAGTAATCTTGGCATGTTGCCTACTTACCCTCGAACCATTGATGGCAAACCGCTGGGTTCCCTCTTTTCCAATAATAACTTCTAGCATAATTCATTCTTCTTGATGGTGCTCTTGCTGACCAACTCCTTGTATTTTTTCAACAAAGGCTTTGGAAGTTTAAGCGTTATTGTATTTTTTATGCAATCAGACAAAACGAGGTGCTGTTTCAAAACATTTATGTCGTAGAGAAACCACTGATTGATGATTACACTTCTTCCTAATCTCACAAAAGGACTGACTTCTCCATCTGCATACGAAGCCGATACCAAAGTTTCCACCTTAGAAATGCCAAACGACAGAACGGTTGTCATACCACCAATGTAGCATATCTTGGTGTAATTGCCATCAGCCATAATATATGCTATGTTATCAACAAATAGCATGATCATTTCGTCTCGATTGTTGAGACAAATCTTTTTCATAAGCTACACATTATTATATATTACTATTTTATCTTTTCCAGCAACCCTGTCGGCACATACGCCGTACTCACCAAACAAACGCCTTTCACCTCGACAACTACCCTCTGCTGTCCGCCGAGCCTAGCCACCCTACCGACCACCCCCTTAAACTCGCCGCCAGTCACCTTCACCAAGTCGCCACTCTTGAAGTGGCACTGGTCTTCGCTCACCACCTTCACCTTATCTATATCCACACTCGTTACCTTGATGAAATTCATCATGGCAGCATAGGGGATGGTGAGAGGTGGATTCTTGCCCGCCTCATCTTGCTTGAAATGATCATAATAAGGATTGAGAAAATTCAAATCGTCGTTATTGAGTATTTGGGAGATTGTTTCTAGAGTGGCATACACAAAGAGGAAATTAGGCAGGAAAGGCTCTATCTTGAATCGTCGCTTTCCTTTGACAATCTTCGCAACGTGCCGCAAAGGGAGATAGCATTCGGCATCTATTCTATTACCGTCGGGGCTATTTCGTTTGCTCAGAATATAATCGTAGGCTTTCTTCTCACGATGGTAAGTGGCTCGCAACACGTACCATTTCTTCATTGGGTTTGGAGCATATCTTACCGACACCTCATTTTGTGTATTATTGAGGGGGACATCGGAGGTAAGTCCGACGTGGGGAGATACTTTTCTACCTCCATCGGGTGCCACATTAATCAATGTTGACATGGTATTTTCCTAGTTTCTTAGAAAAATCCTCAAAAACGAACGGACACAAAAAGAGCGCGGAGCCAGTCTGCTGCCCGTCCCACGCTATTAAGGCCTTCGCATTGCCCTGTCTGTCGAAACGAACAACGCTGGAAGCCCCACGCCGATGTAAGTATATAGTACCACCTATCAACTCATTGCTAAATGCTATGAGCCAATAAGGGTTGTATATATGATACATCCCAAGGGGCGTCCCCGTTGCTTTGTTCTTGACAGACATTTGGAAGTTGCGAAGTTCTAATAGCGTCAAAACCAAAGCGTACAGTTACGCCTTTATGTATATATGTCCATCCCACCTTCGCCCTGTTGGAGCTTCCAGTAAGGATATGACACCGCAAAAGTAACAATTATTATCGAAACAACAAAACTTTTAGCGAAAAAGTTTCGAAAAAAGTTATGTGAGGGGGAACTATGGTGAAAAGGAGGGGAGCTGCGGAGCATGATTCTTCCAACAAAAGGAATGATATTTAGAAAGAAGTACGGCGGCGATAAAGAACCTATTGATACACGCACGTATAAATCTTTTTTCTCGAAAAAAGTATCAAAGTCTCATTTTTTGGCAGAAAACGAGGCTTATATCTTTAATATACAGAACTTTACAATGAATGAGACTTCTCTAAAAATGAAGGGAGAAGTATCATCGAAGTATCATAAATTAGGGAGAAGTATCATGATTTCTTGCTTGCATCGAAAAAAATGCTTTATGAAGTGATAATAATAGCATTTGCAAGGCAATAAACAGGATGTTTTTGCGTTTAGTAAAACAGAATGTTTTATTCTTAACACTTAAGAAACATGGATGAAAAGGAATTATTGAAAAAGG
>ERZ779997.38-NODE-38-length-34672-cov-16.9563_pt1 | contig 34672 bp, 20 predicted proteins | sample MGYA00511876_ERZ779997 | MGnify/ENA primary metagenome ERZ779997 (study PRJEB29588, sample SAMEA2161087) | human gut metagenome | biome: human gut; feature: human-associated habitat; material: faeces | place: Denmark | collected 2008/2010 ... | reverse complement strand
TTTATGGTTGTACAACAAAAGGGTTTATGGTTGTACAACTAAAAGGTTTATGGTTGTACAACTAAAGGGTTTATAGTTGTACGACTATAAGGGTTGTAGTTGTACGATTAAAAGGTGTTGTCACTAGGCTCGGCAGACCTGCTGACTGCAGTCGGCAGAGCTGCTGACTAGGCTCAGCAGGTCTGCTGAGCCTAGTGGCAACCTTCTAGAAGCAGTCTACTTCAACTCGAGAAGCAGTCTCCTATAACTAAAAGAGACGTCTCTTTGAACCCAAAGAAACGTCTTCTTTCGCTTATTCAATCATATCCTTTCGCTTATTCAAACATCTGAATACGCTTATTCAATCATAATCTTCTGCTTATTCAAACATCTGAAATCGCCAGCAGAACTATCTCCTTCCTCCGGAAGAACCGGATGCTTTATAGAACTTTCCTTTTTGGCGGGAGATGAAGATGCCGCCTTGAGCAGAGGTCTTATCTACTTGCTGGCCATTGAGATTATAGATAATCTCTTTCTCATCCTTCTTATGAAGGGTAGGAGAGGCGATGGTAGTTGTGCCGGAAACAATGGCGAAGCGGATGTTTTGCTTGCCCAATGCCAAATTATCCTGATTATTCTGGCTTACCATCTCTTTTGGCAACCAGGCTCTGTTAGCTGCCAGCGTAGAACCGGTATACTTGTAGAAACCGATACCCCAGGTACTTTTGTATGACAAAACGTAACCCTTGTTGTTCTCAACAGGAATCGCTTCATACTTCGGATTAGTTGTCGAATTTACTCTTGGTTGCTGTTGCATCCAGGTCAATTTTCACATCCATTCGATAAGTTTCTTCCGTTTCGTCAGCTTTTATCTCAAGCTGCGTAACGAGAATACCTGCCGTTTTCTGATAGTTGATGGTTGGGGCATCATCGTCTTTGGTGAAATTCCAGGTAGCCGTAGCTTCCTTGTTGAGTTGGAAAATGTTCAGCAGGTTCGGCTCGAATACAGGTAACATTCTCAGGTTGATAGCCTGGGCTTTATAACGTTTCCCGATTTCGTATTCGCCTCCCTTGCTGTCCTTCCATAAAGCCAGGGTATTTTCCTCGTAATAAAGGGTAGTGTTTCTTGGAATTTTAAACAGGTCGCCTTCTTTTACCCACGTAGCTTCCGGTGATGTTCCTGATGCATGCTCACCTGCATTGTAAGTAATGTGGTAGGTTTTATCCTTTTCCGGTTCTCCGTTTACCCGGATGCCGTTATAATCAAAGTATACACTTCCCTTGTTTCCTGTAGCAATGTTGGTAGCGGCATCCTCTGCCCATGCACTCCCCATCCATCCCATCATCATGAGGAGGATGAGGGAACGGAGCCATTTGCCGGTTGATATCTTATTCTTTCTATTCATATCTTTCTGTTATTTTACCATGATTTTTCTGTTGCCGAAGATGTAGATGCCGCCAGGGAAACCACTGTAGGTGGCGGTGCCAGGACGGATATCCAAAATGCGATAAAGCTGACCGGTGATTGAGAATACCTGCAACTGGGTGGAGTAGGTGCTCTCTATGCGTACACGGTGAGCGCCGATAGGGCGGATGAAGAGGGATTCGCCGGCTGGTGTATCATCGTTACCGTTTATTTCCGGTTCTATCCTGTCGATGCCCGTGGTCTCGCTGATGCGGATTACAGAAGGAACCTCTGAAGAACGGGTTCTGTCATTTGTCATCAATGTTGTCATATAGGTGCGGAATGGCATTACGGTTTGGAGGGTAGACGCATCATCAAATGCAGTACCCACGGCGTTCATACCATAGATGGTTCCGTTGGCTACCTTGGTGGCAGCAAAGCTACCTACATGATAATAACCGTTGTACTGGGTTGCCATAGCCTGGGTGATAGGAATCACGATCGCCTTATCTGCCGGCTCGGTTTCGTTCTCATTACCGAAGGCATGGAAGGTAACGGTTTGCGAAGACTCGTTTGTATTCAAGATGTTGTTATAGAACTTACTTGAAAGGTCGAACTCGTAATAACGGTAACCAGGGAAACGGACCAGATATGGGATTCCCTTGGTCAGCAACTGATAGTTCTTATACTCCTGCTGTTTGCTGTAGTATGGATTAGCATCCTTGTTATAGAAATGTTCTCCGTAGGTTGTTACAAAGAAGTTATTATTAAAGGTGTAATCCTTACTTTCTGCTCCCTCAGCCTGGAAGAGTCCTGCTGTTGTACCTGGACGCTGGAAGGTGGCTGTATTGTTTGTCGTGTTCACCTCTGTCAAACCGCGCAGCCAGTATTCATGATGCAGGTATTTATCACCATAGAAATGGGTGATTTCACCATTGAGCGATGCCTTAACCTTTTGTGCGGTGAATGGCAGGCAGATACCTTCCCAGGCTCCGGTAGCATCCTCAGCATAGTACATCGGCTTGCGCACATACCAGGCATGGTTGGTTACCGAGAATGGGATTGGCACGCAGAAGTCGTTGTTCTCACACTTGTCTCCCTCGCTGTTCTTACCCTCAGGGGTGCGTTCTACGAGGTGGAGGAGAGAGGTGGTATAGCCATCGGCATTATTCTTGAAAATATGATGTCCGTAGATGGTAGTCTCACTCGTGTTCTCCTTGTAGCCGAGTGCATTGTCTGCGATGTCGTAAGCCTCTGTATTGTTGCCGATGTCGTTGGCAGCAGTATATACCAGGAGGTTCTGGCTGACACCCTGCTGGATGCTTAGGTCGCTGAATACCTTGGCATTGTCATTTACCGGTGGGTAGAAGATGCCGTTCTGGTTGAATCCCATGGCTGCCCCCTTGTCGTTCAGGCAGGTGAAGTCGATAGCCGTTGTTGTCGTCTGGTGTACGTAGGTACTCATGAGGCTGTTGGCATTGTTGCTGGCATTATAGTGGAATGCATCGAGCTTCGTGTCGCCATAGTAGCCGGCAGTACGATATATGCGGTTTCTCATATAGCTGTTCTGATGGGAAGCTATCTGGGAAGGATAGAGGTCTGGAAGCTTCTGCAATGACTGTCCCCAGAAGATGAAGTCGTTCATCGGCTGACTTCCGTCTGCCTGGTTTCCGTCGAACAGTGGAACGTAGCTGACTGCGGATGCTGTACCCTGCGATGCCTTTCGAGCCGCATCGATAGCGTGACTCTGGTCGTGGCGGGTTTCGTTGCTGCCGTAGTTAGGCTGGTCACTGTCTGAACCTTTTCTCAGATAGGTGATACCCGTGTTGTTGCCGGTGATGGCATCGGTACGGTGGGCATACTGGTAGTCGCCGTTGGCATAGTAATCGTAGACGTACTTCAATGCCTCCTTGTCTTGGGCATTCTTCATGTTGTTGTAGCGGGCACGCAGATAGTATTCGTTGAGGTCGTAGCCAACCTTGCCGTATCTGAAGTCGTCTGCCGTATAATGAGTATCTCTTGTGCCGTCCATGTGATAGACGATAGGCTGTATGCCCTTGTTATATTCGAAGCAGCAGTGGTACGCACCCCCATTCGTACAGCCCTCGGCAGCGATATTGCCGCTTTCCATACCGAGGTTATAGATGTTGCCCCGGTTCTCTTTGAGGAATGATTTGCCTTGAGCCAGACCCTTGATGACATGTCCGTTGCCATGAAGAGTACCGGCAAATACAGCATTGCTTCCATCGAAGTCGCTGGTCACGGTGATGTCGTTCTGCAGTACGAATTGGGCATTCTTGCCATATTGTTCCGCCTTGCTTCCCGTACTGTTTCCGATGGTATCCACGAAGTTGATGAATGCTTTCAGGTCGCTGGCATCAGAGATATAAATGCGAGGTTCGGCAAACGTCTTGTCTTCCTGGCTACGCTGGATAGCCTCTGAAAGATGCAGGTTCACACCCTTCTGATGAGGATTCATGCGGTGGTAGTTGTGTACGGTAAACTGGCTGTCGTCTGCCATATCCACCGTAAAGATCTTATTCAGACCATTCATGGTGATACCCAGCTGTACGCCATATCCGTTCATGAAGTAGTAGGCTGGAATATCCAGATAGTCGTTGGTCTTGTCATATACGCAGTCCTTGAAGAGTCCTTGTGCTTCGCTGCTTCCCTGCTTGTAGGTGTCGTAGCCTGTAGCCTTTTTGGTGATGTCCCATTCGGTAGCGTCTTCAAATACCCAGTTTCCCTTTTCGTTTTGCTTGCGCTTTCCTATGCGCCAGTAGTATCCGTTGGCAGAGAACGATTCGTCTGCCTCAATGGAAATCTGGTTTTTCCTGAGTCTGACCATCTCTCCCGGCAAGGCGCAGTTGTCAACAGTTATCTTACCGTTGATGTTAGGCCCCTGCACATATTCTATGGTAAGATAGATGGTGTAAGTGTAGATACGTTCTACCTCACAGTAGTAGTTGGATGATCCTGCTTTTACGTCTGTGATGTTGACCTTAGCATAGTTGTTGTTGGCATCCTTTTTAAAGATTCTCTCAGGGTCTATCTTGGTGTATTCTCCAGCAATGCCGTTCTTGATATAGTACTTAGTGTCGGCAGATAGCTTGGTTCCTGTTGCTACCTGTTTGTAATCATTGCCTTCTTGGGTGAAAAAGTCGGATGAGGCCACCTTACTGATGATAGGTGTGTAGTGGTTCTCATCTGTATATTTTTCGTATGCACGTCCCTTCAGTACAACGGTGGCAAGACATTTTTCAGAGAGATGCTTCTTGAAATAGTCGGTTGTCGTATTGTTGACACTGTCTGTCAGCTGGAATGAAATCTTGGCATCGCCATCTGTCAGTTTGGAAGGGAGCTTTTGGGTCACATAGTTCTCTTTATTGAATTTTCCATTCATTGGCAATACGGCAGCGAATCCCTTGCCATCATATTCCTCTGAAGAAGAGGCACCGATGCAGAGCTTGTATTTGCCGGATACGTCCTGATTGTCCATATCCACGTTGCCTTCTGTACCGGCTTTCAGATAGTTGCGCTCTTCCAGGTCGCAGCTGTATTCTGTCTTAGAATGTTCGCTGCGCATCTTCCAGCTCTGAATGGTTACAGGCTGGTTTGGCTTCAGTCCTGAGAGCACGGTGAGACCGTCCTTGTTGTCACTGAAGAAGGTCATCTTGTCCTTGTAGGTATAGCCAGTGATGTGGGCATTGTAATAGTAGTTGAAACCTGTTACATACCAATAGTGAACATCAATCTTGTCATCCGGATTTGCTTGTCCTGCCTTATCCATACCATAGAATCCGGTAGGAAAGCAGTCGTCAACAACGAAGCGGTTCTGCTTGGCATCGTATGGGAAGACGAAGTTTCCGGTGGTTTCCAGGAAGTCTACCTTGTGTCCGGTTTCTCCCTCTGCCGTTGCCCGTTTATGCACATTGTCGGCATATACATAGCCGCCACCTTCGTCTTCACGAACGTCGATGAGGTTCATCTCCACTACGCCGTAGATAGGACCGTAGAAAATACTGTCGATGACATTCTTCTTGCTGTCATCGTATAACTCCTGTACGTTCTGAATCTTGAGGGCATAGCCTGAGGCGATACCTATCATGTTCTTTGCCGTACCGTCATTGCGCTTCTGGAAGTTCTGGTCGTGTTTGTCGATGTAATCCTGTTTTACAGCCATATATGACTTGCCCTGGAAGTTGCCATCAGCAGGTACCATACCGGTATTGTTGCGCCATGGTTCTTTAACGGCATCGTTGAAGGGAACATTCGAAGTTACTGCTCCCACGTAGTGGATGTTGTTGGCAAGGCCCATATAGTTGCGTGCACGCTTTGTGGATTTGTCCTGCAACTTGTTGTCGGTCAAGGCTATATTCTTGGCAAACATCTGGATTTCTCCCACTCGTGCTATTGAATATGGAGTCTTGTTGGTTAGGTTGGTGGCATAGTCGCGTGCTCCAAGTACGTTGAAGCAGTTATCCTCCAGTCGCAGGATGTCCATACGCTGGAAGGTATTGATGATCTTCGGATTGTTGATATTGGTTCCTGCAAAGCCGTAACCCGTCAGGTCGGCACTGCGGAAGCCGGCTGCATACGACTGGTGTCCGTCTCCGAAGATGCCACCTTCACTGTCGTAGGCATATATATTCTTGTCGGTCTCCGACTGATGTTCCGGCTTCTTATATCCGTCTCCATAGAAATAGCTGTCCTGGAGAGAGATGTAACGGTAGTTGCCGTCTTTGTCCATGTAATAGTAGCCGAAGAGGTCAGTGCCTGTTGGTAATACGACCGACTGCATTTTCTGATGGGAGATGATGATATGGTCACGGTCAGAGTCGGTTGCAGAATTGTCGGCAACCAGGATGGTGGTGTTACCGCCGAATCCTGTTGTGGTACCATTAGGCAGCTTAGCCAATTCATCCTGTCTTTCCGTGAAAACCTTGTCTATATTGTATTGACGAGTAAATTTCAGAACGGTAGAGTCGTTTGCCATGACAGAAGTACCCTGTGCCACGGAGTAACCGCCACCATAGATAGCTTCTCCAATCTTGATATTGATGTCGTTCCATGTAAGTGGTGAAGCCGGGGCTGTAGTGATAGTGGTGAAGTCTTTCTCCTTCACGAAGTCCGTAACTCCCTGCTTGCCGATGATGGAAGCATAAACAGCCTGCGAAACCTTGTCACCACTGATGAGTCTGATGCTCTGCTTGATGGTTTCTGAGGCAAGGTTTGGCAGTATCTTTCCGTCCTTATCCTTATTTACATGGTCAATATACAGGTTGTTCTTGTCGGTACGGTCCAGCAGATAGATGCCGGAATGCCCGTCTTTTACCTGATAGTAGGTAGGGTAGCCCACCTTTACCTGGGTAGAACCATATACATAGCCAGAATAGGAACCGCCTGTTACCGAACGGAAGACGTGACCATTGAGGATATCCACATCGGTAAGTCCGATGACATTACCCTGCTGACCGCCACCATAGATGAAGTTGGCTGATACACCTGTAGCTCCGTTTACACCGCAAGGAAGGAACTTACCACCTTCTGTCTTAGGTTCAGAACATTTCATATCCTTACCCATGATGATGTGGGTATTGCCGTAAACATAACTCTCCATACCATATCCGGCACCATAGATGTTGAGGCTGGAGTATTCCGGATTGCTGGCAAGATAATCGTTCGATTTCTCCAGTTTCGCCTTTTCCTTACCGGCAAGCATATCGCTCTGAAGGTCGATGGTAACGTCGCCTCTCACGGTTCCCGTCTTGTAGCAGCCGCCATAAACGCAACCGCCCTGGTAAGCTTCATTGTTTACGATGGTTGGTTCAAACTTGTTCTTGATGGTAAGCTTGATGAAAGGATCGGTAGAGTAGGCACGTCCCAGTAGATAGCCACCCTCATGGTTCACCAGTCCTTTATAGTTGTAGTTGGCATTGTTGCAGCCACCCACAATCTTGTCGGTGATGGTGAGTCCCTCCGGGAAGATATAATTGATTACATTGCCGCTTGCATTTGGATAGATATTCATGTTGCCACGGTTTCCTCCGCAGTAGAAAGTCTTGATGGTACAGTCTTCCAGTCCTTCACCCGTCTGGTTTCCGTTCCATAGCAGTTCACCCTGGATATCTGTTTCCACTGGCTGGAAATACAGGTCGATGAGGTGAGGATATACGGTTGGTCGGTCTTCCAGCTTGGTAGGGAGATAGAGGGTACCGATATCCTTGTTCGAAGGATTGAAGAACCAGTCGATGGTATCGGCAAGGTTCAGTTCCTGTGTATAGTCCTCCACGTTTCCATTGAGTTTCTGGAACTTGTTCATGAAGTCATTGTCCTCTGATTTTGCGAAGAGTTCATCTCCGTTGCAACCCATGAAGACACGTCCGATGTTCACATGACTTCCAATGTTGATCTGGATGTTTCCTACCTTTTCTACAGCCTTGCTATCCTTGCTCTTCACCTTCTGTACGGTGGCAGAGTTTCCTCCTCCATAAACGTCACCGGCGATATTCACCTTTTCAGATGTAGAGTTACCCTTGATTTCGATGTTCACCTTGTTGGTGAGTGGTCGCCATGAATTGATGTTCACAATCTTAGCCGCATCGCTTGCCTCCTTGTAGGAAGGTATGAATTTTCTCATCGGTACGGTATATACCAGAGGAACGGTCTCTGAGTTTGGATCCTCCGGGTTCATAGGGTAATACTCGTTCACCGTCACCTTCTGGTTCTGGTTCTTGTCGAGTGCATACAGGTAGTTACCGTTTCCGGCACCATACACGTTACCGTAAATCTTACCGCCATATATATTAATATGTGTACCGGAGCCGTTGTTGTCAGTAAAATCACCATCCTTAACGCTTACGTTAACATAGCCCGAAACATCGTTTCCGCCGTAAACATTGCCATGGATGAAGATGGCTTTGTTGCTATTTTGGGCTGAAGGATTTCCGATATTTACTGCGGTACTATCGATGACATCACCCATCATACCGCCACCGAAGATGTCATGGCAGTCAATAGCCTTGATATTGACGGTGGTAGATTTTACAGAGTTGTAGAATCCGCCACCAAAGACTCGGCGACAGAAGATACCACCGGATCCTTCTACGTGGGTATTGCCCACCACCTTGCCGGAGTAGCCACCACCCACGATGTCCATCACGGAAAAACCGCTCATGAAGTGCCTGTATTCTTCGCCCTTCTTGATATCGTCTACGTGACCTCTGTTGTTATTTTCTTCCATGTTGATTTTCACATGGGTATCACCCTGAATGACGGTATGTTCTCCATAGCCGCCACCGAATACGCAGAAGTGAGGGGACCCCACCTTATTATATATCTCCTTCCATGCCATGGTTTCGAAGAATTTCTTATTCACTCCATATGCCATCTGGGTACTATCATGCAGCAATCCCTTTTCCATGGTGAGATAGGCATCTTTGCCTACCACGCATGCTTCGTTTCCACCGGCATAGATGTTGTGGTTAATCTTAAACTTCAATGCCTGGTGGTTGTACTGTGGAGAGTAGATGATACCGTCAATGATGCTGGCTGGTCGCCATGAACGGGTTTCCGGATTCCAGTAAGAGGAGAGCAGTGCCTGTCCACCATTGATCATGATATTGGTATTGCCGGTTACGTCTGCCGAAGTCACGTTCACGGAATCGGTTCCGTTCACGGTCAGGGTGTCGCAGTTACCCCAACCGCCGCCATAGATACCATGGCCTATCTGTCCGTCGGAGATGCTCATGAAGGTATTGCCATATACCGTACCGTTTTCGCATCCGCCGTAGATTCTCTCCAGGAATGCTGGCATGATATCCTTGTTCTTGTCATTGTCTGGATGCTTCATGGCATTGTCGCTCCATGGCTTGATATACTCTTTCGTTTCTTCGTCGAAGTATGGATAGGTGATGTTTGGACGGTCGATGACCAGACTGGTATTGCCGTAGATGCCACCCAGCTTCTTATAGTCCTTGCATTCAGACTTTAGGCGTCCTCTACCTCCTGCAAAAACCTGAGAGAAAACAACGCCGCCACGGATGTTGACGAGCGAAGTGTATCTGGCTGGTACCTGGGGGTGTTCAAAGGTAAAAACATCCGGTTCTTCCGTTGCATCTGTATTTCCCACGTTGGCAACATCGCCACCGCCATATACGCTGCCCAATATCATGGTACGGGCTATCAAGCCGAGGTTGTACCTATATTTGATGTTTCTGCCATAGACGTAAACTTCCGTTTTAGGGACGCGTGCCATATTCGGGAAGTCAATCCATGTATTCTTGTTCTTGTCATAGATTGATTCGATACCGGCACCACCGCCATATACATTCTGTGCTACATAGCCTGATTTGATGAATACTCTCGACAGGGAACCTACCTTTCCGAAGTCATAGCTTTCTCCTGGGTTGGCAGTGATGTTACCGATAGGCATGGCACCAACACCGGCACCAAAGATGTTCTCGCAGAAAGGCTGACAGTCGGTTTCTACGTAGGTACTGTCTGTTACATATCCTGAGAAACCACCACCGTGGATAGCCTGGAAGGTGAAGCCTGGCAAACCGAGGGTCCAGGCCCAGCGGCTGGCATGATAGCGCTTGAAGGTCATCGGGTCGAAGTCGGCATCACCCGGATTGCTGCCCGTCACACTACCGAAATAGAGCTTCTTGTCATCCTTTGAAACCTTCAGGAAGTCATTGTATATCTGCTTCTCGAAGTCAACGTATGTCTTGAGGTCTGCATTCTGGTTGAGATAGCGGTATTTGATGCCGTTGACGGGGATGACGCCATCGTCATTCATCTTGTTACCAGGCTGCACACATACTTCGGTCTTTACCACCTTGGTGTTGGCACCGAAGCCGGCTCCGAATATGGAGAATTCCGGGTCGCTTGTGTTCTTGCTGCTGATATACCAGCATAAGCCGGCAAGCGAGGTTTCATCGAACACGCTGATCTGGTTGCCATCCTTGGTGATGACGTCGGCAAGAGGAGAGTGGTTGATAATTACCTCACTCAGACCGTTGCTGTCAGAAGTACCGTTGCCAATGGTAGAGTTTCCGTCCTGTCCGAATCCCACATAGCAGGCACGGTTTCCACCGCCATAGATATTATGGTCTCGCTTGAAGGAACCGGAGTTCATCGTTCCCTTGGTAAATGCATAGAACTGTTGGGTATTCTTATCACTGATGATGCGATTGATGGCAGCCTTTGCCTTTTCGTTGGTAATCTCATTGGCAGTCTTGGCTTTCAGGATGGCAGCGGTTATCTCCTTGAACTCATCAATATTCTCGCAGATCTTTTCGTTATTTTGTACTGCCAGCCAGGTGGTGATGTTGCCGTTGATGTCTGCCTTGCGGTTCCATATCCAGGTTCCGCCGTCTATCTGTACCTTGGTGCTACCCAGGATGTTGGCGTAGGTTCCCTCCTTGTTGTTATCCACTTTTCCCAGTACTGTGTTACGGGTAATTTCCTCCTCTTCCTCTTCGGTTTCATTGCTGGTGAGGTCTATCTTGATATTTCCGTATCCACCGCCGTAAATGTTGTGGCCCAGTTTGCCGCCCTCGATATGTACCAGGGTACTTCCATCTACGGTACCGAAGGCACATCCGCCATAGATATTACTCCAGATGAATGGCACGATGTTGCCCTGGCTGTCGGTGTCGGCAAGGGAGGTGGCATTCGTGTTCACCACGTGTACCAGAGTGTTGCCGTTGATTCTTCCCACCTTATAATAATCAGGAGCATCAGCTTTCTTGAGACCCTTTCCACCGCCAAATACTTCTCCGAAGATGTCGCCACCGGTGATATTGACGAAGGTGGTATAGTCCTTTGCCTCATAGCTAAGGAACTTGCCTGTTGTCTGGTCGAGCTTTGATTCGCTCTTTGGCTTTTTGTTGTAATAGGCTTCCTTGGCTGCTCCCGTCAGGAGGCTGTATGTTTTGATGTTGGCGATGTCACCGCCACCATATACATTGCCATATATTTTGGCTTCACCCGAAATCTCTACCTTGGTGGTTCCTAATACCTTTGCTACATTGGTAAAGTAGGTGTAAGTGCCGTTGATATACTTAGGTGCTACACCGGCACCGCCACCAAATACGTCACCGTAGATTTTGGCTCCCTGGATATATACCTCGGTGTTGCCGCCAATCTGACCCGTTTCGTTGTTCACTGTAGAGAATGGGTCACCGAAGCCACCGCCATATACACGGTGCAGGAAGGTCTTGCCATCAATGGTTACCTTTGTACTCTTGTTAACTTTTCCAGCATATCCACCGCCCAGAGCACTCAGGATGGTGAAGTTAGGAATACCCTTTGAGTTGTCGAAGACAGAAATATCCTCTATCTCAGTATTGTAGATTCCGTAGTCGCCATTCACGTTCACGGTAACGTCGGTGCTGTCCACGGTTGTATTGATACCATAGCCACCGCCGAATACAGCGAAGTGAGGATGGTCGCTGTCGTCGTATGCTTTCTTCCATTCTGCTGTTTTCAGGAGTCCGAATGGGGTCATACCTTTCAGGATGGTAAGGGTAGCCTTTCCTGTTACGTTGCAGGCTTGGTTACCGCCACCATAGATATTATGAGGGCAGACGAACTGACCGTCATTGAAGAACTCGCTCTTGTTGTCATTCCATTTGATCCACTTTGTTCCGTTCCATTTCTTGTCCCATATCACATTGATGGAGAAGTTGTCCTGCTTCTTTCCGTTTTCTCCTTCTGTCTGTGCGCCCTGGTCTTGAGCCAGTTTTACAAAGGTATTACCTGTTACGTTGGCATAGGTATAGAGGTCTTTGGCAAGCAGATTGCCGATGCTGTCCGTAATCAAGCCCTTTCCTCCGCCATAGATTTCTCCTGCGAAGTTGGCTGCATATATATTAATATGTGTATCTCCCTCTACCTGTGCTCTGTTTCCACCGCCATAGATGTCGCCATAGATGGATGGTGCCTGTGCAGAGGTGCCGTAGAAGTTGAGGTTGGTGCCGCCAAGTACCTTTCCTACGAGTTCTGGATGCTTGGTATCGTCAGCGATGTTGTTTTCGTTGTCCAATCGTTTCTTTCTTCCATTACCGCCGGCAAACACATCCCCTCTGATGTCGGCATTGTCGCTGATGGCTATGTTGGTGCCTTGCTCTACTACAGCCATGTCACCACCGCCATAGATATTCTTAAAGAAGGTTCCACCGTTAATCTTAACTGTAGACGAGCCATAGAGGCGTGCCATGTTATTAAGGGTGTTGATGTCTGAGGAGTTGAGCCGTTTGGCATCAGCCACACCATATCCACCACCGAATACAGGGCAATGGAAGATACCGCCATTGATGGTCAGTTCTACGTTGCCGTATATTTTGCCGAGTTCTGTATAATCATCAGCATTACCACCCTTTTGGTCTAAAGAATAGAAATAATCAGTTCCACGTCCACCAGCGAAGATGCCGTTTTTGCAATAGAATTCTCCACCATTGATGGTAAGTGATGCTACGGTTTCTCCTGCTTTTCCGTATATGTTTCCACCATCCTTACTTGGTTTTCCATTTGTAGTCCAAAGGTCAGAACTCATATATCCGCTACCTCCGGCATAGATTCCGTCAATCTTTCTTGTTTCAGAACCGAAGATACCTCCTTCTATGATTATTTTGTTATGGGTCAGTCGTGGGTCTACCTCGGTATATGTATGTGTGTCAGCATTGTAGCAATTATACATACAAAGATTAGCTTTTGCTGCATCATAGTTGCCAAAAGCCATGACAGATTTCGTACTGCTGTTTGTCCAGTAAGGGATACGGTCATCCGTTGTGTGATTTGTATCATCTCCGATACCATTCATACCACCTGCTCCTGCACCATAGATACCGCTGAAGATTTCTTCTGATTTACAATTTGTTGGAATCAGGAAGGTACCACCCTTGATGGTAATGGAGCTATAGCCATAGAAAGGATTCTCTACCCATTCACGATCCTGAAAACCACGTCCTGTACTACCACCGTAAATCTCTGTAATCTCTACACGGCTATTGACATCCGTATTCTTATTGTTACTTTCTGATTGTGCCGGGTCTATCAAGATGTTGGCGCGTCCCATATAGGTGTTGTAAGGTGCATTGTAATGTACATTGTTATTTATTGTTTCTCGTCTTGCACCCAAAGAACCATTAACCACACGTCCTATCTTTCCACTTTTGATGATGATGTCTACATCGCCAACCATAGCTCCCTCATGGTTGCCTGCAAGAACTATGGCAACGTCAAGGGTAGAATTGTTTTCATTGTGATTATTATTGAATTTACGATCAATATCTACATCAATAGTACACTTAATAGGCATGTTAGGGCTACCCATCACACCATTTCTGTTTTCCACAGTCTGTCGTCCACCAACACAAATTGAAGAGTAGTGTCCCGATTTGATCTTTATCTTGAAGCCTTCACGTCCATGTGGTAGAGCATCATCCATCTTCTTGAGGTTGCCTTCTGTTGATAATGGTGAAAAGCGATTATCATCCATGAAACCACCAAAAATCTGGAAAGATGTAGAGAATGCTCCCTTGATAGTACCATCACCTGAGAACATATTTTTATAGTTTGTCATCTGTATGCCTTCGCCCATCTCCAGATTGTAGAATTGGCAGTACAGAATATCGTAATTTTCATTATTATTATTGCGATTGAAGGTGAGATATTGGAAACGGGTATCTCCATAAATCGGTAAACTATGGTTCCGATCATGACCACCATACATCTCAATTATACCCTTGTAGTTAACGCCATCCCAACTACCCGTTATGGTCGTATTCTTGAAGAAAGGAGAGGTACTCTTCTTATTCTCCCATTCAGAACTTGTATTGAATGTTACAGATGTGAAGCCGTCGTTACCGTTGTTGGTAACATCTTTGTCACTCATTCCCATCAGCACGATGGTGTTGTCGTCCCATGATCCTTGCTTTTCCAACTTGGAATATGCGCCCTTCCATGTCCTTACTGCAGTCTCTGGAGATTGACCGTCATTACTGTCGTTTCCGGCATTGTATGATATAGTCTTTCCTTCAGCTGTTGTTCCAGTAGCACCAGCAGGGCATAGATATACCACGCTCTTGGTATAAACCAACCATTTGTTTAATAGCTCAACTCCGTCTTTGGTTGTTACTATCACATGACAGCTCAGCTTGTCGGTAGAGCCAAGAGATGACTTGTCGAAAGTAGGCTCTCTGCTTACTTCTACATCATCATTCTTTACCCACGAATATTTGATATCAAGATTATCGTTGTTGTCCCAAATATTATTATTTATGTCAATGTAGATTGTATTCTCTTTGTGCTTCATCACAGCATCCACTTTTCTTGCTTCAATCTTTGCCACTCCTGATTGCGAACTGCCATCTTCCAATTTTGCATAAACATACTGGTCGAAGTTTTTGAGCGGGATGCTGAAATTGTTATATGGATTGTTCTTGTTCTGTAGAGTCCAATTCTTCTTGTCTGTAGATGTATACCAGAGATATTTCTCGTTTCCTGCATTACCTTCAGTAGTCTCTGCTGTGATGATCGTATTATAGTCACGCTTGACAATCAGCTTTGTTGAACCGAAGTTAAAGCCTGTACCAGAATAGCTCCAGTTGAGCTTGTCTTCAACGAGTGGATTCTTGTTGATAAACTCATTGGCTTTATCTACAAATTCTTTCATAAACGAGGCATCAGTCTTCTGGGTTCCCAGGTTCTTACCACCTGTTACGTTCTGGGTGTAATACCAGGTAGAAGCATAATTATTGGCATTTTCGTTTTGACAACCGGCAGTGATGCCACCTTTGTTGATTTTTGGACTTGTATTTTCGATATTAAGCCCATTGCCAAAGAGGTAGATGTTGGTAGGCTGTATGGAGTTACCTCCTCCATTCATGTCATAGCTGAAGCTACCGAAACCTTGGGCTATGTGGAACTTATCGTTATGCACGCTTGTATTCTTCAGCATATTTATCTGTGTATTAGCTGCTATGTTGAAGATTCTGATAGTTTCGTTATTACTGTCGGTCTGTACATTTCCTGCTATACCGCCAATCTTGCTTTCATTGTTAATATTGTATGTTTCGTCGTTATCCTTTATTTCTGAGCCACGGATAATGATGTTGCTGAGTTCTGTATTGCCGTATATCTCACCAGCTACTACGCCCACTTTATAACCGGGACCATAAGGGTCGAATCCTGGTTCCTTTTCTACCGTAGCATTCTCGATGATGAGGTTTGTTACGGTAGTAAGGTTAGTGCTGCTTGCACCTTGGAGTGTCGAGAAGAGTCCCCATGCACTCCATGCTTCAGTTCCTTTCCATTGTATATGCATATTCTTGATGACATGACCATTGCCATCAAACTTTCCGAAAAACAAACGGTTCTCGCCATTACCATAGCCTTTGTTATAGTATTTACCGATTGGCATCCAGATACCGCCACTCAGGTCGATATCGGCAGTAAGCTTAAAGTATTTACCAAGGAAAGCCTGCGGTGTGTTTCCGTTGTTCACATCACGTGCCAGTTTGGCGAGCTGTTTTGCCGTAGCAATCTCGTATGGATTGGTCTTGCTACCATCACCCCCTGCATAGCTATCGGCATAGATATCTATGGAATAGTATTTGTTTGTTGTCTGAGCCCATAAGGTTTGTCCACACATGAGCCATAGGGTCAGAATGCCAAGAAGTATTCTGAATTTTTTGTTTTGTGTATTGTTATCTTGCTGCTTTTTCATGAGTCTTCATTTATAAGCGATTCTTTTTTCTTTGTTCTTATGTTTCTTCGTGGTATAGGTCATGAGGGTATTCTGTTATTACTGTATCAGGAGATGCCCCGTATAGGCATCCTGGTCAGCCAGTACATAGAGGTATCTTGGCTGGATGAGTATATTGATGTTGTAAATCGCTGCCGTTTGGGCAGGATTGAGTGTTTCGAAATATTTATTTCCCAGGATGATGGTAGAGGTTACGTCCTTACGGGTAACCGTTTCTCCCTTTTCATCCTTCAGGATTACATCGTAGGTGACGGCAATGGTGGGTACGAAAGAGGCATCGGCGATGGCATAGAAGGTGGTGCCCCAACGGTGATACTTACTGTTGTCAATATCCATAGATTCGTTGTCTCTCGGAGTAAATGGGGTTTCTGAATTTTCATCCATTGCCAGCTGGATGGCGTTTTCTTCCGTTATATTTACCTTCTTCAGATTGCTCCATTGGATGGCTTTTGCCGTCCACTCATTGTTACTCCATGTGTAGCTGCGGCTTACGTTGCCTCCCGTTGCCAGACCTTCGCCGTAAATCTTGACACTCTTGATGCGGAAGTGGCGGATGGCATTCATCTTCTGGTCCAGTTGGAAGTTGAGGTTATAGCCCGTCAACGTCTGGTCGAAGAGGAAAGTAACTACTCGTCCAAAGGTTGCATCCGAACCTCCTGCCGCTATACTTCCCTTATGCTCCGGTTTGGCGCAGATGATTGGCGCCTTTATTAAATCTTTCTGAGCAAGGATAGGGGATGGGTTGCCATTGACTGCTCGCATGGAGAAAGGAATCGTCAGGAGATAGGTGCTTTCTGTTGCCGATGGCTTACTGAGGGTTGCTTCAGTAGAATGCGGCATATATCCGAAGAAGTCGAAGTTGCTGTTTGGGTAAGCATCCCATCGCTTTTCTTCCTTTGTGCTCCAGGTCTTGGTCGATGTATTGTACTCTACCTGGATATTGTCGAAGATGGCGTGGTTTTTGCCTCCTGTCTCTGTACCTGTGGTTTCAAAGCTATGAGTGGCAAAGTTGTAATAGCCGAAGACACCCATGTTTTGTGGGTGCATTCGCTGAACCGGATCATAGCTTTCATATCTGTCATCCGCACGTGTCGTCATCTTTTGTGTCCGTGCAGCAAAGGTGATATATCGGTAACTGTCGGCGTGCTGGATAGGCAGGTCGTTGCTTTCGCAGGCAGTGAGACTTGCGAGGAAGGCAAAGAGGGGTATCATCAGTTTTTTATTCTTCATAATGAGTCATGTGGGGCGTTACCAGTCTTCGGTACCGCCATTATTTTTAATAGGAGTTTCCACCCATTTCTCCACCTGCATATTGGTGAAGGCAATGTTGGGTCCTGCTACTGTTATTTTAAAGATGTATGTATATTGGTAGCCTGCCTTCCATTGCATATATTCTGCCGGAATGGTAGCTGTAGATTTCTTTCCATCGATGGTGGCGCTGATGATGTAAGTGCCCTGCGGTGTGTCACTGTCTCCCAATGGTGGAACGTAATACCATTTCTTTCTTTCTGTAGCCTGATGATTCAAATCTGCATCTTCCTCGTAAGGAATGGTGAATTTGATGGGCTCAGTTCCTGTTTCTGTTTCTGGAGTTTCCCATTTATAAGAAGCTTTGGTTCCTGTTCCTGTAATAGGGTAGCTGACGATGATATTTCCCTTTGTAGGTGAAGGTTTATCGTTTATATTTTTGAAAACAATATCGGTGATAGAGATTTTGGTATCTTTCAGATAATTGAATCTGAATCTTACCTTTGTGATAATAGGAGCAAAGGTGAGTTTTACGCATGCCCCGTATTTCTTGTTTTCGAAGTTCTGGTTGTCTGACAGCCAGAGGTCTGAGATATATGGGGTGGTAACTGCGGTGGCATCCTTATTGTAAGTGAATGGGATAGAGAAGGATGCATATTTTGCTGTGGAACCTTCTATCGATGTAGGTTCCTGGAAAGATGGGGCTGAACTTTTACCGGCTGCTGTCGGGATGCTATAGGCGAAGAAGCGATAGCTGGTAGCGGAATAGTCCCAGTATTTGATAGTTTGATTAGCGATACCCACGTATTCCCAATCGGCAGTATTGCTGGAGGTAGTGTTTGCGGTTTGTTGTGTCCAGTTGACGGTATATGCATCCATTACGTTTTGGGACTTGTCGAATCCGCTGGTGTAATTTCCTCCTGTGGTTTTATATCCCCATACTTTGAAGGTTTTGGAAATAGTTTCCAGTCCTGTTTCTTTGTTTGCACGGGTAGTAGGTGCATCTTGCCATGTTCCGCTATTTCCTCCGAAGGAGATACTTACTCCCTTCGGTTCTTCCGGTTGAGTAGGCACATCCGGTTCTTCCTGCCCAGATCCAGCGCAGGAAAAAAGACATAGAGCCATGAATGGTATGGTCAGGATGCGATATAATTTCATTTTCTTCTTGCTTTTTATCATAGGAGCCGGGCAGGGAACATTCAACCCCGTCCGGCCTTAATAGTATTGTTTTGCTCCCAAGTTTTTAGGGGCAAAAGAGAAATCTGTTAATTTGCAGCTACATATACAACCTTATAGGTGTATGCTGCTTGTGTACCTTCTGTAGCTGCAGTTGTTAAGTACTGGATAGCGTAGTAGCCTTCTACGTCTGGGGTGAATGTAAATGACTTTTTATCAGTTGCAAGTGTTACGCCCTTACTGTTTGTTGAAGTCAATTCCGAAGTTTTAATATTTTTTATTTGAAGGTCAGCTTCAGTTCTTGCTTGTGAAAGTTTATAAACAGCTACGTAACCTACAGATGAATCGTCTTCAGACAAAGTCTTTATGTCACCATTTGTGTTATCAGTAACAGTAACTTTAATCTCTTTATTTGTTACGTACTTAATACCGCTATTTTCAACAACAGAATTAGCCTGGTATGTTGTAATTGAAGGAGTTGCAATGGTTGTGATTGTACCCTGTTTTTCATCCTTTACTACTGCATCGAATGTGATAGGATAGAGACCTGTTTTGTCTGGATTTGTTCCTGTATAACCATTTGTCTTATCAGAAATCTTGAAGAGGTATGTATAGCGTGTATTAGCCTCCCACTTACTATATGCTGCAGGGATAGCAGCGGTTGCGCCTGTAACTTCGATAGTCTCGCCTGAATGATCATCTGCACTCAGAGTATAGTTACACTTAATCAAGATAGGCGATGCTTCTGTTGTCGAAGGTATTGGCAATACAGTGAAATAGCCTGTTGTAGACATATCTTTGTCGGTACCATAGAGTATATTAACTGTTGGCTCTGATGATGTAGTAGCCAAAGTGCTTAATTCACCAGCATACCAGTTTTTGCTCTTTTTAAGATTTTTATCATCTGTATAATTGAATGTGTATGAAGGAGTTGGTGTTTCCCAGTTATAAGTTACAGTACCACTGACATTGCTTCCACCTACAAAGTAGTCTTGTGTAGCAGAAGTAAGGATGATGTTACTGCTTGTAGCAGTTGTACCATCAGCGTCATAGAATTTGATCTTTGTAATTGAATATCCAGGGATAGTCTCATAAAGACCTACACGAACCATTGACTGCTGACGCTGGAAAGTAAAGGTTACTGGTTTTTGGTAGTCGTCCTTTCCAATCTTTACTGGAGCTGCTATATATACAGGATTTGTCTCGAGAGCTGTTTCTGTATTGTTGGCTTCGTAATGACCTGCGAGACCAGTTATGGTAGCTGATGGAATTCTCATACCTGCAGTATTAATATCTGCATTTTTATTGTATGTGAAAGCAGAAATTGGTGAACCTGCAACGAAGTGATACTCTTCAGCTGCGTAGTCCCAATACTTAATATATTGGTCATTTTGTAGTTTAACATTTCCAGAACCATAAGTTGCATCTTCATTTCCTGCTTTTTTATTTCCTACATACTCCCATCCCTTGGTATTTGAGGTAGTGTTTTTTGCTTCATCATACCAAACATAATAATCAGAGAATGAAGGTTCAAACTTATCTCCCCCGTTTTTACTCATCTTCTTCACACCATAAACCTTGAACTGGTAGTCGAGCATCTGCTGTGGAGTTCCCTCGTTCGATGTAGCACGAGTAATCTTGCCGGCATTTCCACTAAAGTTAATCGCCTTATTGGCACCATTCTCAACATTTCCGCCTTCTGTTCCGACAAAGTCTTCGCTTGAGCAGCTTGCAAGTGCGAGTGCTGAAGCTGCAATAAATAAATATTTCTTCATATCCATAAAATGTTTATAATTTTTTAATTTATTATTCTATATCCTGATTTTATATTCATGTTTATCAATTACATTTCAATTTCCCATTCCTTCTCCTCGAAGTCCTTTACCACCGCATCAAAACCAGAACCGCCAGGACGGACGGGAACCGGTACGTGATCCATATCAACATCTACGGTGATGACTCCACCACGGAAAAGGCGACGTATCTGGTCGGTCACGTCGAAAACCAAAGTAGAATCCTTGCCATTATAAAACTGCATCGTTACATCCAGATAATGGCGGTTGTTCAAATCCGCTGCCTTCACCTTCTCCAGCGACTCCTTGTAAGCCCTGGTGCTCAGCGTGCCCGGATTCAGATTCGGCATTCCGAAAGTGAGAATCTTTCCACCGATGATATCCACCGTCTCACCATTCTTGCCCTTCTGGTCGAACTTCATCCTCAGATTACCATTCACCGTGATGGCATCCGTACCCGTATGCCCCGTATTCAGCGTCACCGAGCGGGCCATTCCGCTCAGGTTGGTATTGCCATCTATCGCCGTCACAATGCGACCATTGCGATTGTTGTTGTGCAATATCACCTGCAACAGATAGATGTAGGTGACAGGCTGGAGCTGAAGGTTGAGCACCCTGAACCAGCAGTTTCTGTCCTCATCAAAGGTAAAGCCATCCAGATTCTCATTAATCTCGATGCCCTTCTCATATCCGGCAAAGAGTTCCTCCGGCTGATAGAACGCTCTCGGAAATTGGGGAGCGTTGTATTTCACGGGATGCATCGTCTCGCCCGTTTTCGCCGTTACGTAATCGTAGGTACTCTCCTCATCGATTCTTACGCTCTGCACACCGTCCGGCGTCTGGATATCATTCCAAGCTAGAATGTCCCAGAATCCGAAATCGTATTTCGCCGAAATGGAATTACTGGTGAGGTAATGCTTGTAGGGAGAGCTGTGAGGTGCGCCCGATACCCTTCCGGTATAATAGCGGCGAATATCGAATGCCGTCGGCTCGGTGTAACCCAGGATGCCGAAAAGCTCCTGGTCTTTCTGATCCCAACCGAAGAACCATTCTGCCTTCCAGTCATATACCACGTCATATTTCAGTTGATAATCCCAATATACATCGAGCTTCAGGTCGATGGCAGGCATATCCATGGTAATATCTTTTCCGCCCTGGTGCAGGTTGAGCATCGGCTCTCGCTCGCAACTGGAAAGGAAGATGCCCAGCAGTGCGATGCAGCACAGAGGGTATCGCCGGATGAATCGCAGATATCTGTTATACCTGTAAATCCTGTTATTCCTCATACGCCCTCCTTATCTTTTCCTTGCTGCGGAAGCTTGCGCCCTTCTTGTGGTTGCGGCGATAGAGCAGGTCGTAGCTGAGGCTTATCTCCAGTCGGGTAGGACCCATCCAGTTGTAGATATGCTTGCGCTTTCTGAAATCCTTGGCATCGCCGTACCATTTGTAGTAATACTGCTCCTTGTCGTAGTCGGGGTCGATGGGGCATCGCCACTGGTAGGGGTCGTAGCGGGTATTGAGAAATCCTGCCTGCAGACCGATGTCGAGTCGCCAGTGTTTGGAGCGGTCCAGCGGTATCGCCCAACCCAGACCCAGTCCGGCTCCCCATCCTTCACCTTCCCATCCCCGTTTTTCGTCGAAGCATATATTATATAGGAACGCGTGCGCGTAAGCACTTACGAAGAAACCCCTGAAACCCGTTTCACCGCTTTGCAGGTAATATCGGGTATGCAACTGGTAGTTGCGCAACTGGAAATATTTATGCTCTTTGTAGTTTCGCCACCAGGGGCCCTCGAAACTGGCACCGTATGTGAAGTGTCCGGACAGCGGATAATACTCAAGAGCCACGTTGGGGATAGGGCAGAAGCGGTCGTAGCCCGGCATATAGGCGAAGTCGTAGAGCAGATTGGTCTTGATGCTCAGCAACTCACGGCGTTTCCTGCTGCTTTCAGCCGGTTCCGGTAGCGGCATTTCCACATAGATGTTGGGCTTAGGAAACGGCAAGTCCGTATGGATAGGTTTTGCCTCGGGCAACCGGTTGGTATCTACGAGCCGTTCGTCTATCGGCATGATTCTGACGGCACGCAACTGCGGGAAATATTTCTTGAGCAGATGGTTCCAGATTTTTCCTCCTTCCAGCCGTTTCAGTTCCGCTTTCAGTTGGTCACCTTTTCCGTCATGTTTTCTGATGATGGTCTTTACTATAGGCAGGTACTTGTCGTGCTCCATCTGCATCAGCGAGAGGAGGAGCGGATAATCTTCCGGCACCACATCATATCTGATGCGCTTGGTGTTGATACCGTATCTGCCTAGCAAGGCATCCATGGAAGCCTTTCGGCTCCGGGCAAGTCGCACGTTGTTGGGAGTAGAACCTTCTGGTGACGCCGTAGCACGCCCAAGGATGATGTCCCTGTCTCCAAGTGCTTTCAGCTCAGGAATCAGAAAATTGTTAATCCAGTCTTTGTCACTCTCGCTGATATCAGTTCGGTTGACGACAAAGACTATAGGGCGCGAGTTATTTATGAACGTACTGTCTGTGGTTTTCACCTGGGCAGATACATTCATCGTTATGTATATCAAAAAAATGATTATAACAGTTTTGTTTCGCACTTTTACCTTTTACTAATTTCAGTTTTTGTTATACTATATATATTCCAGAAAAGCTGTTGGTAGATAAGCAGTAGCCATGGTAAAGCCGCCGTCGACGATGATGGCAACGCGCTGCTGCCCCTGATATCGTGCCACTCTTCCTGTCAGCCCCTTAAACTTACCATCTATCACCCTGACCATCTGTCCTTCCTTGAACTTCTGTACCTCTTCTGGCACATAGAGGATATCATCAGCTTCTGATTCACAGATAATCTTCAAACCCTCAATCTGTTTCTGGGGAACAATCAGAGGAGATTTCGTAATCCTTGCCCCTTCATGCATGTGTCGGTAATAGAAGCGGAGATATGGCAGATTCACATTATCATACACATAACTTTTGATTTCCTCTTCGGTACCGAAAGCAAAAAAGATGTTGGGCAGTCGGGATTCCGTTACAACCTTACGTTGTCCTCTTATTTCTTTCATCACCTGGATGGTAGGGTAGAAAGCAGAAACGCCTTTTGCTACGAGGTAGTCGTAGGCTTTCTTCTCTCTTCCGTAGGTAGTTCGGAGCGCATACCAGTTCTGTTGTTCATTAGAAATTTTTGTGATAGATTTTGTTTCCGCAGGTATACAATGGGTGGACACCCCTGTATCTGAGCTAGCCGCAAGAATCTTGTTTTTAGCTTCGGGGAGGGCGCTGGAGATAAGTCCAACGCAAGAACCTTTATCTGCATGCTGAGTGCAGTTATCCTTCTTCATTGTAATCGCAAATACTTTTATATATCAACCTATTCTAGACAGAACCCGGTTAGCGGATGCAAAGATACATAATTTTCCTGTTATAATCTCTTAAACCTTGAAAAATATTCAATGCTTAATCCTTTTTTAACGTATTTTGGATAAGAATTCCTACTATTCTGTTCCTTTTTGGTACAATATACGCTCGTTTTCTCTGTTTCCGAACCTTCGTTAATGCTGTCTGTTAACTGATGAAATCAGGCTGTTTTTTGTATTTTTTTACTTTGGATGCAAATTAAACCATAAAAAAATGTGCTCTTTCAGAAAAAAGTGTTACCTTTGCAACCGCTTAGAAGCATTTATATAAAATAACGTTATAACAAATTTATGAACTTTACACTATTTATCACCGTTTTGCTGACGGCTGTAACCTTGGTGGTGGCTGCTTATGTCATCGCGAAGTTGATCGGTCCTCGTTCATACAATCCGGTAAAGGGTGAACCTTTTGAGTGCGGTATTCCGACTCGTGGCAGCTCATGGTTGCCATCACACATCGGCTACTACCTCTTCGCCATCCTTTTCCTGATGTTTGACATCGAGACAGTATTGCTTTACCCATGGGCAGTCGTAGTTAAGCAGTTTGGATCTATGGCTCTCGTGAGCATCGGGTTCTTCCTGTTGGTATTGGTATTTGGCCTTGCATACGCTTGGCGGAAAGGAGCATTGGAATGGAAGTAAACAAAAGAGCCTCTATCAAGAGTATTCCTTACGACGAGTTTAAGGACAATGATACCCTCGAAAAGATTGCACAGGAGCTCAATGAGGGTGGTGCTAACGTGGTAGTCGGTTCGCTCGATGCTGCCATTAACTGGGGACGCAGTAACTCACTCTGGTCTTTGACCTTCGGTACTTCTTGCTGTGGTATCGAGTTCATGGCTGTAGGTTGTGCACGTTACGACTTCTCACGTTTCGGTTTCGAGGTAACCCGTAACTCTCCACGTCAGGCTGACTTGATCATGTGTGCCGGTACTATTACCAATAAGATGGCACCTGTTTTCAAACGTTTGTACGATGAAATGGCTGAGCCTAAGTATGTGGTAGCTGTAGGTGGATGCGCCATCTCTGGTGGTCCGTTCAAGAAGAGCTACAACGTAGTTCGTGGTATCAGCGAGTTGGTTCCTGTGGATGTTTATATCCCTGGTTGTCCTCCACGCCCTGAGGCTATCCTTTACGGTATGATGCAGTTGCAGCGTAAGGTAAAGGTTGAGAAATTCTTCGGTGGTGCTAACCACAAGATGTCTCAGGATGAGAAGGAACTCTCTATGAGCAAGGGTGGTCTTCGCGGCTTGAGCAACGAGAACCTCTCTGACAGCGAGAAGCTCGGACACAAGGAGCCTATCATCGTAACTGAAGTACCTGAGGATTTCGACCCTCAGAAAGGTCTAACTGATTAATATAATAAGGTATAAGAACATGAAACTGAATAATATTGAATTGAGTTTTGATAATTTCGCCTCTGAAATGGCGAAGTTGAAGAACGAGAAGCATTTCGACTACCTTGTTACCATCATCGGTGAAGACTTCGGTGAGGAAGGTCTCGGATGTATCTATATTCTCGAGAATACTCAGACCAACGAGCGCTGCTCAGTAAAGACCATCGCCAAGAAGGTGGATGGCAGTGATGTGATTCCTACAGTTATTAACCTTTGGAAGGTGGCTGACCTCCTGGAGCGTGAGGTATTCGATTTTGTCGGCATCAAGTTCCTGGGTCACCCAGATATGCGCCGTCTTTTCCTCCGCACCGATTTTCAGGGCTATCCATTGCGCAAGGACTTCGACATGAGTCCTGAGGCAAACAAGTTCCCTTGTACTGATGAGCCAGAGGATGACTTCACCATGGAGTATTCCTTGAGCGAGGATGGACATCTCGTTGCTACAGAGAAGCGTCGCTTTGATGAGAACGACTATGTTGTCAACATCGGTCCTAACCACCCATCTACCCATGGTGTGCTCCGTCTGCAGACCGTTATCGATGGTGAGACCGTGAAGCGCATCTATCCACACCTCGGTTATATTCACCGTGGTATCGAGAAGATGTGGGAGAACATGACCTATCCACAGACATTGGCATTGACCGACCGTCTGAACTATCTTTCTGCGATGATGCACCGCCACGCTTTGGTAGGCGTTATCGAGGAGGCGATGGGTATCGAACTCTCAGACCGCATCCGCTACATCCGTACCATCATGGATGAGTTGCAGCGTATCGACTCACACTTGTTGTACCTCGGCTGTACCGCACAGGACTTGGGTGCCTTGACCGCATTCCTTTACTGTATGCGTGACCGTGAGCACGTATTGAACGTGATGGAGGAGACCACTGGTGGCCGTCTGATCCAGAACTACTACCGTATCGGTGGCCTTCAGGCAGATATCGACCCTAACTTCGTTCAGAACGTGAAGACTCTCTGCAAGTATCTCCGTCCGATGATTCAGGAGTACCTCGACGTATTCGGTGACAACGTGATTACTCACAACCGTCTCGAAGGCGTAGGTCCAATGAACTATGAGGATTGTATCAACTATGCCGTAACCGGTCCTGCCGGCAGAGCATCAGGTTGGAAGAACGATACCCGCAAGCGTCATCCATACGATATGTACGACAAGGTAGAGTGGAAGGAAATCACCCTTACCGGTTGCGATTCTATGGATCGTTACTATGTACACATCCAGGAGTTGTATCAGAGCTTGGACATCATCGAGCAGTTGATTGACAACATTCCAGAGGGTGAGTACTACATCAAGCAGAAGCCAATCATCAAGGTTCCAGAGGGACAGTGGTACTTCTCAGTAGAGGGTGCCAGCGGCGAGTTTGGTGTATATCTCGACTCAAAGGGTGACAAGAGTCCATACCGTATGAAGATGCGTCCGATGGGTCTCTCACTCACAGGAGCTTTGGATCCAATGCTCCGTGGTCAGAAGATCGCCGACCTCATCACTACAGGTGCAGCAATCGATTTCGTAATCCCTGATATTGATAGATAATTATGTTTGATTTTAGTATAGTAACAACATTCATCGACAATCTGCTTCGCCAGACCTTGGGTCTGGGCGACTTCCTGTCGATTCTGATTGAGTGCGTGCTCGTGGGTATCTGCATTTTGACAGCATACGCCCTCATCGCTATCGTACTTATCTTCATGGAGCGTAAGGTGTGTGCCTACTTCCAGTGCCGTCTTGGCCCTATGCGTGTAGGTCCTTGGGGTATCTTCCAGGTATTTGCCGACGTGCTCAAAATGTTGATCAAGGAGATCTTCGCTGTGGATAGAGCCGACAAGCTGCTCTACTACATGGCACCATTCCTCGTGATCATTGCCTCTGTAGGTACTTTCTCATTCCTTCCATGGAACAAGGGAGCTCATATTCTTGACTTCAACGTAGGTGTATTCCTCATCACAGCCGTAAGTTCTATCGGTGTGCTGGGTGTGTTCCTCGCAGGTTGGGCATCTAACAACAAGTACTCTGTGGTATCTGCCATGCGTGGTGCCGTACAGATGATTTCTTATGAGATGTCTCTCGGTCTCTGTCTGATTTCTGCAGTCGTTCTTACCGGCACCATGCAGGTAAGCGGTATCGTAGAGGCACAGACTGGTGCTTGGAACTGGTTGATTATCAAGGGACATGTGCCTGCTATCCTGGCTTTTCTCGTATTCCTCGTAGCAGGTAATGCTGAGGCAAACCGTGGTCCTTTCGACTTGGCTGAGGCTGAGAGTGAGTTGACCGCTGGTTACCACACAGAGTATTCAGGTATGGGCTTCGGTTTCTACTACCTGGCTGAGTACCTCAACCTCTTCGTGATTTCTGGTATTGCTTCTACCGTATTCCTCGGTGGTTGGGCGCCATTGAACATCGGTATCGAGGGCTTCGACAATCTGATGAACCTCATCCCAGGTTTCATCTGGTTCTTCGGTAAGACCTTTGCTGTGGTATGGCTCCTGATGTGGGTACGTTGGACATTCCCACGTCTGCGTATCGACCAGATTCTGAAGTTGGAGTGGAAGTATCTGATGCCATTGTCACTGGTCATCCTGATCTTGATGACAGTATGCGTAGCATTCGGATTCCACGGATAATCTTTAATACACATTATTATAATAATAAGAAAGTATGTCTAACAATTCATATTTCGGCGGTATTGCAGCGGGTTTGAAGACCCTCGCTATCGGTATGAAGACTACCATGAAGGAGTACTTCACACCAAAGAGCACAGAGCAGTATCCTGAGAACCGCAAGACTACACTCCACATCTCTCCACGTTTCCGTGGACGCTTGGTCTTTGTTCGTGATGAGAACGAGGCTTACAAGTGTGTGGGTTGTACATTGTGTGAGAAGTCATGCCCTAACGATACCATCAAGATTCAGACCGAGATGGTGGAGGACCCAGAGACAGGCAAGAAGAAGCGCAAGCTGGTAGATTACCAGTACGACTTGGGCGACTGCATGTTCTGCGAGCTCTGTGTGAACGCATGTAACTTCGGTGCAATCAAGTTTGTCAACGATTTCGAGAATGCAGTCTTCGACCGCAACAAGTTGGTGATGCACCTTGACAAGGAGGTTTATAAGGGCGGAAGCCTTCCTAACCTCATCGATGGTGGTGCCCCATTGGAAATCGGTAAGTTTAACACCAAGACTAAGTAAGGAGGACTTTAGACAATGATAACAGCAAATTTATTTATGTTCGTCATCTTGGCAGTAGTCATCCTTGGCTCAGCCATCATGTGCGTGTTCACCAAGCGCATCATGCGTGCGGCAACCTTCCTGTTGTTCGTACTCTTCGGTGTAGCAGGCATGTTCTTCCTGCTCGACTATACTTATCTGGGTGCAGCTCAGATTTCTGTATATGCCGGTGGTATCACCATGCTTTATGTCTTCGCTATCCAGTTGGTATCAAAGCGTACTCTCCAGGGTCTTTTGGAGCATGTCAAGGGTAGCAAGATTGTAGGTCGCGCACTCGTCTGCCTCGTTGGTTTCGTAACCTTGGCAGTCATCGTGTTGAAGAATCACTTTATTGATATGGCTGCAACCGTAGCCGACACCGAGGTGCCAATGGACCAGGTAGGTTCTGCACTGGTAGGCGCTGACAAGTATGGCTATGTATTGCCATTCGAGTTTATCTCTGTATTCCTGTTGGCATGTATCATCGGTGGTATCTTAATCGCAAGAAAGGAGGATAAGAAATGATTCCAGTACAATATTTCTTCGTGCTCTCAGCACTCTTGTTCTTCATCGGAGTCTATGGCTTCTGTACACGCCGTAACCTCGTTGCCATGCTCATCTCCATCGAGCTTGTATTGAATGCAGCCGATTTGAACTTCGCTGTGTTCAACCGCATCCTCTTCCCAGGACAGTTGGAAGGTTTCTTCTTCACATTGTTCTCTATCGGAGTAGCAGCAGCCGAGACAGCCGTAGCGCTCGCTATTATTATCAACGTTTACCGCAACTATCACAGTGACCAGGTGAACAGTATTGAAAACATGAAATTCTAAAAGACAATGGAATACAATTATGCATTTTTGATACTTCTTCTGCCATTCCTGAGCTTCCTGGTTCTGGGACTTGTGGGTATGAAGATGAAAAGACCGGTAGCAGCACTCATCGGTACCGTATTGATGGGCTGTGTATTCGCGATGTCTGTCTATACAGCATACGAGTACTTCTTTGCAGTGGGTCGTGATGCCTCAACAGGTATGTACCCAACTGTTACCGTATTTAATTTCACATGGTTGAAGTTTACTGAGTTGCTCACCTTCAACATCGGTTTCCGCCTGAGCCCAATCTCCGTATTGATGCTCATCGTGATTACCACCGTCAGCTTCATGGTTCACATCTACAGCTTCGGCTATATGGCTGAGCGCGATGAGAACTACAAGGTTGAGGAATACGAGAAGGGTATGCAGCGTTTCTACGCTTATCTGAGCCTCTTCACCATGTCAATGTTGGGCCTGGTAGTAGCTACCAACATCTTCCAGATGTATCTGTTCTGGGAGTTGGTGGGTGTTTGCTCATACCTGCTCATCGGTTTCTACTATCCAAAGCATGCTGCAGTACATGCCAGCAAGAAGGCGTTCATCGTAACCCGTTTCGCTGACCTCTTCTTCCTCATCGGTATCCTGTTCTACAGCTTCTACGTAGGAACCTTCAACTACGACTTGAATGCTCAGCCAGAGCTCAACTCAGCTTTGGCAGGTGCAGCTTGGGTAATGCCAACAGCGTTGTTCCTCATGTTCATCGGTGGTGCCGGTAAGAGTGCGATGTTCCCATTGCATATCTGGTTGCCAGATGCGATGGAGGGTCCAACTCCTGTTTCTGCGTTGATCCACGCCGCTACCATGGTTGTAGCCGGTGTATATCAGGTAGCCAGCCTCTTCCCAATCTGGGTACAGTATGCTCCTGAGACATTGCACTATGTAGCTTACATTGCAGCCTTCACCGCATTCTATGCAGCAGCCGTAGCTTGCTGCCAGCGTGATATCAAGCGTGGTCTGGCTTTCTCTACTATCTCTCAGATTGCCTACATGCTCGTAGCTCTCGGTGTCTGCTTCGCAGTAGATAACCACCATGGTGGTTTGGGTTATATGGCTGGTATCTTCCACCTGTTTACCCACGCTATGTTCAAGGCATTGCTCTTCCTCTGCTCTGGTGCCATCATCGTCATCATCGGCAGCAACTTCAAGGATTACATGGGCGGTCTGCATAAGTACATGCCTATTACCAACATCTGCTTCCTCATCGGTTGCTTGGCGATTGCAGGTATTCCTCCATTCGCAGGTTTCTGGTCAAAGGATGAGATTATCTCAGCATGCTTCCAGTTCTCTCCATTCATGGGCTGGTTCATGACAGTGGTTGCCGGTATGACTGCATTCTACATGTTCCGTCTCTACTACGTTATCTTCTGGGGACAGAGCTACTATGAGCTGGATCCTGAGAACCGTCGCAAGCCACAGGAGGTTCCTTTCGTGATGTGGGGTCCATTGGTATTCCTCGCCATCATCTCTTGCCTCTGCGGTTTGATTCCATTCGGTCACTTCGTATCTGCTACAGGTCAGAGCTACGATATCCATATCGACATGAGTGTGGCAACAACCTCTGTTATCGTTGCTATCATCGGTATCGGTCTGGCTACTTACATGTATGCTCCTAAGAAGACTCCATTGGCAGACACTTTGGCTAAGAAGATGCCTAAGTTGCACAAGGCAGCCTTGAACCGTTTCTATATTGACGATGCTTGGCAGTTCTTCACCCACAAGATTGTCTTCGGTTGCTTCTCAAAGCCAATCGCATGGTTCGACCGTCGCGTTATCGATGGTACATTCAACTTCATGGCTTGGGGTACACAGGAGGCAGGTGAAACCATCCGCCCATGGCAGAGTGGTGATGTTCGCAGCTATGCTATCTGGTTCCTCACCGGTACCGTAGCATTGACATTGTGCCTGCTCGCACTTCTTTAATGAAAGTCTCACAATTAAGTAAATAGAAAAGAAATGAATTTAAGTATATTCGTCATAGTACCACTCCTGATGTTGCTCGGCCTCTGGTTGGCACGCAACGACAAGCAGGTTCGTGGTGTGATGGTAGCAGGTGCCAGCGTATTGCTCGGTCTCTCCATCTATTTGGTGTTTGCATTTCTCGAAGCTCGTGAGACAATGCCAGCCGACCAAGCTCCGATGCTCTTCACCTACTGTGTGCCTTGGTTTGAACCATTGCACATCAACTATTCACTCGGTGTGGATGGTATCTCAGTGGTGATGCTTCTCCTGACTTCTATCATCGTGTTCACCGGTACATTTGCTTCCTGGCAGATGGAGCCAATGAAGAAGGAATACTTCCTCTGGTTCACACTCCTGAGCATCGGTGTATATGGCTTCTTCATCTCTATCGACATGTTCACCATGTTCATGTTCTATGAGGTTGCGCTGATTCCTATGTACCTCCTCATCGGTGTATGGGGTAGTGGTGCAAAGGAGTATTCAGCCATGAAGTTGACTTTGATGTTGATGGGTGGTTCAGCCCTTTTGGTTATCGGTATCCTGGGTATCTACTTCTACAGTGGTGCTCAGACCTTCGAAATCCTCGATATCGCTCACCATACTAATGGTGCTCATGCGATTCCAGAGAGCGTGCAGAACGTGTTCTTCCCATTGCTCTTCATCGGTTTCGGTATCCTTGGTGCGCTGTTCCCATTCCACACATGGTCTCCTGATGGTCACGCCAGTGCGCCAACAGCCGTATCTATGTTGCACGCCGGTGTATTGATGAAGCTCGGTGGTTACGGTTGCTTCCGTATCGCCATGTTCCTCTTGCCAGCTGCTACTCACGGATTCTGGATCAAGGTGTTCCTCGTGCTGACTACTATCTCTATCGTATATGGTGCTTTGTCAGCATGTGTACAGACCGACTTGAAGTACATCAACGCTTACTCATCAGTATCTCACTGTGGTATGGTGCTCTTTGCTCTCTGTATGATGACTGAGACAGCTGCTACTGGTGCAATCCTCCAGATGTTGTCTCATGGTTTGATGACCGCCCTCTTCTTCGCCGTTATCGGTATGATTTATCATCAGGCTGGTACACGTGACGTACGTTACCTGGGTGGTTTGATGAAGATTATTCCATTCCTCTCTGTAGGTTATGCAGTAGCTGGTTTGGCTAACCTCGGTTTGCCTGGTTTCTCTGGTTTCGTAGCCGAGATGACCATCTTCGTAGGTGCCTTCCAGAATGCAGATATGTTCCATCGTGTATGTACCATCATCGCATGTACTTCTATCGTAATAACAGCGGTTTACATCTTGCGTTGTGTTGGTAAGATCCTTTATCAGAAGGTTCCTAATCCTAAGTTGGAGAAGCTTCACGATGCTACCTGGGACGAGCGTATCGCTGTAGCAGGTCTTATCGCCTGCGTTGCAGGTCTCGGTATGTTCCCACTCTGGGCAGAGAAGATTATCATGGACGCAGTCGGTCCTATCTTTAGTGTAATCATGTAATAAATATCAGAAGAAATGAATTACAGTCAATTTTTAAATATGATTCCAGAAGCTACCCTGATGGTAGTTCTGTTGATCACTTTCATTGCTGACTTCTGCAGTTCCAAGAGCGCAGACCGTAAGTGGTTCAATCCTCTGGTATGTCTCTTGATGGTGGCTCACATTGCCATCAATATCTTCCCAACAGAAGCCACAGAGGCATTTGGCGGCATGTACACAACAGGTCCTGCTGCCGGTGTCTTGAAGACTATCCTGGCGCTGGGTACCCTCATCGTGATGGTACAGGCTAAGGAGTGGTTGAGCCGCAAGGACACAGCCTTCAAGGAGGGTGAGTTCTATATGCTGATTATCTCTACCTTGCTCGGTATGAACATGATGGTTAGTGCCAACCACTTCCTCCTGTTCTTCCTCGGTCTCGAAATGGCATCTGTGCCAATGGCTTGCTTGGTAGCATTCGATAAGTACCGTCACAATTCTGCTGAGGCAGGAGCTAAGTTCATCCTTACTGCTACTTTCTCAAGTGGCGTGATGATCTACGGTATCTCTCTGCTCTATGCTGCTTGTGGTACTTTGTACTTCAACGATATGGCTAACGTCATCTCTGCATCTCCATTGACCATCGCCGGTATGGTATTCTTCTTCAGTGGTTTGGGCTTCAAGATTTCCTTGGTTCCTTTCCACTTCTGGACAGCCGATTCATACCAGGGTGCACCAACTACTGTTACAGGTTATCTGTCAGTAGTATCTAAGGGTGCTGCAGCGTTTACTCTCTGCGCTATCCTCATGAAGGTGTTCCAGCCAATGGTAGAGTACTGGACCGTGTTGCTTTACATCGTGATTGTACTTTCTATCACTATCGCCAACCTGTTTGCCATCCGTCAGAGCGACCTGAAGCGTTTCATGGCATTCTCTTCTATCTCTCAGGCAGGTTACATCATGTTGGCAGTGGTAGGTAACTCAGCGATGAGCGTGAGCGCCCTGACTTACTATGTATTGATTTACGTAGTAGCCAACCTGAGTGTCTTCACCATCATCTCATCTATTGAGGAGCACAACAACGGTACTGTTCAGATGGACAGCTACAATGGTTTGTACAAGACTAACCCACGTCTGGCATTCCTGATGACCTTGGCATTGTTCTCATTGGGTGGTATTCCTCCATTCGCCGGTATGTTCTCGAAGTTCTTCGTGTTCATGGCAGCAGTTGGAACTCACGACATCCACACCACATTGGGAGCCTGGGCATACGGCGTAGTATTCATCGCGTTGGTAAACACTGTTATCAGCTTGTACTACTACCTGCTCATCGTGAAGGCTATGTTCATCAAGCACAGCGATAATCCGCTTCCTACTTTCCAGAGCGCATGCTCAACCAAGTTGGCGCTTGCTATCTGCACCGTAGGTATCGTAGCATTCGGTATTTGCTCATTCGTCTTCGACTGGATTTCAGTTGCAGTGAATGCGTAAATCATCAATAATTTATAAAAATCCCAGCAATCGGTAAAAGATTGCTGGGATTTTTTTTGGTATTGTCTGAATTTTGCAGTAATTTTGCACCCCGAAAGAGGCATGGTGCCTCAAGTAATCAATAATAAATATTAATTAATCAATATAAAAAGGATGGATAAGTTACCAATGAATGATGTTCCGATGCTCGTAAGCGCCATCAACTTCCTGCTTCGTGACCACGAGTTTGAAACACTCGATGAGATTTGTAATCACTTCAATGTGAACCGTGCGGCATTAGAAGCCCAAATGGCTACCCAAGGATTTGAGTGGTCAGAGCAGCAGAAGAAATTCTGGTAAAACCCACACGCCCAGAAATGTATAGTCAGCACGCCCTGTAAGGGCAAAAGCTTTTAAAAAAAATATAAATTGTAAATTAATTATGACTCCTCCTCGACCCTTGTGGAAGTCTGTACAAGAC
>ERZ779997.16-NODE-16-length-46486-cov-27.7821_pt1 | contig 46486 bp, 36 predicted proteins | sample MGYA00511876_ERZ779997 | MGnify/ENA primary metagenome ERZ779997 (study PRJEB29588, sample SAMEA2161087) | human gut metagenome | biome: human gut; feature: human-associated habitat; material: faeces | place: Denmark | collected 2008/2010 ... | reverse complement strand
ACCTCTTCCCATTCCGAACAGAGAAGTTAAGCCCGCCTGCGCCGATGGTACTGCAATGCAATGCGGGAGAGTAGGTAGCCGCCTCCTTTTAATTTCAGAAGCCTCGATTACGAAAGTAGTCGGGGCTTTTTTGTGTTTTTTTATCTGCTCAAGATGTTTTTTATCAGCAGATGACGTTGATTACACGGATTTTTATTATCTTTGCAGCATGATTTGGACCGATAGAATACGACAGGTGAAGATTTTTTTGGTGATAGTGGCAGTGTTTATTGCTGTCGCCTCTCTTGTTGTGTCTCATTTTCTGGTTCGTGATCTAGCAGAAGAGGAACGCAACCGTATGGCGGTTTGGGCTGAAGCTATGCGTACGCTCAATAATGCTGATGAGAATACTGACTTGAACTTGGTATTGAAGGTTATCAATGAAAATAATTCCATTCCGGTTATCGTAATGGATTCTGAAAACCATGCTCAGACTTTTCGTAATGTTGATGTGGAAGGGAAAGATTATGCAGATTCCCTTGCTTATGCTTCTGCCATCGGTCAGCGGCTCTTGAAACAAGGCAAGAATATTAAAATTGAACTAGATGATTCAACGCATGACTATATTCAGGTTTGCTATGATGAATCCCTCATGATACGACGTCTGTCAGCTTATCCTTATATTCAGTTGGGGGTAGTCATGCTCTTTGTGGTTATTGCCATCTTTGCTTTGCTTACTTCCAAAAGAGCAGAACAGAATAAGGTGTGGGTGGGGTTGTCTAAAGAAACCGCTCATCAGTTGGGTACTCCAATTTCCAGTCTGATGGCTTGGATTGAAATTCTGAAGATGAATTATCCGGATGACGAACTCATTCCTGAAATGAACAAGGATATCCAGCGTTTGCAACTGATAGCAGACCGTTTCTCAAAGATAGGTGCCCTGCCAGAACCTGTTCCTGCAAGTTTGAACGAAGTGATGAATCATGTTATAGACTACATGGATCGTCGAACATCGAAGAATGTTAAAATGGTGAAGAAAATACCTGAACAGGATGTTATCGTTAAGATGAATGCCTCTCTCTTTGAATGGGTGGTAGAAAATCTGTCGAAGAATGCTGTTGATGCTATGGGAGCAAATGGTGGACAGATTACGCTCCATGTGGAAGAAACAGCTGATAAAGCTATTATAGAAGTTTCAGATACAGGAAATGGTATAAGAAAAAAGGATTTGAAGAATGTATTCCGTCCCGGTTTTACTACCAAAAAGCGAGGCTGGGGCTTAGGTTTATCACTAGCTAAACGAATCGTAGAAGAATACCATCATGGTAAAATATGGGTGAAAAGTACAGAAATTGGGCATGGAACCACCTTCAGAATCGAGTTAAAGAAAGAATAATCAATTAATAATGAGTGATTTTAGTGATTTTTACATAAAAAATTATTTTATCTCAAAAATTATTTGTAACTTTGCAGCCCGAAACAATATAGAATATATTGAATATGTGTAACATAGATTCTTTTAAGATTGATTTGAAAGCTTTACCTCAAGGTATAACCGAAAAGGAATTTAAGCTTACCAATGAATATTTTGAGGCAATCGATGCTCCTGATGTTCAGAGAGGCGAGTTGTCAAGTAGTCTGTCTATCAATAGGACGGATGACTTCTTCGAACTCAATTTCCATACTGAGGGAGTGGTTCACATACCATGCGACATCTGTCTGGACGATATGGATCAAACCATTGAGACTAATGACAGGCTAGTCGTAAAATTCGGAGAAGAGTACTCAGAGGATGATGATCTGGTGACTGTGGCCGAGAACGAAGGAATACTCGATGTCGCCTGGTTTATCTATGAATTTATAGATCTCAATATTCCCATCAAGCATGTGCATGCACCTGGAAAATGCAACCCTGCTATGATTGAAAAGCTCAATGAGCATTCTGCCGCCCGAAGCGGTGAGGAAGAAGAGGAAACTGTAGATCCACGCTGGGAAGCTCTATTGAAATTGAAAAAATAAAAATTAAAATTTTAAACATTTAAAAATTATGGCACATCCTAAAAGAAGACAGTCAAAGACACGTACACTTAAGAGAAGAACTCATGATAAGGCAGTAGCTCCTACATTGGCAGTTTGCCCTAACTGTGGTGCATACTATGTATACCACACTGTTTGCCCTACTTGCGGTTACTATCGTGGTAAGGTTGCAATCGTTAAGGAAGCAGCTGAATAATGGGTAAAATTAATGCTGTAATTACAGGTGTCGGTGGCTACGTGCCAGACTATATCCTCAACAACGAGGAATTGTCTCGCATGGTAGATACTACAGATGAGTGGATTACCACCCGTGTGGGTATCAAAGAGCGCCGCATCCTTACAGAGGAAGGCCTCGGAACCAGCTATCTGGCGCGTAAAGCTGCCAAGCAGTTGATTCAGAAGACTGGCGTTGATCCTGATACAATCGATGCACTGATTGTAACAACCACGACACCTGACTACAAGTTCCCTTCTACAGCATCTATCGTCCTCGGTAAGCTGGGCTTGAAGAATGCTTTCGCATTTGACTTCTCTGCAGCTTGCTGTGGATTCTTGTATACCCTTGATGTTGCTGCAAGCATGATTCAGAGTGGTAGATACAAGAAGATTATTGTGATTGGTGCTGACAAGATGTCTTCATTGGTAGATTACACAGACCGTGCTACTTGTGTTCTCTTCGGAGATGGAGCAGGTGCGGTTTTGGTGGAGGCAACTGAAGAGGAGAACGTTGGTGTTCAGAACTCATACCTTCGTACAGATGGACAAGGTTTGCCTTTCCTTCACATGAAGGCTGGTGGTTCTGTTTGCCCTCCATCACATTTTACAGTTGATCATCGCCTGCACTATCTTTATCAGGAAGGTCGTACTGTATTCCGTTACGCAGTAACAGATATGAGCAACGACGTGATGAAGATCATGGAAATGAACAATCTGAAGGCTGATGATGTGAACTGGGTAATTCCTCACGAGGCTAATCTCCGTATTATCGAGGCAGTAACCAAGCGTGCTGGAATTCCACTTGATAAGGTGGTTGTAAACATCGATCATTATGGAAATACTAGTGCAGCAACAATTCCATTGGCACTCTGGGATGCTGAAAGCCAATTGAAGAAGGGCGATAACGTCATCTTCACAGCATTTGGTGCAGGATTTGTACATGGCGCTTCTTTCTATAAGTGGGCGTATGATGGCGCTGCTTACGGAAAGTAATCTATAAAAATAGGATAGAATAATAATCTATATAAGGAAACGCATCTTTCTTATTTCTCTATAAATAAGTAAGGATGCGTTTCTTTAGCTTAAAAACAATAGAGCTTAACTTCTTGATAGTAAAATTTTGCTAAATTCAATTTTTTATGCATAAAGCTGGTTTCGTTAATATAGTAGGTAACCCTAATGTGGGAAAAAGTACCTTGATGAATCAATTGGTGGGTGAACGTATTAGTATTGCAACTTTTAAGGCTCAGACAACCCGTCATCGTATCATGGGTATTGTGAATACTGATGATATGCAGATTGTATTTTCTGATACTCCTGGTGTTTTGAAGCCTAATTACAAGATGCAGGAGATGATGCTTGCCTTCTCTGAGAGTGCATTGGCGGATGCTGATGTGCTGCTTTATGTGACTGATGTGATAGAAAACCCTGAAAAGAACATGGAATTCTTGGAAAAGGTTAAGAAAATGCAGATTCCTGTACTCTTGCTCATCAACAAGATTGATCAGAGTGATCCGAAGAAGTTGGGTGATATTGTTGAAAAATGGCACTCTTTGTTGCCTAATGCAGAGATTCTTCCTATCTCAGCGAAGAATAAATTCGGAACGGATATGCTCTTGAAGCGCATTAAGGAACTCTTGCCGGAATCTCCTGCTTTCTTTGATAAGGATCAGCTGACAGACAAGCCTGCCCGTTTCTTCGTTTCAGAGATTATCCGAGAAAAGATTTTGCTCTATTATGATAAGGAAATACCTTATTCTGTAGAGGTAAGAGTGGAGCGATTTAAGGAAGATGAAAAACGTATCCACATTAATGCGGTGATTTATGTTGAACGTGATTCCCAAAAGGGTATCATCATCGGGCACCAGGGTATCGCATTGAAAAAGGTGAATACCGAGAGTCGTAAGGCTTTGGAAAAGTTCTTCGACAAGAAAATCTTCTTGGAGACTTTCGTAAAAGTTGATAAGGATTGGCGCAGCTCTCAGAGAGAACTTGATGCCTTTGGATATAATCCGGAATAATTGATAGTTAAGAGTTAATAGTTTAAAGACGCCCTTTAACTATAAACTATCAACTGTAAACTATCAACTAAAATAACTCCTCCCTGAATGTAATCGAGGGAGTGACTCTCGCCAAAAGAGCGAGGGCCGGAGCAAGGTCAGCTTCGGCAAATTATTAACTTGGATGCAGAGACCACATCCTTGAATACCTCCTAAAAGGAAGGAGGATAATGACTGTTTATGGCAAATTTAGTAGCTATTGTAGGACGCCCTAATGTGGGTAAGTCTACTTTATTTAATCGTTTGACTCAATCACGTCGCGCTATCGTTAGTGATACTGCCGGTACTACTCGTGACCGTCAGTATGGTAAGTGCAGTTGGAATGGTAGGGAATTTTCTGTTGTTGATACCGGTGGTTGGGTTGTAAAATCTGATGATATTTTTGAAGATGCTATCCGCAAGCAGGTGCTTGTTGCTACAGAAGAGGCTGACCTGGTTCTCTTTCTGGTAGACGTTAACACGGGCCTTACTGATTGGGATGAGGACGTGGCGCTTATTTTACGTCGTGCCAAATTGCCTGTTATCCTTGTTGCTAACAAAGTTGATAACAGCGCAGAGTATTATCAGGCTGCTGAGTTCTACAAGTTAGGCTTGGGGGATCCCCAGTGTATCAGTGCTGCTACAGGTGGTGGTACTGGTGATTTGCTTGATATGATTTTGGACAAACTTCAGGACAATCCTGAGGAGGCAATCGAAGAAGATATTCCTCGTTTTGCGGTAGTAGGTCGTCCGAATGCTGGTAAGAGTAGCATTATCAATGCTTTTATCGGTGAGGATCGTAATATCGTGACAGAAATTGCTGGTACTACACGTGATAGTATCTATACCAGATACGATAAGTTTGGTTTCGATTTTTACCTGGTTGATACAGCTGGTATCCGTCGTAAGAACAAGGTAAGCGAAGACTTGGAATTCTATTCTGTGATGCGTTCTATCCGTGCCATCGAGAATAGTGATGTCTGCATCCTGATGCTCGATGCTACCCGTGGTATCGAAACCCAGGATATGAACATCTTCCAGTTGATTCAGAAGAACAACAAGAGTCTGGTGGTTGTCGTAAATAAATGGGATTTGGTTGAGGAGAAGAATCAGAAGGTAATTGATACTTTTGAAAATGCTATCCGCAAGCGTATGGCTCCATTCGTAGACTTTCCTATCATCTTTGCTTCAGCCTTGACTAAGCAGCGTATTTTCCGAGTATTGGAAACAGCCAAGGAAGTTTACCAGAACCGTAAGGCTCATATTGGAACTTCTAAGTTGAATGAGGTGATGTTGCCTATTATCGAGGCATATCCTCCACAGAGCATAAAGGGTAAGTATATCAAAATTAAGTATTGCACCCAGTTGCCTAATACAACGATTCCTTCGTTTGTGTTCTATGCAAACTTGCCTCAGTATGTCAAGGAGAACTATCGCCGTTTCCTGGAGAATAAGATTCGTGAGAACTGGTCATTACATGGCTGTCCTATCAACGTCTTCATTCGTCAGAAGTAAATAAATGAAGCGAAGAATGCAGAATCAAAGTGTATAAAAATGAAGAAACTTTTGATTTTTATGATATTCGTGATGGGATTGTTTTTTTCTTCCTGTAGGGAGGAAAAATCTGATCCTGGCTATCTTGCAGGTATTGCAGCCAAGGGATATTATGATTTGCTTTTAGAGGGCAAGTATAAGGAGTTTGTAGATGGTTACAATCAACCTTATCGGTTGCCAAATGGCTATCAGGATCAATTGCTGATGAATGCCAAAATGTTTGTTGAGCAGCAGCAAGATGAACATAAAGGTATGGTTAAGGTGAATGTTCTGAATGCAAAAGCTGATACAGCGCATCATGTTGCTGATGTTTTTTTGCAAGTGGTGTATGGTGACAGTACTAAAGAACAGATTGTGGTACCTATGGTAGAGGTAAAGGATGCCTGGAAAATGAGATAGTATTTATTTTGTAATAAAAAAGCCATCAGCCAGTTTCTGGGCTGATGGCTTTTTTTGAACGATACTGTTTTATTTGTTTTTAGCTTCTTCCAGCTCCACCTCCTTTACTTTGCGGAAGAGATCGGAAGCAAAGACTAAATCGTTGAGTTTCTCGTTTGTTGAGGTCATCACTTCATCTTTGTTGCCTTGCCATTCTTTATGACCTTGGTAGATAAAGCAGATGTTTTCACCAATGCCCATCACCGAATTCATGTCGTGGGTGTTGATGATGGTAGTCATATTATAGTCTTTGGTGATGCCTGAAAGCAGTTCATCTATCACAAGTGAGGTCTTTGGATCCAAACCTGAGTTTGGCTCATCGCAGAACAAGTATTTCGGATTCATTACGATGGCACGTGCAATAGCTACTCGTTTCTGCATACCACCCGAGATTTCTCCAGGATATTTCTGCTGAGCCTCTATCAGATTGACGCGGTCAAGACATTCCTGAGCCCGTTTTACGCGCTCCCTGTAATTCATGGTAGAGAACATATCAAGTGGGAACATGACATTCTCAAGTACATTCAAAGAGTCGAACAGGGCTGCGCTTTGGAAAATCATTCCCATCTCGCGGCGCATCAGAACTTTTTCTTTTTTTGACATCCGGATGAAGTCACGGTCATCGTAGAGAACTTCACCACTTGTAGGCTGAAGTAATCCTACGAGATTCTTCATGAGTACGGTCTTTCCGGAACCGCTCTGTCCGATTATCAAATTAGTCTTTCCTGTTTCAAAGGTGACGTTTATATTGTCTAATACAACCTTGTCGCCAAACGACTTGGTGAGATTTCTAACTTCTATCATAGTTTACGAGAGAATTTGAGTGAGGAAAACATCTGAAAACAGAATCAAAACACTAGAACAGACAACAGCATCGGTTGACGATTTTCCAACCTCAACAGATCCACCTTCTACGGTATAACCGAAATAAGAAGATACGCTGGAAATGATGAATGCAAAGAAAAGGCTCTTGATAATGCTCATCCATACAAACCATTGGTTAAATGAATGCTGCAAGCCGAGTGTCAGATCATCTGGTGGTAGGATATGCCCAATATACGCTGTTCCGTAGGCGCCGATGATACCCATGCCAGAGCTGAATATAACCAGGAATGGCATGATGGTAACCAAGCCGATGATTTTAGGCAGAATGAGGTAACATGCAGAATTTACTCCCATGATATCAAGGGCATCAATCTGTTGGGTGACACGCATTGTTCCCAACTCCGAAGCGATATTAGAACCCACTTTACCTGCGAGAATCAGACACATGATACTTGATGAGAACTCCAGAAGCATGATTTCTCGAGTGGTGTAACCTGAAACCCATCGTGGCATCCATGGACTCTGAATGTTCAATTTCATCTGGATGCAGATAACTGCTCCAATGAAGAAGGATATCAGTAAAACGATACCAATAGAGTCAATACCCAATTGCGACATCTCCTTGATGTATTGTTTCAAGAACATGCGCATGCGCTCAGGACGGGAAAAAGAACGTCCCATCAATATGAGATATTTACCGAAGGTGGTAAGCCATTTTTCTATTAACATGCTATTATAAAACTGAATTTTGCTGCAAAATTAACCAAAATCCTCTAAAAAACTGCAATATTATGAATAGTTTTTGATTTTATAAGCGATATTTCCTTTATTTTTAGTATTTTTGCAGCCAAATTAGCTAATTATGGACGAAATTAACAATAACGAACAGCAAAATCAGAATTCTCTGGTTTTGCGAACAGAGGGATTGGTGAAGCGCTATGGTAAACGAACGGTTGCCAATGGAGTTTCTATCAATGTGAAGCAAGGAGAAATTGTGGGATTACTGGGACCTAATGGTGCTGGTAAGACAACTTCTTTCTATATGACAACTGGACTTGTTGTGCCTAATGAGGGACATGTCTTTCTGGGAGATCAGGAAATTACTGATTTTCCTGTATACAAACGTGCCCGTGCGGGAATCGGATACCTGCCTCAGGAGGCCAGTGTTTTCCGCAAGATGAGTGTTGAGGACAATATACTTTCAGTCTTGGAAATGACAGGAAAACCACGTAGTTATCAGTTGCAGAAGTTAGAGAGTCTTATTAGCGAGTTTCGTCTCAATAAGGTTCGTAAGAATAAGGGTGACCAGCTTTCTGGAGGTGAGCGCCGCCGTACAGAGATTGCCCGTTGCTTGGCTATTGACCCAAAGTTTATCATGCTCGATGAGCCATTTGCTGGTGTTGACCCTATTGCGGTAGAAGATATTCAGCATATTGTATGGCAGTTGAAGTATCGTAATATCGGTATTTTGATTACCGACCATAATGTACAGGAGACTCTGACCATTACAGACAGAGCCTATCTGCTGTTCGAAGGTAAGATCCTTTTTCAGGGCAAACCAGAGGAATTGGCAGAGAATAAGATTGTGCGCGAAAAGTATCTGAGTAACAGTTTTGTGCTCAGAAAGAAGGACTTTCAGCTCATAGATGAGCAAAAAAGAGCCAAAGAAGCAGCGACTGATGGTTAAAAAATCATTTTTTTCTCTTATATATTAGGTATATCCATTAAAAATGTGTAATTTTGCAAGCCAATTGCGGTTATACACGAAAACTGTAGAATTAAAGAAAATATTAACAATAATAAAATAACAAATATCAAGATGAAAATTTCATTTGAAAATCCTGACAAGATTAATGGTCTTTTGACCCTCGTTGTCGAAGAGGAAGATTACAAGAATGATGTCGAGAAGACATTGAAAGATTATCGTAAGAAGGCTAATGTTCCAGGTTTCCGTCCTGGTCAGGCTCCTATGGGTATGATTAAGCGTCAGTTCGGTCCATCTGTAAAAATGGAAGCTATCAACAAGCTCGTTGGTCAGCAGATTTACAAGTATGTACAGGACAACAATATCCAGATGCTCGGTGAGCCTCTCCCATCAGAGAAGCAGGAGCCAGCTGACTTGGAGAATGGTACTTCTTTCACATTTATGTTTGATATCGCTGTTGCTCCAGAGTTCAAGGTAACTCTCAATGGTCGCGACAAGGTTGATTATTATAACATCACAGTTGATGATAAGATTCTCGATCAGCAGATTGATATGTACGCTCAGCGTGCAGGTAGCTATGAGAAGGCTGAGAAGTACGAGGAGAATGACCTTTTGAAGGGTGACCTGCGTGAGCTTGATGAAAATGGCAATACCAAGGAAGGTGGTATCACTGTAGAGGGTGCTATCCTGATGCCTAGCTACATCAAGGTTGACGAGCAGAAGAATCTCTTCAACGATGCTAAGCTCGGTGATGTAATCACATTCAACCCTAAGAAGGCTTATCCAGAGAACGATACAGAGGTTTCTTCACTCCTGAAGATTGAGCGTGAAGCTGTTAAGGACTTGGAGTCAGAGTTCAGCTTCCAGATTACAGAAATCCAGCGTTTCAAGAAGCATGAAATCAACGAAGAGCTCTTTAAGCAGGTTCTCGGTGAGGATACTGACGTGAAGGACGAGGCTGCTTTCCGTGCTAAGATTGCAGAGGGCTTGAAGGCACAGCTCGTTAACGACTCAGATTATAAGTTCATTCTCGACGTTCGCGAGCACTGCGAGAAGAAGGTAGGTGAATTGCAGTTCCCAGATGCACTCTTGAAGCGTATCATGTTGGCTAACAACAAGGATAAGGGCGAGGAGTTCGTAGAGAAGAACTATGCTGAGAGCATCAAGGAGTTGACATGGCATCTTATCAAGGAGCAGCTTATCAAGGCTCAGAATATCAAGGTTGATGACAATGACCTGATGGAGACAGCTAAGGAGGCAGCTCGTGCTCAGTTCGCTCAGTATGGTATGAACAACATTCCTGAGGAGTACATTGAGAACTATGCTAAGGAAATCCTCAAGAAGGGTGACGCTACAGATGCACTTGTAGATCGCTCTATCGACCGTAAGTTGGCTGCAGCTCTGAAAACAGCTGTAAAACTCAACGAAAAGGAGATTTCTGTAGAAGATTTCAACAAGATGATGCAGGAATAACATTTTTTTGAAAAAAAACTTCAAATAAATACGAGGTTATCGACTTTTTTTATTATCTTTGTTCCACCGAACGAGAAATAAGGGTCGATAACCTCTTTTTTCGTATGGTTTAAGACGTAAAATACTATATAGATATGAACGATTTTAGAAAATATGCAACCAAGCATCTTGGTATGAATGGTATGGTGCTTGATGATGTTATTAAGGCACAGGCTCAGTATATGAACCCTTACATCTTGGAGGAGCGTCAGCTGAACGTTACTCAGATGGATGTATTCTCTCGCTTAATGATGGACCGTATCATCTTCCTGGGTACACAGATTGATGACTACACCGCAAATACATTGCAGGCGCAATTGCTGTATCTGGATTCTGTAGATAGTGGCAAAGATATTTCTATCTATTTGAATAGTCCTGGTGGTAGCGTTACTGCCGGTTTGGGTATTTATGATACCATGCAGTTTATCTCTAGCGATGTAGCTACTATCTGTACAGGTATGGCTGCTTCTATGGCTGCCGTGCTGCTCGTTTCTGGTCAGGAGGGTAAGCGTTCTGCTTTGCCTCATAGCCGTGTCATGATTCACCAGCCATTAGGAGGCGTTCAGGGTCAGGCTTCTGATATTGAGATTGAGGCTCGCGAAATCTTGAAGATGAAGAAGGAATTGTATACTATCATTTCTGACCATTCTCATACTCCTTATGATAAGGTTTATGCTGATAGCGACCGTAACTATTGGATGACAGCTGAAGAAGCCAAGGAATATGGAATGATAGATAATGTGTTGGTTCGTAAATAACGAATTGTTTTAAGTAAATATGCGTATATATAATAAGGTGCGCAAGAAGAGATAATAATTATAATATGCCAAAGAAAGTATGTAGCTTCTGTGGAAGATCAGAAAATGAAGTCAGATTACTCATCACGGGTATCAATGGCTTCATTTGCGAAGATTGTGCTAAGCAGGCTTATGAAATTATACAGTCTACAGGGGTCTTAGCTCCTAAAGCTGGGGAGGGTAAGTTTGTTCTCAAAGAGGTGCCAAAGCCTGTAGAGATCAAAAAATATCTGGATGAATATATCATCGGTCAGGATCAGGCTAAGCGCAATTTGGCTGTCGCTGTATATAACCACTACAAGCGTTTGCAGCAGCCAAAGGATGAAGATGGTGTAGAAATCGAAAAGAGTAATATCATCATGGTTGGTAGTACCGGTACTGGTAAAACCTTGTTGGCGCGTACAATAGCTAAGATGTTGGATGTTCCTTTCACCATTGTTGATGCCACTGTATTTACTGAAGCAGGTTATGTGGGTGAAGACGTTGAAAGCATCTTGTCGCGTCTGTTGCAGGTTGCTGATTATGATGTGGCTGCAGCAGAAAGGGGAATTGTGTTCATTGATGAGATTGATAAGATAGCCCGCAAGAGCGATAATCCTTCTATCACGCGTGATGTGAGTGGCGAAGGTGTACAGCAGGGATTGTTGAAACTCTTGGAAGGTACCATGGTTAATGTTCCGCCTAAGGGTGGACGCAAGCATCCTGATCAGGATTATATCCATGTAGATACCAAGAATATCCTGTTTATCTGTGGTGGTGCTTTTGATGGTATTGAGCGTAAAATAGCTCAGCGTATGAATACGCACGTAGTAGGCTATAATTCGGTTCAGAATGTAGCTAAGATAGATAAGAAGGATTTGATGCAGTATATCCTTCCACAGGATTTGAAGTCTTTTGGCTTGATACCTGAAATTATCGGCCGTTTGCCTGTGCTTACTTATCTCAATCCGTTGGATAGGGAGGCTTTGCGCAAAATCTTGGTTGAACCTAAGAATTCAATTGTCAAGCAGTATCAGAAATTGTTTGAGATGGATGGCATCAAGTTGAAGTTTGATGAGGAAGCACTCGATTATATCGTAGATAAGGCGGTAGAGTATAAATTGGGTGCTCGCGGACTTCGTTCAATTGTTGAAGCTGTGATGATGGATGCTATGTTTGAGATTCCATCAGAGAAGGTTAAATCATTCACTGTTACGCTGGAGTATACCAAGCAACAGTTGGATAAATCTCATCTCGGACAGTTGGAAACAGCATAAATCAGTTGGGCTTTTCGCCCAATTGAATGCTATTTAATCGTATATATAGACATATATAATATAATAATAGGTGGATATGACAGAACAGGTTAATCTTACAGGACAGTTGAAGCATTATTTCGGCTTCGATTCGTTTAAGGGTGATCAAGAGGCAATCATCAGAAATTTGATGAGTGGCAATGATACTTTTGTATTGATGCCTACAGGTGGCGGTAAGAGTTTGTGTTACCAGTTGCCTTCGCTCATTATGGAGGGCACAGCTATTGTGATTTCTCCTCTGATTGCTTTGATGAAGAACCAGGTAGATGTTATTAATGGTTTGAGTGAAAGTGATGGCGTGGCTCATTATCTCAATTCATCATTGAATAAGTCGGCTATTGAGAAGGTGAAGAATGATATTCTCAATGGTACGACCAAACTCCTGTATGTTGCACCTGAATCTTTGACGAAAGAAGATAATGTTGAGTTCCTTAAAACAGTAAAGATTTCGTTCTATGCCATTGATGAGGCTCACTGTATCTCTGAGTGGGGACACGATTTCAGACCAGAGTATCGTCGTATTCGCCCTATTATTAACGAAATAGGTGTTGCACCTGTGATAGCGCTTACAGCTACTGCAACAGATAAGGTACGTACTGATATCAAGAAAAACTTAGGCATCATGGATGCCAAAGAATTCAAGAGTTCTTTTAACCGCCCTAACTTGTATTATGAGGTGCGCCCGAAGAACAAGGATATCGATCGTCAGATCATCATGTTTATTCGTCAACACAAAGGAAAGAGTGGTATTATCTATTGTCTCTCCCGTAAGAAAGTAGAGGAATTGGCAGAGGTATTGAAAGCCAATGAAATCAAAGCGGCTCCTTATCATGCCGGTCTTGATTCGGCTACCCGTTCTCAAACCCAGGATGATTTTCTGATGGAGCGTATTGATGTCATTGTTGCTACTATCGCCTTCGGAATGGGTATCGATAAACCTGATGTCCGTTTTGTTATTCATTATGATATACCCAAGAGCTTGGAAGGCTATTATCAGGAAACGGGTAGAGCCGGACGTGATGGAGGTGAGGGCATCTGTATCGCCTTTTATGCCCGTAAAGACCTCAGAAAATTGGAGAAGTTTATGGAGAACAAGCCTGTAGCAGAACAGGATATCGGCAGACAGTTGTTGCAGGAAACGGCTGCCTATGCAGAATCGTCTGTCTGTCGCAGAAAAATGTTGCTTCATTATTTTGGTGAGGAATATCATGAAGAAAACTGCCATAACTGCGACAACTGCCTGCATCCTACAGAAAAATTTGAGGCTAAGGATGCGTTGCTCGTTGTTTTGGAGTCTGTTGCTGCGGTGAAGGAGAATTTCCGTCAGGAATATATCATCGATTTTGTAAAGGGACGTGCTACTGATGATATCGTTTCTCACAAGCATGATGAACTGGAGGAGTTTGGAGCAGGAGAAGATATGGATGCCAAAGTTTGGAATCCTGTTATCCGTCAGGCGTTGATAGCCGGTTATCTCAAGAAAGATGTAGAGAACTATGGCCTTTTGAAGTTGACAGCTGCGGGTAAGCGTTTCATTAAGAATCCTGAATCATTCATGATCGTTGCCGATAAGGAATTCTCTGATGATTTTGATGGAGCGCCTCTGAGCGAGCATAATACAGGTGCTTTGGATCAGACACTTTTCTCCATGTTGAAAGACTTGCGTAAGACAGTAGCAAAGAAGCATAAATTGCCGCCTTATGTTATTTTCCAGGATATTTCTCTGGAACAGATGGCAACGATGTATCCTGTAGATATGCAGGAATTGCAGAACATACAGGGAGTTGGAGCCGGTAAGGCAAAGAGATATGGTAAGGAGTTCTGTAAATTGATCAATCAGTATTGTGAAGAGAATCTGATAGAGCGTCCTGAGGAATTACGTGTCAGGACAGTTGCCAAGAAATCAGTCTTGAAGGTAAGTATCATTCAGAGCATAGACCGCCAGATAGATCTTGATGATTTGGCAGAAGCAAAAGGTTTGGATTTCTCAGAATTGCTTGACGAAATAGAGGCAATCGTTTACAGCGGTACCAAGCTGAATATCGATTATTTCATAGAGGAAGTTGTGGATGATGACCATGTAGATGACATCTACGATTACTTCATGGAGAGCGATACTGATGATTTGAATGCGGCTCAAGATGAATTGGGTGAAGACTACAATGAAGACGAAATTCGACTCGTCAGAATCAAGTTTTTGTCCGAACAAGCCAACTAATCACGTTAAATAGCATTAATAAGGTAAGATTTTCGTGAAAAGCGAACTCTATCTGAGAAATTATTGCTAAATTTGCACGCAATAAATTTTTAAAGGTTACAATATGTCATCATTTGTTGCAGATAAAATTGTAATGGACGGTCTCACTTACGACGACGTCCTTCTTATCCCTGCGTATTCAGAGGTACTACCAAAACAGGTAGAGTTGAAAACCAAGTTCTCTCGTAACATCGAGTTGAACGTTCCATTCGTTACAGCAGCGATGGACACCGTTACCGAGGCTTCAATGGCGATAGCTATCGCTCGTGAAGGTGGTATCGGTGTAATTCACAAGAACATGACCATTGAGGAGCAAGCTCGTCAGGTCGCTATTGTGAAGCGTGCTGAGAATGGTATGATTTATGACCCTGTCACCATCCGTCGTGGCAGTACAGTGAAGGATGCTCTTGATATGATGCATGATTATCATATCGGTGGTATTCCTGTGGTAGATGATGAAAATCATCTTGTAGGTATTGTTACCAACCGTGATCTTCGTTTTGAGCGCCACATGGACAAGAAGATTGATGAGGTAATGACTAGCGAGAATTTGGTTACCACTCACATCCAGACCGACTTGGTTGCTGCTGCTGCCATCCTGCAGGAGAATAAGATTGAGAAACTCCCTGTAGTTGACAACGAGAATCACCTGGTAGGTTTGATTACTTACAAGGACATCACAAAGGCTAAGGACAAACCTATGGCTTGCAAGGATGCCAAGGGACGTCTTCGTGTGGCTGCCGGTGTGGGTGTTACTGTAGATACATTGGATCGTGCCAAGGCTTTGGTTGAGGCTGGTGCTGATGCTATCGTTATCGATACTGCTCATGGTCACTCTAAGGGTGTAGTTGAGAAACTCAAGCAAGTTAAGGCTGCCTTCCCACAGGTAGATGTTGTGGTAGGTAATGTGGCTACTGGTGAGGCTGCCAAGTATTTGGTAGAGAATGGTGCTGATGGTGTTAAGGTAGGTATCGGTCCTGGTTCTATCTGTACTACTCGTGTGGTTGCCGGTGTTGGCGTTCCACAGTTGAGTGCTGTTTATGATGTATATTCTGCTCTTAAGGGTACTGGTGTGCCTTTGATAGCTGATGGCGGTCTTCGTTACTCAGGTGATGTTGTGAAGGCTTTGGCTGCCGGTGGTAGCTGCGTCATGATCGGTTCTTTGGTTGCTGGTACCGAGGAGAGTCCTGGTGATACCATTATCTTCAATGGCCGTAAGTTTAAGAGCTATCGTGGTATGGGTTCTTTGGAGGCTATGGAACAGAAGAATGGTTCTAAGGACCGTTACTTCCAGGGTGATACCAAGGATGCCAAGAAATTGGTTCCAGAGGGTATCGCTGGTCGTGTGCCTTACAAGGGAACTGTCCAGGAGGTCATCTACCAGCTGATTGGTGGTTTGCGTTCTGGTATGGGATATTGTGGTGCTGCTACCATCGAGAACTTGCACAATGCCAAGTTCGCTCGTATCACAAATGCAGGTGTGTTGGAGAGTCATCCACATGATATCACTATCACTAGTGAGGCTCCTAACTATAGCCGTCCTGAATAATATAATTAGGAAATATGAAGTTTTATGCACTTATAGCGGCAATGCTCCTTTCGGGGAGCATTGCTTTTGCTCATACCGACCCAATTGTTATGATTATTGATGGTCAATCTGTCAAGAAGTCGGAATTTGAGTACTTTTATCAGAAAAATCATTTGGGAAATACAGTTGATTCTAAAAGTGTCAAGGTGTTTACCGATGGCTTTGTTGATTATAAGCTGAAAGTGCAAGCTGCTAAGGATGCTCATCTCGATACTTTGCCTAATATCAGGCGTGTGTTGAAACGATATGATGATGTCGAGTCATGCGAGTTGATGCCCGATAAAGGCAGTGTTCATGTTGCACATATCCTCTTGAGATTGGGACAGAAAGCATCTTACTGGGAACAGGAGGTGGTGGAAAGAAGAATCGATTCTATTTATCAGGCTCTTTGTAAAGGTGCAGATTTTGCAGACCTGGCAAAAAAGTGTTCTGATGATAAAGGGTCTGCGGTCAATGGGGGGACTTTGGCATGGTTTACAAAAGGTCAGACTGTGCAGGCTTTTGAAAAAGTAGCTTTCTCTCTGCGAAAGGGTGAGATTAGTAGACCGTTTATGTCTGAGTTTGGTTATCATATCGTCAAGTTGCTGGATAAACATGATGATGGTAATCAGAAAAAATATGTTGCTGATGCTAAGGTAGAAAATTGGCAGGGAACCTACCAGCAGCAGGAGGAAGTAGAAAACCTTTTGCTGAATGAAATCTGCCAGCGTAATATTTGGGATAAGGCTGCTGCTGATAAAAAAGGTCTGGCTGCCTTCTATGCCAAGAATAAGAAAAAATACAAATGGGAAATGAAGCGCCTGAAGAAGATGAAGGTTAATCTGCCCCGGAATGGCGAATACCCGGATGTGGTACTTGCTGACTATCAAGACTCGTTAGAGAAACAATGGGTCGCACAATTGAAGAAGAAATATAAAGTGGTGGTTTTCCATAGCATGTTGACCACTCTCAATATACATTAATATATTATAGAAACAATACATGAATACTGGATATAAAATGACAATGGCATTTATAGCCCTGCTGATGATAGTAGGAATAAGTGCTAGTGCAACAAGAGCAAGCCGTAGTGCTTTGGCTCATGAGGCTGATTCTGCAAATATCAAGCAACAAGCTGCTGCCGATTCTCAGAAAATCAATGAGGGTAGTGTGGTTGATGAGGTAATTTGGGTTGTCGGCGATGAGGCTATCCTGAAGTCAGACGTCGAGGTAACCCGTTTGCAGGCTGAGGCTGAAGGTATTAAATATACTGGTGACCCAGACTGTTCTATTCCTGAGCAGATTGCCGTTCAGAAACTGTTTCTCCATCAGGCAGCTATCGATAGTATCGAAGTATCTGAGTCAGAAGTCATGAATGGTATCGACGAACAGATCAACAGTTGGGTTTCCATGATTGGTTCTCGTGAAAAACTGGAGGAGTATCGCAAGCAAAGTATCACTCAGATGCGCCAGCAGATGCATGATGATTTCAAAAACCAACAGCTGATTCAGAAGATGAAGCAGGAACTGGTGAAGGATATCAAGGTGTCTCCAGCTCAGGTACGTAAATACTTTAAGGATTTACCTGCCGACAGTATCCCTTTTGTTCCTACAGAGGTAGAGGTTGAGATTCTTACCATGCAGCCACGTATTCCTCTTGAGGAGATTAACCGTGTGAAAAATCAGTTGCGTGAGTTTACTGACCGTGTGAATAAGGGTGAGACTTCTTTTGCTACTTTGGCTCGTCTTTATTCTGAGGATCCGGGTTCAGCCCGTATGGGTGGCGAGATGGATTATATCGGTAGAGGTATGTTGGATCCTGCGTTTGCAAATGTAGCATTCAATCTTACCGATCCTAAGAAAATCTCAAAGATTGTTGAGTCTGAGTTTGGTTATCATATCATCCAGTTGATTGATAAGCGTGGTGATAAGATTAAGTGTCGCCATATCCTGCTCAAGCCTCAGGTTTCTCAGGATGCTATTGATAAGTCTATCGGCCGTCTGGATTCTATCGGTAATGATATCCGTGCCGCTAAGTTTACCTTTGAGCAGGCTGTTGAAGCATTGTCTGATGATAAGGATACCCGCAACAACAAGGGTTTGATGGCCAATGTTACTCCTGACCAGTCAAGAACTTCCCGCTTCCAGATGAAGGATCTACCTACCGAGGTTGCCCGTACGGTAGATACAATGAAGGTAGGTGAGGTTTCTGCACCTTTCACGATGGTGAATTCCAAGGGTAAAACCACTTGTGCTTTGGTAAAACTGGTAAGCCGTGTTGACGGACATAGAGCTACTATTACCGAAGATTTTCAGGTGATGAAGGATGTAGTGTTGGCTAAGGAGCGTGCCCAGACCTTGCACGACTGGGTAGTCAATAAAATCAAGCAGACTTATGTTCGTATGAACGATCGCTATAAGGATTGTAAGTTTGAATATCAAGGTTGGATTAAATGATAAATAAAAGATTAAATAATCATATCAGAGGGCATAGAATCATATCGGTTATGATTCTATGCCTGTTTGGGTTTTGTCTGATGCAAGCCATGCAGGCTCCAAAGAAGCATGCCAGAAAACGCCCTCATGGTGACCGCGTATATCTTTTGCATGCAGATGAATTGTACTATGATATGTTCGGTAATAATCCTGATGCCCAAATATTGAAAGGTAAGGTCTCTTTCTTGCATCAGGGCAGTCATCTTACCTGTGACAGCGCGTATTTCTATCAGGCTTCTAATTCCGTGAAAGCTTTCGGACATGTTCATTACCGGCAGGGTGACACCTTGTCACTCACTTGTAATAGAGCAGAGTATGATGGACAGATGCAGATGATGAGAGCACGCAAGAATGTGGTCTTGCATCATCGTCGGCAGACTTTGCGTACTGATAGCTTGGATTTCGACCGCTTGTATAATATGGCAAACTTCTTTGACGGCGGAACGCTGATTGATGGTAAGGATAAGCTGGTTGCCGATTGGGGTGAGTATCATACCGAAACGCGTGAGGCTAAGTTTGTCTATAATGTCAAGTTGCGCAGCGGCAAGGATGTTGTTACCACCGATACTTTGTATTACGATGTCCGTAAGTCAAAGGCTCACATGGTAGGACCTTCTAAGATTGTTTCCGGTGCAAGTGTTGTCAAGACCGAAAATGGATATTATGATACCAAGACCGATAGAGCGCAGCTTTACGGGCGCTCTACGGTTGTAGATAAAGACAAGACGCTTACGGGTGATACGCTCTATTATGTAAAGGATGGGGAGAGTACCGGATATGGGAATGTGGTTTATGTAGACAAGAAAAATAAAAATTCCCTTACTTGCAATTATCTGCGTTACAACGAGAAAACCGGTAATGGCTTTGCCACCCGCAATCCTGTAGCGATCGACTATTCGCAGAAAGATACCCTTTGGGTTCATTCTGATACCATGCGTATCAATACCTTCCATATCAATACCGATTCGGTATACCGTAAGGTGCATGCGTATCCTAAGGTCCGTGCCTATCGCCTGGATATGCAGGCCATCTGCGATTCCCTGGTTTTCAATTCTCAGGATTCCTGCATGACCATGTATAAGGATCCTATCGTCTGGAATGGAAACCGTCAGTTGCTGGGCGAGAAGATTCTGGTCTTCATGAACGACTCTACCGTTCGTTTTGCCCATGTCATCGGACAGGCGCTGTCTGTAGAGCAGATGCCGGATAGTGTTCATTTCAATCAGATCAGTTCTTCTGAGATGAAATCTTACTTTGAAAAAGGTGAGATTAAACAAGGAGAGTCTATCGGTAATGTGCAGACCATCTATTATATGACGGATGATAAGGACAGTTCGCTCATTGGCTTGAATTATCTGGAGACCGATACCATGCGCATGTATATGGGACCGGGCAGGAAGATGGAGAAAATCTGGACCAATAAGTTTACATCTACCATGTATCCTATGACGCAGATTCCGCCGGCAAAATATAAACTCAACAATTTTGCCTGGTTCGAGGACTTGCGTCCTAAAGATAAGAATGATATCTTTGTATGGCGTGGTAAATCCAAGGGCTCCGAACTCAAGAACATTAAGCGTCATGAAGCTCCACTTCAGAAACTGACTGACTGATTATAATGAAGCATCATTTTCTTATATGATTAATATTTAGAGATGAGTGATATTATTCAACTTTTACCCGATTCTGTTGCCAATCAGATAGCAGCAGGTGAGGTTATACAGCGTCCGGCTTCAGTTATCAAGGAGCTGGTCGAAAATGCAGTCGATGCGGGTGCCAGGAATATCCATGTCACAGTTACCGATGCTGGCCGTACCAACATCCAGGTGATAGATGATGGAAAAGGTATGTCTGAAACAGATGCTCGTTTGGCTTTCGAACGTCATTCTACTTCCAAAATCCGTAAGGCTGATGATTTGTTTGCTCTTCGCACCATGGGCTTCCGTGGCGAAGCTTTGGCATCAATAGCTGCTGTGGCTCAGGTAGAACTGAAGTCACGACAGGCTACCGACGAGATAGGAACCCTGATACAGATTTCTGGTTCCCGATATGAGAAACAGGAGCCATGCTCCTGTGCTGTGGGAAGCATCTTCTCTGTCAGCAATATCTTTTATAATGTACCCGCGCGAAGAAAGTTCCTGAAGTCCAATTCTACAGAGTTGAACAATATTCTGACGGCTTTCGAGCGGATTGCATTGGTAAATCCTCAAATCACCTTTACTTTACATAGCAATGGTACCGAAGTATTCAATTTGCGTGCCGCTAATTTGCGTCAGCGCATTCTCGATGTCTTCGGCAAGCGTTTCAATCAGGAACTCCTGCCGGTAAATGTAGAAACCACTATGTGTAAGGTGTCTGGATTTGTGGGCAAACCAGAATCTGCCAGAAAGAAAGGTGTGCATCAGTTCTTCTTTGTCAATGGGAGATACATGAAACATCCTTATTTCAATAAGGCTGTGATGGCAGCTTATGACCGTCTGGTTCCTCAGGGTGAACAGGTGCCTTACTTTCTGTATTTTGATGTAGATCCGAAGGATATTGATGTGAATATCCATCCTACGAAGACTGAAATCAAATTCGAGAATGAGCAGGCTATCTGGCAAATCCTCTCGGCTTCGGTCAAGGAGTCCATCGGTATGTTCAATGATGTACCTACCATTGATTTCGATACCGAGGATAAACCGGACATCCCTGTTTATAATCCAGAGATGAGTACGGCTGCTGCGGCACCGAAGATCAGTTTGAATCCTGGTTATAATCCGTTTAAGTCTTCCTCTTCCACAGGAGCAGTTCCTATGGGAGCAGGCTTCTCTGTTCCTAAGTCAAAGCCTCAGGTGGATGAAAAATGGGAACAACTTTATGAAGGACTCAAAGATCAGGATGATGTGCAGGGGATGGAGCAGACCATGGTGTTTTCTGATGATTCTAGTCAGGATAATACGCCAGACAGTATCATTGCAGAGAAATCGCCAGCCCATTATCAGTATAAAGGTAAGTATATCATGACTGCGGTAAAATCGGGATTGATGATTATCGACCAGCATCGTGCCCATGTGCGTGTCTTGTTCGAACAGTATTTGCGCCAGTTGGCTGACCGGACCTTTCATTCACAGAAAGTCCTCTTTCCTGAGGTTGTGCAGTTCCCGATGTCTGAGAAGGTAATCTTTGAAAAGATCCTGCCTGAAATGGAATCGATGGGCTTTGAACTGGAAGATCTTGGAGGCGGAAGCTATGCCGTAAATTCAGTTCCTGGCGGACTTGAAGGATTGAATCCTCTTAAACTGGTACAGGACATGGTTTCTTCTGCAGTAGAAAAGGGCGTATCAGCCATTGATGAAATCAATCAGACTTTGGCTTTGAGTCTGGCTCGCCAGGCTGCAATACCTCAGGGGCAGATATTGAGTAATGAAGAGATGGAGGGGCTGGTGAATGATCTTTTTGCCTGCCAGAATGTCAATTATACGCCCGACGGAAAGTCGGTACTTTGTATCCTCCGTCAGCAGGAAATTGAGCATCTTTTAGGTTAAAAGCGAGGAAAAATCCCGTTTTTCTTAAAAAAGTTAACGAAAAATGCTATTTTTTTTAGAAAATGAAGGTTATTTCAAAAAATAGTATTATCTTTGCTCCGTCATTCAGAAGGTATATATATATATAAATTGATTTTTAAATTATAAAGTTATGAAAAAGTTATTAGCAGTGCTAGCATTGGCTAGCGTAACAATGGGCAGTATGGCTCAGGATGCAGCAACTACTGAGAAGTATAGCGTTGCAACAAATTCTTTCTGGAGCAATTGGTTTGTTCAGGCAAACGTTGCTGGTTCTGCATTCTGGGGCAACCAGGAAGAGGGCAATGGTTTCTCTAAGAGCCCACTCAAGGGTTTCAGAAACAATCTCGGTTTCTCTGTTGCTGTAGGTAAGTGGTTCACACCAGGTCTCGGTCTCCGTACCAAGTTAAATGGCGTTTGGGGCCGTACAGTAGTTTCTGAGAATAAGTCAACAAATGCAAATAAGTATTGGACTTTGAATGAGCAGGTTTTGTTCAATGTTAGCAATATGTTGTGTGGTTACAACGAGGCTCGTGTTTGGGATTGCATCCCTTACGCAGGTTTTGGTATTAACCGTAACATGAGCGCTAACTGCTATGCTCCTGTAGTTGGTGTTGGTATCTTGAACGAGTTCAAGATCAATAAGAAGTGGGCTGTCAACCTCGATGTAAACTATGCATTAGGTGCTAGCGACTATGATGGTTACACAGGTGTATTGGCAGGTGCTAAGCCTAGCACATCTCGCTCTATCGACAAGGTGATTGCAAGACACGACCGTTCTTTGAATGTTGAGGTCGGTGTTACATACAACTTGGGTAAGGCTACTTGGAACAAGGTTCCAGATGTTGACGCTATCAATGCTCTTCATCAGTCAGAACTCGACGCTATCAATGCTAAGTTGAACGATGCTAATGCAGAGAACGACCGTTTGAAGAATCTCTTGAACAACCAGAAGTCTGTAGAGGATAAGGCAGTTAAGGAGTATGTTGCTACTCCAGTTTCTGTATTCTTCAACATCGGCAAGTCTAAGGTTGCTTCTAAGAAGGATCTCGTAAACGTACAGGCTCTCGCTCAGTATGCTAAGGACAACAACGCTAAGTTGGTAGTTAACGGTTATGCTGACAGCGCTACTGGTTCTGCAGCTGTTAACCAGAAGATTTCTAAGGCTCGTGCTGAGAAGGTAGCTGATGAGCTCGTTAAGTTGGGTGTTGCTAAGGAGAACATCGTAGTTAAGGCTAACGGTGGTGTTAAGGATTTGACTCCTGCTTCTTATAACCGTCGTGCAACTGTTCAGGTTGGTGAGTAATTATACAGTATATATAATATAAGGTATAAAAATAGAATAGGGCATTCTTCCTTGTGAAGAATGCCTTTTTTGTTTCTTTGAATTCCTTAAAAAAGAACTTTTCTTTCTCAATAAGTACCTTTTGGGGTTGAAAGAGGTTTGGCAGTCCCATCGTAAGTACTTTCTCTTGGTTGGCTGTTTTTGGCAATTGAAATGCAAAAACTGACCGTTTTTACCCTGAAAATTGAGGAAAAACACCAGAAAATGCACTTTTTTGAAGAAAAAACGAAAAAAGTTGCTGAAAAATTTGGTGGAACCAAAAAATAGTCGTACCTTTGCAATCGCTTACGAAAAGTAAGGGCGCTTAGCTCAGCTGGTTTAGAGCATCTGCCTTACAAGCAGAGGGTCGGCGGTTCGAATCCGTCAGCGCCCACGGGGGTGTTCCCTGTGATTCACTTTAGTGGTTGCAGGGACTTTTTTTAGAGGGCGTTTAGCTCAGCTGGTTTAGAGCATCTGCCTTACAAGCAGAGGGTCGGCGGTTCGAATCCGTCAACGCCCACAATGGTGAAGGTCTTTCAACAAATGTTGAGAGACCTTTTTTTTATGCTTTTAAATTATTTTATCACTATTTTCTCTGTTTTCTCACGATAATTCATTAATTTTGCACCCTATATATAATACGTATTGTTATGAATTTAGATTTATTGACTGCCATATCACCAATTGATGGTCGTTATAGGGGAAAAACAGAGCAGCTCGCTAACTACTTCTCAGAGTATGCTCTCATTCGTTATCGTGTACGCGTAGAGATTGAATACTTCATTACTCTATGCGAGTTACCTTTGCCACAGCTTGCTTCTTTCGACAAGTCGCTGTTCGAACGTCTGCGTGACATTTATCGTAATTTTGACGAAAATGAAGCACAGCGCGTAAAAGACATCGAGAAGATTACCAATCACGATGTAAAGGCTGTAGAGTATTTTATCAAGGAAGAATTCGATAAGATCGGAGGCTTGGATGCTTACAAGGAGTTTATCCATTTTGGTTTGACATCTCAGGATATCAACAACACAAGTGTGCCTCTCTCTGTAAAAGAGGCTTTGGAAGAGTGCTTCTATCCGCAGGTTGAAGAGCTGATTGCACAACTCCAGACTTATGCTGATGAGTGGAAGGATGTGCCTATGCTGGCTAAGACTCACGGACAGCCTGCTTCACCTACCCGCCTGGGCAAGGAAATCATGGTTTATGTTTACCGTCTTACCGAGCAGCTTAATTCGCTCAAGGCTTGCAAGATTACAGCTAAGTTCGGTGGCGCTACCGGTAACTACAATGCTCACCATGTAGCTTATCCACAGTATGACTGGAAAGCATTCGGTAACAAGTTTGTCAGCGAAAAACTCGGTTTGGAACGCGAGCAGTATACCACACAGATCAGTAACTATGACTACCTTGGCGCTATCTTTGACGCCATCCGTCGTATCAACACCATTATCATCGACTTAGACCGTGACTTCTGGATGTATATCTCTATGGATTACTTCAAGCAGAAGATCAAGGCAGGTGAGGTAGGCTCAAGTGCGATGCCTCACAAGGTGAATCCTATCGATTATGAGAACAGTGAAGGTAACCTGGGCATAGCCAATGCCATTCTTCAGTTCCTGGCACAGAAACTTCCAGTTAGCCGCTTGCAGCGCGACCTTACTGACAGTACCGTACTCCGTAACATCGGTGTGCCTCTCGGTCATAGCGTCATTGCTATCCAGAGTACATTGAAGGGCTTGCGTAAACTGATTCTCCACGAGGAGAAACTGCAGGAAGATTTGGATAATACATGGGCAGTTGTAGCTGAGGCTATCCAGACTATCCTTCGCCGTGAGGCATATCCACATCCTTACGAGGCATTGAAGGCGTTGACACGTACCAACCAGCACATGACAGAGGAAACTATTCATGAGTTTATCCAGGGATTGAATGTGAGTGATAGTGTTAAGGCAGAACTGATGGCAATCACACCAAGCAATTATACAGGTATCTAATATACACAAAGGAATTTTGTAGTTTTAGTACATATATATAAGTAAAAATTAGATTTATTAACCCAGCCGTGAGGCTATTAAGTATTTTAAGAAAATGGATTCAGAATTTGAAAACAAACCTCAAGATCAGTCTTCTGAGAATGAGAGAACCCGTGAGGGCTACAACCCAGCAGGTGGTTATCAGAAGAGTTATCGACCAGTAGGTCGCACACAGCGTCCTCGTATCAATTCACATCGCGCATACAGCAGCGACAGAAGTAGCAGTAACAGCGAAGGCGGTTTCCGTCCTGAAGGTTTCGGTGCTGGCTTGCAGAGTACAGGCAGCAGCGAGCGTCCACAGCGCAGCAGCTATCAGAGCCGTGGTGGTTATGGTAACAGCAACCGTGGTGGCTACCAGCCACGTCAGCAGGGAGGCTATCAGTCTCGTCCTCAGCAGGGTGGCTATCGTCCTCGTTACAACAATAATGATGAGCAGGGTGGTTATCAGCCTCGTCAGCAGGGTGGCTATCAGCCACGCCAGCAGGGCGGCTACCAGTCTCGTTCTCAGCAGGGTGGTTATGGCAACAACCGTGGTGGTTATGGTCGTCCACAGGGTGGCGGCTATGGCAACAACCGTGGTGGCGGCTATGGTCGTCCTCAGCAGGGTGGTTATGGCAACAACCGTGGCGGTTATGGCCGTCCACAGGGTGGTGGCTATGGCAACAACCGTGGTGGCGGTTTCCGTCAGCACACTCCTGGTTACGATCCAAATGCTAAGTATAGCATGAAGAAGCGTATCGAATATAAGGAGGAAAACATCGACCCAACAGAGCCATTGCGCTTGAACAAGTTCCTCGCCAATGCTGGTGTATGCTCTCGCCGTGAGGCTGATGAGTTCATCCAGGCAGGTCTGGTAACTGTCAATGGTGAGGTAGTTACCGAGTTGGGTACCAAGATCCTTCGTACCGATGAGGTGAAGTTCCACGACGCTCCTGTAACTTTGGAGAAGAAGGTATACGTATTGCTCAACAAGCCAAAGGATTATGTTACAACCAGCGATGATCCTCAGCAGCGCAAGACTGTGATGGACCTCGTAAAGGATGTTTGTCCTGAGCGTATCTATCCTGTAGGTCGTCTCGACCGTAATACAACAGGTGTACTTCTCTTGACCAACGATGGTGACCTGGCTTCTAAACTTACTCACCCTAAGTTCCTGAAGAAGAAGGTTTATCACGTTCACCTCGATAAAAACCTGACAGCTCACGATATGGATCAGATCCGTGAGGGTATCACCTTGGAAGATGGTGAGATCAAGGCAGATGCTGTAGAGTATGCTGATGATCGCGACAAGGCACAGGTTGGCATCGAGATTCATAGTGGCAAGAACCGTATCGTGCGCCGTATCTTCGAGAGCCTCGGCTATCGTGTTACCAAGCTCGACCGTGTACAGTTCGCAGGTTTGACTAAGAAAAATCTCCGTCGCGGTGACTGGCGCTTCCTTACTGAGAAGGAGGTAGACATGCTCCGCATGGGTGCTTTTGAATAAGGATAATAAGATATAATAAGAAAGGAGACTATCTGTTTAGTCTCCTTTTTAACCTATTAATTAACAATGGAAAAAGTAAAAAGAACTAAAGTTGTAGACTTGCTCAAGAGTACAGCCTACGGCTCAATCGTGAATGTCAAGGGATGGGTTCGTACCCATCGTAGTAGCAAAGCAGTCGATTTTATCGCTCTTAACGATGGTTCTACTATTAATAATATTCAGATAGTAGTCGACCCATCAAAGGTCGATGAGAATCAGCTCCGTCAGATTACTACCGGTGCTTGTATCAGTGCCGTAGGTACGCTGGTAGAAAGCCAGGGTGCCGGACAGAGTGTTGAAATCCAGTGCGAGAGCATCGAGATTTACGGTCTCTGCGGCAGCGACTATCCTATGCAGAAGAAGGGACAGAGCTTCGAGTACATGCGTCAGTATGCTCACCTCCGTCTCCGTACCAATACCTTTGGTGCCGTAATGCGTATCCGCCACAACATGGCGATGGCTATCCACACCTACTTCCACGAGCATGGATATTTCTATTTCAATACTCCGCTCATCACAGCCAGCGACTGCGAGGGTGCTGGTCAGATGTTCCAGGTAACTACCAAGAACCTCTACAACCTGAAGAAGACCGAGGATGGCAAGATTGACTATTCTGATGATTTCTTCGGCAAGCAGACTTCATTGACCGTTTCCGGTCAGTTGGAGGGTGAGCTCGGTGCTACAGCACTCGGCGCCATCTATACCTTCGGTCCAACCTTCCGTGCAGAGAACAGTAATACTCCTCGCCACCTGGCTGAGTTCTGGATGGTAGAGCCAGAGGTTGCTTTCCTGGATATGGACGGTTTGATGGAGTTGGAGGAAGACTTCATCAAGTACTGTATCCGTTGGGCACTGGAGCATTGCAAGGACGATCTTGCTTTCTTGAACAAGATGATAGACAAGGGTCTGATTGCCCGTCTGGAAGGCGTATTGAATTCCGACTTCGTTCATCTTCCATATACCGAGGGTATCCGCATCCTTCAGGAGGCTATTGCCAACGGTAAGAAGTTTGAGTTCCCATGCGAGTGGGGTGATGACCTGGCTTCAGAGCATGAGCGTTTCCTCGTAGAGGAGCACTTTAAGCGCCCGGTTATCATGACCAACTATCCTAAGGCTATCAAGGCATTCTATATGAAGATAGACGAGGAGGAGAGTGGTTTCGGTGGCAAGAGCGGTCAGACCGTTCAGGGTACCGACGTACTGTTCCCACAGATTGGTGAGATTATCGGTGGTTCTGTCCGTGAGGAGAGCTATGACAAGCTGATGGGTGAGATTGAGGCTCGCAACATCCCTATGAAGGATATGAACTGGTATCTCGATACCCGTAAGTATGGTTCATGCCCACACGCAGGTTTCGGTCTCGGTTTCGAGCGTCTGATTCTCTTCGTAACCGGTATGCAGAATATCCGCGACGTGATTCCATTCCCACGTACACCAAAGAACGCAGAATTCTAGAATAAATAAATGAAGCCTGTTTCGATGCCCTTCGAAACAGGCTTCATTGCTCTTCGCAAGTACTTGCGATGGCCAACGCAGCTACTTGCATCAGTTTACGGATATATGGTGAACGAAAAACGGGGCACCCTTGAGGATGCCCCGCCACCAATTAAAATAATTGATTGTCGCATTATAAACTTACCGTACTACTTAGCGATCATGATCGTTACACGGTTCTCTGCGTTTCAATTTATAGTTGGGAAAGCTCTTTTTAATAACCTTCTATAATGCGGACAGATGAAAAGACTTGTTTATTTCTTTGGTTGATGTTTCTTGGCAAAATCCACGCCTTCGTCAAGAGACTTTTGTTCTTCTGGTGACATAGGTGCTGTTTCCAACTTCTTGTTAGGGTTGTATACTGCATTCACTACATGACCTTTCTTTGGAATTAGCTTTATGAGCACCACCTTGACTGGGTCGTCAGACAAAGCTCCGATATAATGAATCTCACACGAATCACCTGCCATGACAAATCCGTTGTCGAATGTTGCTTTCTTGATGTCGAAGGTGATATGGTGCCCATCAATAACACTGACAAAAGTAGTATCAGTCATTTTCTGTATACTCACTTTTGTAGATTTGATTTTGTCACCGCAAGCATTGAAAGCGATAAGGGCGACAAAACAGATAATGATACCTGATAATAATTTTTTCATGCTCTTAAAATAAAGGGGGCGTCCGGAATTGAACGCCCCCAATGAATATTTCTTTGTTCACGTTGCGGAGTTCTCTCACTCCTTAGTAACTAGTATCGGATTAGTGCTTTCTAGCTGGGTCTACACCATTTGACAGAATCTGGAAATCCAATGAGATTGGCTTAACATTGCCGAAGCAATCCTTAACTGTGAACTTAATCTTACCACCCGTTACGCCTGAAGGAATTGCAGCCTGGCTAATCTGTTTGAGCGTGATGCCTGTAGCGTCAATAGAAGCAGAGAAGTAAGGGTTAATCTGCTTTCCGTCTGTACTTGTTGTCCAGATTTCACCATACTTACCTTCAACTACTGCAAGTGCATTGCTAGCAAAGAATGTATCCATGGTAGAACCATTTACACCAGTCTTAACAGGGAGCAAGTTGATGTCTTTAACCTTAACAGCAAGCTTGTCGAAGTGCAACTTAGTACCGTTTGCATCAGGAGTTGCCTTCCAAGTAACCTGGTTGTTGTCAGACCACTTCATACCAGTCTTGTTAACATCGAGCTCGAATGTCTTCATCCAAGAGCAGTAAACAATCTTCTCAGAAGATGTAGATGGAACAGGGAAGTTTCCTGTAATCCAGCTGCCGTTTTCCTTTCTCTTAGAGATGTTGAAGTAATTGTAATCAGCCTTGATGGTGCGCTCTGTAGAGTTGTCAACCAAGTTCTGTTCGCCAGAGTTGTTTACAGCCATGATATATCTCGGTCCTGAAGCCTTTGCCTTGTCCAGATTACCGTTATTGTAAGTACCACCAGCAACATTGAATGTGAATACACCTGCATTTGTTTCATCGAAGAGATCAACACCATTCCATTTTGTATTGTTGTTGATGATCAGGATGTTTCTCAAGTCGAATGTTCCACCCTTGTTGCCTGAAGCCAATACGCTGTAGTTGCCTCCTGTTGGGATAATGTACTCTGGATTCTCGGTAAAGCCTTCACGATAATTGAATTTAGGAGCATCTGTTGGCATCTTCTTCGTGAATGAAGCATTGATTGTGCAAACTTTAGCAGTAGCTGTTGAGATGCTCTTGGTCAATGTGGTGGTTACATTGTATGTAGCACCATCGATGAATTCCATTGGGTTATTCAAAATGAACTTAACTGACTTAACTGTGTTGTTCAATGAAGGAACCTCAGAGCCGTCTTCTGCATAATACTTCACTGTGAAGTCATTCCTGTTTGGTGTGTTGCCAGATTCATCAGCACCAGCAATCCGCCAAGTATAATAGCCGTCGAAGTCGTAAGAACTGAAGTCTGCTGGCAAAACAACTGTAGATTCAAACTTGTTGCTTGTTTCGTTCCATGTCAAATCAGAGTTTCCAAGATTCTTTGTTGTCTTCACGTCGCCTACTGCTACATAGAATGAACGACCATCTGGGTCAGTCAAAGTACCGTCATAGTTGACAGCGTGTACACGGAAACCGATAACATCACCCTTAACATTGTTCATGTCCTTGATGGTGATAGTACCCTTGCTGCCTTCGAACAACTTAGCAGGCTGGTTCTTGTAACCTACGTTCTCGAAAGTGTAAGAGTTCCATGCATTCAACTCTGATGGAGCAGATTCCTGAGCGAACCTCTCATCAAGCGTTACATAGAATCCCTTGATGCCCTTTCTCTCGGTGTTACCGAAGTCGATGGTGATAGGCTTACCCTTTTCTACTGCTAAGATAGAGTATGCCTGACGGTTGTCAACACCATCTTCCCAAGAGGTGGAAGTACCAGTAGTATGATCCTTACGGTCTACAGCATTCTGGTCATCATCAGTGAGGATAACCTTGGTAGAAGGCTTGTTGTTGTCAAGCCATGTCAACTCCTGAGCGTAAGTCTTTGCGTGGTAACCTGTGGTTAGGTCTGTGCGTTCAATGCTCTCGGTTTGAACGTAGCGGTTGTGAATCCAGCTAACTGGTTTCTCGTTTACAGTGAAGTCCCAAGCTGGCTCTGCTGGAGTTGTATTCAAGTCAATACCATACTCAGATGTCACACGACGTGTGCTAGCCTCTTCAGCCTTATCGGTAGTATTGTATGTGTTCTTGACAGCCACAGCATAGAGGATAGAACGTGGCTGACCATATACTTCAGTCTCAGCTGCAGCCTTGAAATTGTCACCCAAATCCTTAGCCTTGAACTTAACAACCCAAAGGCCAGAGTTTACGCCACCTGCACGAGTGTTTCCATAGAGCAATTCCTTGTATCTGTAAACCTCTTTCACATCAATGATATCATCAAGTTCCTTACCCTGTGAATTCAAGAGTGAAATGCTGCCTGGTGTCAACTCAGCATCTACAGGAGATACACGAATCAGCAAGCTGTCCTCACCTGCATAATACTTGCCCTCTTCAAATTTCAACTGCTTGTCTGCTACGTTAGCCTCTGCAGGGAATACATTAGCCTTTTCTGCAGCCTGTACGAAGTTGAGGGTACGGTTGAAGCCTGTATAGTTAGGCTGTGCAATGTTGAATAACTGTACATCGGTAACCATAGTAGAGAACTGACCGATGATGTTCTTCAATGCAGACTCGATGTTTTCCAGTCTTGTTGCGAGACCTGTTGTGTCGTCACCAGTCTTCAGAGCATCCTCGATGACTTTCAGACGAGTGTCCAAAGCATCCAAACCAGTGTTATCTGCCCTAAGCAAAAGGTCGATACTGGTGATAGCATCTTTCACTGTTGTAGTCTCAGTATAGCCACCACCGATAGAGTTCTGGAGTCGAGCAAGTGCATCCTTAGCCTCCTGTGCAGCTGTAGCAGCATCCTGAGCCTTTTCTAATGCTGCGCCAGCATTTCCAGCCTCTTCTATGGCTTTTTCTGCTGTAGTCTTAGCAGCAGCGGCCGCATCCTGAGCCTCTTTTACAGCTTCTACTAACTGGTCTACCTTACCAGTCTCAAGAGCTTTGAGGGCAGCATCAATGATACCGTCAGCCTTGTTTACATACTCTTTAGAAGCATAGTCTCCCTCTGCGAGCAACTTTTTCAAATCTTCCAAAGTAGCCTTCTGTGCAGCTGTTGTCTGAGCAGTCTCTGCGGCAGTCAGAGCCTTCTTTACATCCTCCTGAACATCCTTGATGTTGGTAGAGTTTGTGGTAATCAAGCCTTGAAGTTCAGTTACCTTCTGCTGCAATTGATCAGCACTAGCAAGATCTTTAATCTGATTCTGCAAGTTGTCGATGTCATCATCGTAATCTTTACAAGAAGTAAATGTGCTTACCGAGGCAATTGTCAATGCACCCATAAGCAGCGCGCTAAAATACTTTCTTTTCATACGGTAATAATTTATAAAGTTATACGTTATGCTCCGCCCTTTCGGGAGTGAGCTTGTTAATTAATTCTCTATATCGAATTAAGAGTTCCGTTTGATGAAAAGAGTCTGCACTCTTAGAAAAGTTCTTCGTTCTCTTTCAAAGGTTCTCTTAGAAAAGTTATTTTATCGTTCTTATATCGTGGCTTTTTATCGCCACTCAGTTCTTATTGTTTTTATCATATCTCCAGCCGGGAGATATGCTATGGAATGGAAAGGTAACCCTAAATATCTGCATGAGAAAAAGTTTTTCTCAATTTTATTGCCACATTTGCCACGCGCATATTAACTTACTGGTATACAATGGTTTAATGGTGGCAACAGACCCTATTCCTATTATCACCTTATTGTCACCTATTGCCACACCCTAGGTATGCTAAAACCGGCATAATTAGCTGATATTCAGGTGTCTCTTGCTTACTTTTGTTTTTTCTGCTCATTGGAACGCTTGGTGCATCGACTGAACAAAACAAGGGTTTTACGTTCAATATAACCCCTTTTTTCGTCTTTTTATCACCAAAAATGGAAGTGAGGCTTACTTTAGATTCAAAAAAGGCTTATTTGAAATCCCAAAAAGGCTCTTTCGAACTTCAAAAGAGCCTTACTTGATAATGGGCAGGATGCTCCTGAAACTGCGTCACGACGTAGCTGTCACTGCGTCGGGACGTAGTTGTTGTTACGTCGTGACGTAGCTACTGCTACGTCGTGACGTAATTTCTCCTGCATCGTTGACGGAATAACTCTTCCTCCCTCTCATATACTGATAGCTTCGATAAGCATATCGTTGTATCTGTCTATCACATCGTCATTGATACTTTTCAGATAGATGCGCGTGATTTTCTCTGAGTTGTGTCCCATGCTGTCACTTATCACGCTGATGGGGATGTTCTTCTCCTTGGCGATGGTAGCCCAGGAGTGACGGGCGCAGTACATCGTTACTTTCATCGGCATGCCGATGCGCCGGGCAAACTTCTGCAATGCCTTGTTCACCCTACATTGGCGGTAGTGATACTGTTTCCTGACATCGGTAACCACGTTCTGGTTTACGATACCCAGCAGATGCTTGCCGTCGAGTGAAGGGTGGCGGTCTGCAATCTCTTGCATGCAGGGGCGCCATGCTACTCTCAGTTCTTTACCCGTTTTCTTTCTCTTGTATATAAGTTGCCCGTCCTTAAGGCTTCCTTTTTCAAGAAAGGCGATATCTACGAACGACATACCTCGGGTGTAGAAACTGAAGAGGAAGAGATCTCTCGCCAGTGCTTCCTCCTCGGTGACGGTTGTTGCAGCGACTATCTGATGGATGTTTTCCGCTGTAAGTGCTCTTTTTGCAGTCGGGGTGTTCTTGGTGAAAGAGTGGGCGAAGGGTTTGCGGTCTTCTAATCCATATTGCTCCAGGGCTTTGTTGTAGATGGCTCGTAGACGCTTCATGTAAAAAGAGATGGTGTTCAGCGTGAGACCGCTCTTTCTCAGATAACTCTCGTAATCTTCCATGATGAGGCTGTCGAGTTGGCTAATCAGCAGGTCTTTCTTTTTCCGGAATTTCATGAAACTGCGCAAGGTGCACATATATATATCGGCAGACCGGTATTTGCCATTCTTGTAGAGTCGCTGGGTGAGTTTCCTGACATATTCGCCCAGCGTCGGACCGCCATTCATGTCTTCTTTGGCTATTTGCTGCGCATCATGTTTGCTACCATTCTCTATGACATATCCCAATGCGTTGTTTCTGTTGCTTACTTTGATGACGATTTCTGCATCTTGCCGAATAAGTTCCTGTGGAATTTCTATTCTTAGTATCATTTTTATGTGAATATTATGTTGAATGAAGTGCTTTGTTGTATAACAAATTAGTAAACAGCCAACAAAGTTACGATTAATCTCTGGATTACCCAAAGCTTTTTCCGATATTCACATCTCAATGCCAGTATATATGATAAGGTGTAATGGGCAGCCAGCCAGTTTAAGTAAGTAAATGAAATCATGTACGTCATTTAACAAGTTCATACGTTTCATTGAGTCGATAGATATGACTGCGTTGGGTTAAAGATACGACTGCGCTGGGCGGAAGATTCGACTGCGCTGGGTTAAAGATTCGACTTCGTTGGGTGGAAGAGTCGACTTCGTTGGCTGAATAATATGGCTGCGTTGGCTGAACGAAGTAGCTCTGTTAGCTGAATGAAGTACTTGAGTTATCAGAATGAGGCACTTGAGTTATCAGAATGAGGCGGCTTGGTATAATACGATTCGCTAGTCTGTTAGGCGTTCCGCCGGAACGCCTAACGGAGGAAAGGACATATCCGGCGCTACGGATTTTTTTATTCTAAAAAATCTTTTTAACACTAAAAATTTGGCAATCTTAATTATTTGGTCTATTTTTGCACAAAAACAAGAAAAGTATGGCAATAGATAAAGTTAAATATTGGAAAGAACTTGCAGACTATGACATCGAAACCGCTGAGGTTATGTACAACGGTGGAAGATGGCTATATGTTGGCTTTATGTGCCATTTGGTTATAGAAAAAACAATAAAGTCGTATTGGAGTGCTATAAAACCAGACGAGGTTCCATACATCCATAACCTCTTGAAGTTGGCACAAAGCTGCGGGTTAGTATCAAAAATGACATCAGAACAGCTAAAGTTTCTTGCGGAATTAATGCCAATGAATATTGAGGCAAGATACCCATCCTACAAAGATGAGCTAGCGAAGAAATTGACTCCAGAATATTGCAGAACATTAATAAATAAAACAAAAGTTTTAAAACAATGGATAGAGAACATGCTTTAATGATAGTAAAATGCTACAAGGAAGCAATACTTCCATTGCTTGCTAATGCGAAAGTATATCTGTATGGTTCTTGTAGTAGAAATGAAGCAAGAAAAGATAGTGATATTGATGTAGCAGTAGTTATACCTAAGCTTAATGGCGACTGGCTGGACACTACATCTTCATTATGGCTTGCCACCCTTAATATAGATACATCTATAGAACCGGTGTTGATTGAAGAATGCAAACCATCACCCTTATATGATGATATAATGCGTAATGGAATAGCAGTATAAAATACAGAAATCCCCCATCCTTCTTTCTCAAGCCGGATGGGGGGTTGCTTATCTTTTAGTATCTTGCTTCATATCTCCAGTATTACTTGTAATTTTGTGCAAAGATACAACTATTTGGGAATAATACCAAAGAAAAACGGATTTTTTTCGGTAATCTGCAGAAAACAACATTCCTGGTAGATACTCATACATTCGTATCTAGATGGTCCCTATATATAATAAGGTGTAGGACCGCCAATCTCCCCTATATATAATAAGGTGTAGGTTTTATATCGGCAAAATGGAGAAAAACAGGGAAAATGGACGGATTAGAAGCCCAATATGGGGGCTATTTTATAAAAAACATAAGAAAAATAGCCTTTTTTGAAAAAAAAATGCTCAAAAACTTGCAAGTTTCGAAAAAAATACTTATATTTGCAACATAAAAAATCTCCCGGCTGGAGATATGATAAAAACAATAAGAACTGAGTGGCGATAAAAAGCCACAATATTTAAGAACGATAAAAACTAAGTGGTGATAAAAGCCACGATATTTAAGAACGATAAAAAATAACTTTTCTAAGAGGACCTTTGAAACTGAAAAAAAGAACTTTTCTAAGAGTGCAGACTCTTTTCATCAAACGGAACTCTTAATTCGATATAGAGAATTAATTAACAAGCTCACTCCCGAAAGGGCGGAGCATAACGTATAACTTTATAAATTATTACCGTATGAAAAGAAAGTATTTTAGCGCGCTGCTTATGGGTGCATTGACAATTGCCTCGGTAAGCACATTTACTTCTTGTAAGGACTACGATGATGACATTAGCAATTTGCAACAGCAGATTGATTCTAATGCAAAAGCAATTGAGACCATTCAGAATTTGATTAAGGGTGGTGGTCTTGTTACCGGAGTAACAGAAAATAGTGATGGTATTACTGTAAAGCTCAGTGATGGAAAATCAGTCACTATTTCAAATGGTAAGGATGGCGCTCCTGGTACTGCATGGACTATCGGTGCCGATGGTTACTGGTATGAGAATAGTAAAAAGACTGACCACTTGGCTCGTGGTCCTCAGGGCGAGAAAGGCGAGAAGGGCGATCAAGGCGTGAAGGGCGATCAAGGCGTCAAGGGTGACAAGGGTGACAAGGGTGATGCAGGCACAAGCGCATCCGCAGCATCTTATGAGTACTATGTTCCTAATGCTGAATCTGGTTACTTCGATATCTACAAGGATGGCAAGAAGGTAAAACAGAGTAATGTTAAGTTTGTTTCAGAAACTCCAAACTCTATCACCGCTTCTCTGGATAAGCAAAACTTGATCCTCACAGGTGTTAAGGGTATTTCTGGTGAAAAGGTCGTTATTTCGCTTACTGGTGATTTGACAGGCTTGGTATTCATGCCAAATCTCTACTTGGATGGTATTGAGACTTTGACTTATGACTACTTGCATGGTGATTACTTGACACATAAAACAGGACTTGGAGGTGAAAGCCGCTTGCTTACTGCTGGCCCTGGTTCTCCAGCTAAGACTGTCACAGGTCTCGATAACTATTTGCCTGATAGATTGGCTAATCGTCCAGTTCCTGCGGTTACAACAGAATTTAATTATGGTCCTGCTTGGGGTGTTAAGTATCACATGAATCCATCAAATGCTGATATGGCATACGAGGATATTGTGGGTTTCAATCTTCTTGAGCCAACAATCTTGAATTATCATACTCGTGCTACTGCTTCAGATCTTGGCGATATTACTTCTCCAGAGACGAACGATGCAGGTAAGGCTCTCTTCAATACTTCTAATGGTATTGTTACAGCAGGTTTGAAGATTCAGCATCCTGAAAAGTTGGAACCATTCCCAACTGTTAAAGATAAGAATGAGACAGCTAATACGATTGCTTTGCAGGCTAAGACTGCTGCAAGTACAGTAGCTGAAGGCAAGGTTACTTCTGATTATGCTCTGATTCAACCACAGAAGGCTTACCTCGAGGCTTTGTACTGGAGATTGAAACCTCATTATGCTGGATTAGGTCTGCCTAATACCCGTATGGGTGACGAAAAGGGTATTCCTACTGCTAATACATTCGGTACAACTGCTGCTGATGCTACTGCTCAGGTTCACGTTTACGACTCACCTCAGGAGGCTTTGGCAGATCCAGCAGGTGCAGCTCTCGAACTTTACTATAACAGCGCAGAGGGTATTGATATTGCAAGCTACCTCGGACTCCATATGTTGGTAGAGGATGTTAAGCAGTTTACTCCTGGTACTCCTAATAAACTTGGTGTTAACCTGAAGGAGATGTCATTAGAAGAAGGTAAGGATTGGGGCTTGACTTATCAGTTCAACCTCGTTGAATACAAGGTAGACGGTAACGCAACAATTGATAGCCGTTATGCTAAGTGGGTTAACAAGGATGCTGGTGTCCTCCGTGCATGGAATGTTGATGCAGACGGTAACCCTACTACCACAGAATCTTCTACAGCTATCGACCGTGAGCCATTGGTTCAGGTACTCGTTAAGCGTGGTGACCAGGTGGTTTTGGATGGTTACATCTTGATTCACATTACACGTCAGAACCCTGAGGTTGCTCCTAATAAGGCAATTGATTTGTTGACAAAGGATGCTAAGTTCGACCTCTGCAATGGTATTGATGATTTGAAGACTACATGGGCTCAGTTCTCTGCAACTGTATTGACAGAGGGTCTTGAGAATATGACAAAGAAGGACTTCGATGAGCAGTATACTATTGATGATAAGGGTAATTTCGGTTCTGATGCTGCTGGTAATACTACTAAGGATCTGAAGATGTTCAAGGCTGCTCCTGAGAAGGGTGGTACATACGACGCTGCTGATGATCTTGGTCATATTGAGTACTTCGCTAATACAGAGGGTACAACTAACCATGCGTTTAAGTGGCATTTGTCTGCTGAAGATCTAGAGAAGTTGACTCATGATCAGGCAAATCCTGTTACTGTAACTCGCTATGTACGTTACGTTGGTAATGCAAAGGCTAAGTATCCTTACATCTATGTTAAGTTGACTTACAACTTGTCACGTATCAATAAGAACCAGACATTCGGTGAGTTGATTCCTGAGTACTGGAAGGGACTTGATGGTTCTATAAATGGTAAGGAAGCTGTTATCTTCGATGTTAAGGAACCTACAAATGGTGGCGATATTCTTGGTATTAGCCGCAAGGTTACTTCTACTTTGAAGGGTAATGTTGCTAAGTTAGTAGGTCCTCACAAGTATTACTTCGTTCCTGAGCCTGTTGTAGTTGGTGGTTATACAATCACTCCACAGAGAAGTGCTGCTGATACCAAGTGGAACAAGTTGTTCTGCAAGTATATCATTGGTGACTCTCACGTATTCAGCAAGGCTAAGTTGCAGGAAACTCTTGAGGGTTGTGCTATTGACTACGCAGATGGTGCATTCATGAATGAAGATCTCTATGCAGTAAAGGGTACTTCTTATGTTAAAATTGCAACATTGGATCCTGCTACTAGTGAGATTACATTGATAAAGAATGAAACAACAAAGGCTGTCTTGAATGCGATTGGTTATGAACCAGCGAATGCTAATATCCAGAAGGAGCTTCGCTCTTGGGTAGGTGTTGTAACTGAGAATACTTGTGGTGTTGCTGAGTTTGTTAAGGATGGTATCTTCCTGACATCTTGGGAGCGTCCAATCAACTTGATTGATGTTGCTACAGAGCCACGTATCGATGCTAACACCAATGGTAACGTTATCTACGCTCTTGATCTCTTTAAGTTGTACGACTGGCGTGGTTGGAATACTGCTACTGTTTCTGAGGCAGGTTGTGTCGCTAACCAGAGTAATATGTGGGGTGACCACCTCTGGTTCTGGGGTTACTACAATGTGAAGTCTATTACGATCGATACTACACCTGCTAACGTTGAGACAACTCTTGGCGGCGGTCATTGGACTACAATGGATAAGATTAGTGGAGACGTTGAACTCAGATGCGGTAATAGAAGTGGTGTTGCTACAGATTCTAAGACTAAGGGTAAGGTAACTTACACCAACGATTTGACTTCTTACAACTCTGCAAGTCAGAATGCTGCTTTGGCAACCTTCATGGAGGCTAATAAGGCTAAGTTCGGTACTATCTGGTACTACAACAATGGTGGTAACGTAGAAACCTTCAAGGTAAGAGTTCCTATCACTATCGCTTACGAGTGGGGTGAGTTTACTACTAAGGTTGAGTTCACAATCAACGGTACAATCGGTGATTAAGACATTTATTGAAAAGGAAATTAATAATTAAGCTCTAATTAGAGGGTGTGCCTAAAAGAGCGGCGCACCCTCTTTTTATTTAAAAATGTGACGGGTATGAAAAAAACTATATTATATTCTCTCTTGGCTATATTGGTCTTCTCATTATGTTCATGCGGTGAGAAAAAGAAAAGTCGCGAACAGCAGGTTGATGAATTCAGAAGCGAATTGACAGAAGAAGATACGGCTGCTATGTTGAAACTTTGTGATGATGCCATGGCGCAACTCAAGGCAAAGGATTATAACGCAGTGCTTGCCAATTTGCATGAATATACCGATTCTACGCAAGAAGTGAAACCTCTCACAGAAGAAACAAGACAAAGATATCTTAACAAGTTTAAGATGTTCCCTGTATTGGATTATACACGCGTATATTACTCATTCCAGTTGCAAGGTTGCAATGATGTGAAATATGATGTTACCTTTGCAACGGCAAAACAGGCTGGAACCGCTGAACCGGCAAAGACAGCTTATATGTTCAATCCTGTGAAAGTAGACGGCACTTGGAAACTGTGTGTAAAGACGGCTACTGACGAAATAGATATGAACATGCGCTAATAAAACATTTAAACTTACCTATTATGAAGAAATCATTGTTTGTCATATTACTGGCTTGTGTGTCTGCACCCGGTTGGGCTCAGATACAGCGCACTGCTGTATTTGATTTCAGTCAGCCACTCAGCCTTACTCCTTCCATAACTCCACCTGAAGGTAATAGTAATGAAGTTCCCGTTACTGATAATGTTTTCTCTAATGGCGACATTACTATTGGTTTTGAGTGGGGTAATCTGGGATTGGGTACAGCCATCGTAAACTTTACGAATCGCTATACTCATGATATCTCCTATTATCTCAAAGTCAGTCAGCAGGCTTTGATGAAAGTGCATGCACCTGATATCGGACGTCTTGACAGAGTATCTTTCTCCGAAGGTAGTACTGTAGGTGATCTTCGAGTGACAGACGATGAATTAGGAAGTCAGGAAGATGGATACAAGACATGGATTAATGATAAAAAGCAGGATATCCATGACTTAATATACAAAAACAGTTTTTCGAATGCTCAATTAAAAAAGATTACGGTACTCTATACCATGCCGTCTACCATTCTGACAGCTACAGGTGATTTGGAGAATGGCAGTGTTTTAGAGTACTTTGAAAACATGCATCTTACATTCGACCGCAACATGCTGGTTAAAGATGCATCCAAAATCACACTCTCTGATGGAACGAGCAGCGAAACGCTTTCTGCTACTGTAAAAGACAATGTGGTGACCTTATCTGCTGCTAGCCAGATAGCAAAGAATGGTACATATACACTTACGGTTCCTGCAAAGAGTTTTGTTGATAAGGAAGGCTTTGAGAACAAGGAAATGAAATTCTCTTTTGTCATCAAGGCTCCTTTTAGTCCTGTTTCGATTACTCCTGCAGCGGGAACCGTTGAAACTTTACCTCTTACTATTGCCGTAGACTTCGGAGAGAAGGTTGGATATGTAGATGAGGCTGCCAGCGTGAAATTACTGAAAGATGGTAACGACTATCTGACAGCAAAGGCTGTCAAGGCATCTGATACGAAAGTTAATTTTGAAATACAGGGCGCTGCAGGTGCTATCTCAAAGATGGGTACTTATAAACTTATTGTTCCTGCTAATATAGTTTGCAACGACAAGAAGGGCGATGCCGAATGGGAACGCTACAATAAGGCTTTTGATGTAGAATATGTTGTTGTCGGTTCTGCCGCATATTTGAAAGCTCTGAAATTGTTGCAGAATAATTCGGTGGGCTATCCTAAGGTTACCAGTGCCGCTTATGTTGCTTTGAACGAAGTTGTCGGGAATGAGGCATCAACAGATGCAGAATTCAAGGCTGCTATTGATGCTTATTATAATGAAACGGATGTTCTTCTTCCTGAGAACAAGAAGTGGTATAAGATAGCCAGTGTAAATAAGAAGAATGAACGAAAGTATCTTGCCGTAAGTAACAAACAGGTTCTGTTAGTAGACAATATAGATGAAGCTTCTGCATTTGAGGCGTTAGACAATAGCGGAGTGTTCACCTTGGGTGATGCTGATGACAATATGCTGAATGTCAATGGAGTGACAGCTGATGCAGGTGCAGAAGTAAGCAAACTTAGAATTGCCAAACTGGATGGCTCTGCAGTACAACTCGAATCGGGTGATGTCTTTGATGCAGACAAAGCATTGGGTACTTTCTCATTCGAGGGATCTTATCCGTCTGTAACGGGAAGCTCTAGCGTTGCTTATGCTTTGTGCAATCATGCAGACAAGAAATATCAGACAGAAGCAGATGTTGCTGCTCCATATTGGCAAAGCAGTCTGACCAGTGCCTTCGCATTCGTTGAGGTTGAAAAACCGGCTGCTGCTATCAAGACCGTAAAGACAGTTTACAAGTTGACACCTGCAATAGTAGGAAGCAATGCCGATCTCCTGACTCTTTCTTTCGATGGGTTGACTCATGTTACAGTAATGAGTGATGCTGATGCCTATATTGCTAATGAGAAGGGTGAGCGTGTGAAAGACGTTACCTTTACTCCGGTAACAGGAAAAGACAATCAGTTTACTGTTGCGTTGACTGACCTGGCAAAGGCTAGCTATCAGCTGGTAATCCCAGAAGGAACCTTCCATTATGAAAAGAATAATAAGGAAGTAAAGACACAAGCTATCAAGGAAAGCTTTACGATAGGAAAGGGCGGCTCTCCTGAAGATCCAAATCTTAAATCTGATTATTCAATATACCAGATGTTGCCTGATATATCAGGTTTTGTCAAGGATGTTGCATTGAATGGATTTATGATTAAAAACATTGGATACTATGATGGCTTGGTTGCTAATTCTGATAGAGAAGTGAGACTTGCAGTTTACGACAACAACAAGACGATTCGTACAGGACACTTTGAAAGCTATGTAGATCCAGAAGATCCGACAACGCCGACATTGCTGTTAGTTTTTGATACTCCTATTAGAGAAGGTGAATTGAAAGCCAATAGTTACGCTATCGTAATTTTGCAGGGAACCTTCGGAGATACAAACTTTGGAAAGTTCCTTGAGGACAAGACCACAACCCAAGCCAGTGACTGTCATACAAACCCAAGAATGACGATTACAATTGAAGTAGACAATGATAAGGCTACTGGTATCGAACATGTTGTGAATTCTACTGAGAAGAACAATGTAATCTATGATGTCCAGGGACGTAAGGTAAAGCAGATGAATCGTTCTGGTATCTACATTGTGAATGGAAAGAAATTCGTAAAGAAATAAAATTTAATGTAGAAAGTTATGAAATCAATAAAACTGCTCATGGCAACGGCCATGTTAGCCATCGGCTCTACAGCCGCTATGGCGCAAGCATCCTACACAGACAAGGACGGAAACGAATATCAGTTTAAGCGTCACTGGTTCCTGGATGTTCAGGCTGGTGGGCAATATACTGTGGGTGAGGCAAGCTTCTCAGACCTGCTTTCTCCTAACTTCCAGGGTGCCATCGGCTACCAGTTCTCTCCTGTTTTCGGACTCCGTGGTCAGATTAACGGTATCTGGAGCAAGGGCGGATGGAACGGATACAAGGCTACCAAGGACGGTACTCCGTATACCGCCAGCTACAAATGGAAATATGTAGCTCCGGGTGTGGACTTTATGTTCAACCTCTCTAACCTCTTCTGTGGCTGGAACCCGAACCGCGTGTTCAACGCTACTGCCTTCGTTGGTGGTGGTATCAACTGGGCAGGAGCCAACCAGGAAGTAAACGACCTGGCTGCCAACATCAAGAATCAGAACAACTATCTGCTGGAATATCTCTGGCAGGGAAAGAAGGTTCGCCCATACGGCAGAGCCGGTATCGATCTGGAATTCAAGGTAAGCAAGGCTGTGAGCATCATGCTCGAAGGCAATGCCAACATGATTTCAGACAAGTACAACTCTAAGAAGGCAGATAACCCTGACTGGTACTTCAATGCACTGGCAGGTGTACGCATCAATCTGGGCAAGAGCTATACCAAGAAGGCTAAGCCGGTAGAGGAACCTGCTCCGGCACCAGCTCCTAAGCAGGAATATGTAGCTCCTAAGCCAGAGCCAATGCCAGCTCCTGTAGAGAAGAAGGTAGAGGAGATTCGCCGTGACATCTTCTTCACCATCAATTCTTACAAGATAGCTCCTTCTGAGGATGCTAAGATCCGTGAGGTGGTTGACTTCCTGAACAAGAACACAGAGGCAAAGGTTGTAGTAACCGGCTATGCTGACAAGGGTACAGGCAATGACGTCATCAACGACCGCATCGCTGCCAAGCGAGCAGCAGCTGTGGTTTGGATGCTGACAAAGAAATATAATATACCTTCAGAGCGCATTACAGAAGAATCTAAGGGTGCACGTGTGCAGCCTTTTGCAGAAAACGCAGAGAACCGTGTAACGATCATGATCGCTAAGTAGTACGGTAAGTTTATAATGCGACAATCAATTATTTTAATTGGTGGCGGGGCATCCTCAGGGGTGCCCCGTTTTTCGTTCAGCTATCCCTTCCTTCTCCTGCTCATTTTGTTATTTTTTCACCATTTCTTGCAGTTTCTCAATATTTTGTTGTACCTTTGCAACGTATTAAAAAATAAGCGATTATGGGACGAGCTAAAAGAATACCTTACGGAGTGTCTGACTTCATTGACATCATTGAGAGAAATCAATATTATGTCGATAAGACCATGTATATACCTAAGTTAGAGGATGAGCCTGATGCCTTGTTCTTTATTCGCCCTCGCCGTTTTGGCAAGAGCTTGTTTATCAGTATGCTGAGGGCTTATTATGACATCAAACGTAAAGATAAGTTTGATAAGTTGTTTGGCAACCTTTGGATAGGTTCGCATCCTACAGAAAATCAGGGAAAGTATCAAGTCTTGTTTCTTGATTTCTCCAAGATAGGAGGTTCGATAGACCAATTGGAAGAAAACTTCAATGCCTATTGCAATGAATGTATTGATAGCTTTATCGAAACTTATCAGGAGTATTATCCCGAACGAGTAGTGGAAAGTGTGTTGACGGCAAAAACTGCTGCCAGAAAGTTGAATGCCATTGGGATTGCTGCAGAGAAAAAGAATCTTCCACTTTATCTTATAGTAGATGAGTATGACAACTTTACCAATGTTGTGCTCAATGAGCAGGGGGAGGAAGTGTATACGGCTCTTACCCATGCCAGTGGTTTTTATCGGGAGATTTTCAAGGTGTTTAAGGGAATGTTCTCTAAAATCTTTATGACAGGCGTAAGTCCTGTTACACTGGATGATTTGACCAGTGGATTCAACATCGGATGGCATATCTCTACCAAGCCTGCCTTTAATCAAATGCTTGGTTTCTCTACCGAAGATGTAAGAGAACTCTTCACTTATTATAAGGAGAAAGGGGAAATTCGACCGGATAGTGATGTGGAGGCTATCATTAACGAAATGAAACCATGGTATGACAATTATTGTTTCTCGGAAAGTGCCTTGAAAACTCAGAGTAAAGTTTTCAACAGCGATATGGTATTCTATTACTTACGCAATTATCGTGAGACTGGTGAATCTCCTAAGCTGATGGTGGATCCTAATACCAAGACAGACTATGGCAAGATGAAGAAATTGCTGCAGCTTGATAAACTGGATGGCGACCGTAAGGGTGTTCTGCGTACCATCATCGAGAATGGAGAAATAATAGGTAATATTGAGGAAAGTTTTCCTGCCAAATTGTTGGTAAGACCACAGATATTTATCAGTCTTCTGTTCTATTATGGAATGTTAACAATAAAGGGAACACGCGGAGACCAGCTGGTGCTTGGCATTCCAAATAATAATGTTCGCAAGCAATACTATACCTATCTGCTGGAGCAATATGACGAAGTCTGTGCGGTAGACGAAATGAGTCTTAAGTCTTTGTTTACCGATATGGCTTTTGATGGTCAATGGAAACCTGCGCTGGAGTTTATGGCACAGGCTTATGCCAAGGTCTCTTCCGTTAGAGATAGCATAGAGGGTGAACGTAATCTGCAAGGTTTCTTTATGGCATATTTGAATCTGAACAGTTACTATTATACGATGCCCGAATTAGAATTGAATCATGGATATTGTGACTTTTTCCTGTTGCCAGACTTGACTCATTACGATACCAAGCACAGCTATATTATCGAACTGAAGATGCTGTCAAAGAAAGATTTTGGAGCTATGGCTGATAACGGCAGACAAACCAAGGCGGAAGAGCAATGGGAGCAAGCTGTGGAACAAATAAACCGATATGCCGATGCTCCAAGAGTAGAAGCCTTGCGTCAAGGTACCAAACTCCATAAGATAATTATGCAGTTTGAGGGGTATCAGTTGAGGAAGATAGATGAAATTGATTAAAGAAGATAAGCATTTTGTCTCTTAAACTCTGGGTTTTGGTTAATTTTACATCTTTTTTTCCTCATTCTCATTATTTTGTTGTACCTTTGCAGCTAAAATAATAATAAATTGCAAGAAAATGGGAAAGATTA